>Ga0214921_10008604_pt1 | contig 13176 bp, 12 predicted proteins | sample LL1505_MetaG_FD_177992 | JGI IMG/M metagenome (GOLD analysis project Ga0214921, IMG submission 177992) | Freshwater microbial communities from Lake Lanier, Atlanta, Georgia, United States - LL-1505 | ecosystem: Environmental > Aquatic > Freshwater > Lake | place: USA: Georgia | collected... | reverse complement strand
GTGGAGATGCACTTCCTGCCTGATGTGTACGTGCCCTGCGACACCTGCGCCGGTCAGCGCTACAACCGCGAGACGCTGGAGGTGGCCTACAAGGGCCGCAACATCCACGAGGTGCTGGCGATGACGGTGGAGGAGGCGCGCCGCTTCTTCGATGCCGTGCCGGCGCTGTCACGCAAGCTGCAGACCCTGCTGGACGTGGGCCTGGGCTACATCACCCTGGGCCAGAGCGCCACCACCCTCAGTGGCGGCGAGGCACAGCGGGTGAAGCTGGCGCTGGAGCTGAGCAAGCGCGACACCGGCCGCACGCTCTACATCCTGGACGAGCCCACCACCGGCCTGCACTTTGCCGACATCGAGCTGTTGCTGCGGGTGCTGCACCAGCTGCGCGATGCGGGCAACACCATCGTGGTGATCGAGCACAACCTCGATGTGATCAAGACGGCAGACTGGCTGATCGACATGGGCCCCGAGGGCGGCGCCGGTGGTGGCCGCGTGCTGGCGGTGGGGCCGCCGGAGGTGATTGCCGACTGTGCGGAGAGCTTCACTGGGCGGTTTCTGAAGCCGCTGCTGGCAGCGGGCTGAGGCGCCCGCCCGGCTTGCGCAGAAGGTCTCAACCGGCGACCACAACCCGGTCGCGCCCGGCCTGCTTGGCGGCATACAGCGCCCGGTCGGCGCGGTCGACAAAGTCGGTGGGCGCCTCGTCCACCGTCAGGCCGTGGGCGGGGTTGTGTTGCTGGTACTGCGCCACGCCCAGCGACACGGTGATGCGCTCGTCAGAGGCGCTGTTCTTGCGGCGGATGCGGCTGGCCGCCACGGTGCCGCGCAGCTTCTCCGCCAGCGCATGGGCCGCCTGCAGCGGCACGCCCGGCAGCAGCAGCGCAAATTCTTCACCGCCCACCCGCGCAGCCAGGCCGCCCTCGGGCGTCAGCGCCTTGAGCACCTGGGCCACGGCACGCAGCACCTGGTCGCCGAAGGCATGGCCATAGCTGTCGTTCACCCGCTTGAAGTGGTCGATGTCGATCATCAGCAGGCTCACCGGCGCGCCCACCGGCGTGCGGCCCAGCACCGCAGCGTCGGCCGCCAGGCAGCTGACCAGGCGGCGGTCGAACGCGCGGCGGTTGGCCAGGGTGGTCAGCGCGTCCACCAGGCTCTCATGGCGGGCGCGGCGCACCTCGTCGCGCAGGCTGCCGATCTCGCGCTGGCTCTCGGCCAGTTCTTTCTGCAGCCGGGTCAGTGCGGTCTGCATCTGCAGCGTGTGTTCCAGCACCTCGCCCAGGGCTGCGGGCTGGGCGGACTGGGAATCGCCCGGGCCGAGGGCCGCGCTCAGGCGCTGCAGGCTGTGGCCGTAGCGGGCGGTCTGGTCGCCCGCAGCCGTGGCCGATGCCTGCATGCCGTCGAGCAGGCGGGCCACGCCATCGGCCATCTGCCGGGTGCCATCGGCGTCGGGGTCGGCCAGGTGGCGGCGGTACAGCGCGTCGGTGGCGGCCTCGTCCAACACGCCGTGGGTGGCCAGGTGGTTGTCCAGCGCCTGGTGCAGCGGTGAATTGGCGTCGGCCACATAGGCATACCAGACGGCGTAGCTCACCGGGTGCAGCGCCGTTGCTTGCCGCGACATCAGGGGCAGGGCCTTGCGCAGCAGCTCGGTGCTGCGCTCGACCGTGTCGTGGTACTCCATGGGACTCCTGCAATGGCTGCCACCGCGCGGCCCGCAGTGCGGGCGCCTGTCAAGGCGCGCCACCTGGGCCGCCTGACGAATCGATATTTTCTGACAGCGCTGCCGGTTCGCTGCCGGAAAAGCCAGTGCTTTGCCGCCCAGCTGTGGGCCATCGGCCGGGCCGCACCCATGCCACAGCGCCAGCGTCGGGGATGCAACCAACCGGTCGCTGCTCATGCAACATGCAGCGTCCATGCCCACCACAGCCACCAACACCACCGCCGGCCCGGTGCCCGCCGCGCTGCAGGCCCTGCTCGACCACACCGAGGCCACCCACGCCGACAACCCGGCAGCCGCCATGGCTGCGCTGCAGGCCCGCGCCGCCGGCCTGGTGCCCGATGCCGACGCCGCCTGGGCCCTGCGCCTGGCCGAGCATGTGGCACTGGCTCACCTGGGCGACGCCGCACCCCTGGCCGCCCTGCTGGCAGCCGTGCCGCCCGCGCTGCGGCATGCCGAAGCCACGGCGGCCACTGTGCTGCGCCTGCGCTGGGCGCTGGCCGTGGTCGGTGGCGGGCCGCTGCCATCCCTGCCCCCCGACGCCCAGCGCTGGCGGGCGCTTCAGAACGTGGTGCTGGCCCTGGCGGCGCAGGGCCGCTGTGCCGAGGCTGGCTGCCTGCTGGCCGCCGACGAAGCGGCAGCCCGCGCCCATGGCCAGGCCGAGGCTGGTGTGGCCTATGCCGCCAGTGCCAACAACGTGGCCATGGAACTGCAGACCACCAGCCCGCCTGCCGGTGCCGTGCGAGATGCAGCGCGCGATGCACTGATGCTGCAAGCCGCCGCCATCGCCCGCCGCGCCTGGGGCCATGCTGGCCACTGGCGCCATGCCGAGCGTGCCGAATACCGCCTGGCCCTGTGCCATGCCGCAGCCGGCCAGGGCGCGCTGGCGGTGCAACATGCGCAGCACTGCCTGTCTGCCTGCGTGGCTGCTGGCCATGCCGCCGATGCGGCCGAACACTTCTTTGCCCATGAGGCCCTGGCCCGTGCCAACGGCACTGCCGGTGATGCAGCGGCGGCCCGCGCGGCCCGCCAACAGATGGCCATCCTGCTGCCGCAGATCGATGAGGCAGATGGTCTGCGGGCCTGGTGCGCCGAGGCCCTGGCGGCGCTGCCGTCGGCCTGAGGCCGGCGCAGAAACAACAAAGCCGGCTGCAAGCCGGCTTTGCGGTGGTGCACACCGGGCCGGAGCCCGGTGCCGATCAGTGGCTCACTTCAGGTGGCCATTGATCAGCTTGGTCATCTCGAACATCGACACCTGGGGCTGCTTGAAGATCTCCTTCAACTTGGCATCGGCGTTGATCATCGTCTTCTTCGCCTTGTCCTGCAGGTCGTGCTTCTTGATGTATTCCCAGACCTTCTTGGTCACCTCGGTGCGGGGCACGGCTTTGTCGCCAATGATGGCGGCCAGTGCTGGGCTGGGCGTCATGGCCTTCATGAATGCGGCATTCGGCGTGCGCTTCTTGGCGGCGGCGGTCTTGGCCGGCGCTGCTGCCTTCGTCGCCGGGGTGGCCTTCTTGGCGGGCGCAGCGGCTGCCTTGACCGGCGCTGCCGGCTTGGCCGCCGCCGCCTTCTTGGCCGGGGCGGCCTTCTTTGCCGCGGGCGCCTTCTTGGCCGGGGCGGCCTTCTTCGCAGTTGCCATGTTCATTCTCTCCATCACGTGAGTGGTTGATGCGCCGATGTGCCCGGGCCGCAGGCTGCTTGAACCCGCGTTGCTCTCTGTCGCCATCAGCGGGCGCAATGGTACTGCCAGCCATGGGTGCTGAGAAGCTGTTTTCATAGGTGAAACAGGCTTGGAAAGCGCTGCCAACAGCGATTTGTCGTCCGCTGGCATCACCCGGGTTGCACGCCCTGTGGCAAACCCTGTGTGGCACCTGCCTGCGGCGTGCTGGTCAAGGCCTGCGCCGCAGTGCCATGGCGGTATGCTGCCAGGCATGAAACTGATCGTGCGATGGGTGCTTCTGGCCGCCGCCCTGCTGCTGGTGGCGCATCTCTACCCGGGCGTCACCGTGGCCAGCTTCGGCGCTGCGATGGGGGCTGCACTGGTGCTGGGCCTGCTCAACACCCTGGTGCGCCCGCTGCTCGTGCTGCTGACGCTGCCGGTCACGCTGCTCACGCTGGGGCTGTTCCTGTTCGTCATCAACGCGCTGATGTTTTGGTCGGCCGCCGGGGTGCTCAGCGGCTTCAATGTCACCGGCTTCGGCGCTGCGTTGGTGGGGTCGATCATCTACAGCCTGTGCGGCATGGTGATCGACGTGGCCATGGAACGGCTGTTCAGCAGCAGTGGCGCCTGAGACTTGTCGCTCATTCGCTGCAATAGGGTCGACGTTCGTCGGTCACTCGTGTGAGTCGTTGCGCGGGCGTTCGCCGGCGCGGCGCTCGTCGGCGATGAGCTGGCGGCGCTGGGCCAGCAGGTCGCGCAGGCGGGCGTCGATCACCGATGCCTCGATGAAATCGGTGCCTGCACCACGGTTGCGGGCCAGTTGCTGGCCGGCGCGCAACCGGTCGATGGCTCCACCCAGATTGCCCAGGCCTGCCTGGGCTTCGGCCTCGGCCCGCACTGCGCGTTGCGGCTGACCCAGCCTGGCGGCGGTCTGGGCCAATGTCTGCCAGGCCGATGCATCGGCACGGTGCAGGCTCACCCAGGTCTGCAGGGCTTCCGCGCTGCTGCGCAGCGCAGGGGCGCTGCCGTCTGCCAAGGCCAGCTCGGCCTGCAGCAGCAGGCCGCTGCGCGAACCGTCAGCCAGGCCTTCGCTTGCCAGCACACGGCCGGCGCGCGGCACGTCGCCGCGTGCCAGGGCGAGCTGCACATCCAGCTGTGCCAGCGCGCGGCGGGCGGCGCTGTCAGCGCGCTGCGGTGACGCGGCCAGCAGGCCGATGGCGGCGCGCAGCGCACGGTCAGCGCGGTCGAACTCGCGCAGGCCTGCCGATGCCAACGACGCGGCATACAGACCGGTCAGGCGGTCCCAAAGCGGCAAGTGATCCATGCTGGCGCGGGCGTCGAAATCCTGCAGCTTGCGCAGCGCCTGCACGCCCGGGTCCATCAGCACCCGGGCGCGGGCCTGCATCAGGCCGTGCAGCAGCGGTGCCTGGGGCAGCGCGGCAGCCTGGGCGCCATCGGGGCTGCTGGCCTGCACCAACTGGCGTGCCTCGCCGATGCGGTCCACCGTCAACGGGTGGCTGCGCAGGTACGGGTAGCTGCCGTTGTCATTGAGGCGGCTGGCGCTGTCGAGCTTGCTGAACATCACCGACATGCCCGCTGGCGCAAACCCCGCACCGGCCATGGTGGCCAGGCCGTTGCGGTCGGCCTCGCGTTCCATGTCGCGCGAGAAATTCAGCTGCGCCTGCACCATGGCGGCCTGGCCACCCATGATGGCGGCCTGCGCCACATCGGCGCTGCCGGCGCGGCCGGCCACCAGCAGGCCCAGCAACATGCCGGCCAGGCTGAGGGTGCTGGCGCGCGACGAGGCCGCCACGCTGCGCGCGATGTGGCGGCGGGTGATGTGCGCCAGCTCATGCGCCAGCACCGACGCCAGTTCATCCGGCGTGCCGGTGATGGCAATCAGCCCCAGGTGCACGCCCACGTAGCCACCGGGCAGGGCGAAGGCGTTGACCGAGCGGTCACGCACCAGGAAACTTTCGTAGGGAAACAAGCGCTCGGTGTCGGCGTCGATGTCGCCCTGCGTGCGTGCGGTGTGCACCAGCGGCTCCCACAGGGTCTGCAGGTAGTCCAGCAGCTGGGGGTCGTCCAGGTAGGCCGGGTCGCGGCGAATCTCGCGCATGATCTGCTCGCCGATGCGCTTTTCCTGGTTCAGGTTGAACTCGTCGGACGCGGATTCACCCAGCGCCGGCAGGCGCACCGGCGAGGGTGGCAGCCCCTGCGCCTGCAGCGGCGCCAGATTGCCCACTGCCAGCCAGGCGGCCAAGCTGGTGCACAACAGGCGTTGGTGCCAAGTGCGGGCGGGCGGTGGCAATGGGCGCGGGTTCAAGCGTTGGGCCGGGAGCAGTCCCCTATCATCCCACCGCCCCGTTGCCCGCATGTTTCCCCGCCATGACCCAGCCCACCGATCTGCCAACCCTGGCGACGCCTGCCACCCCGCTGACGCACTTCGACGCCCACGGCCAGGCCCACATGGTGGACGTGGCTGCCAAGGCCGAGACGCACCGCATCGCGCGGGCCACCGGCAGCATCCGCATGCTGCCGGCCACGCTGGCGTTGATCGCCGGCGGCAATGCGAAGAAGGGTGATGTCATCGGCATCGCCCGCATCGCCGCCATCCAGGCTGCCAAGCGCACTGCGGAGCTGATCCCGCTGTGCCATCCGCTGCCGCTGACGCGGGTGGCGGTGGACTTCCAGATCGATGTGGCGGCCAGCACCGTCCACATCCAGGTGCAGGCCGAGACCGTGGGCAAGACCGGGGTGGAGATGGAGGCCCTGACAGCGGTGCAGGTCGGCCTGCTGACCATCTACGACATGTGCAAGGCCGCTGACCGCGGCATGGTGATGACCGACGTGCGCCTGCTGGAAAAGCAGGGCGGCAAGTCGGGTCACTGGGTGGCGGGCGACCCGGTCTGATCCGCGGCGGATGGTGCCAGCAGGGGCGGCAGGCTCGCCAATGTGCGCCAGCCATGCGCCATCAACGGCGCCTGGCACTGGAAGGGCAGCTGGCGTGGATCGGCAGCCTTGTCGTCGCACGGGGCGAAGAACTCGGCGGCGTCGGGGTTGCGGAAGTCGCGCAGCCGCTGGGCCACCCAGCGTGCCTCGTCGGTGCGGCCGGTGTCGGCCAGCTGGCGTGACCAGGCCACCATCAGCCGCGTGTCCAGCAGCGCATGGATGGCGCGCGTCAGGCCCAGCGCCCGGCTGGCGGGAGGCACTTCGTTGGTCGCGGCGGCGTAGTCGGCTTGGTGGGAAAACAACGGGCTGAGCTGGCCGCGTGCAATGCGGCTGGCCAGGCTGCCGCTGCCATCGGTGGGCGCGTAGATGACGACGGCGCGCTGGTAGTCCAGCACCGCCAGCAGGCCGGCGGCGGCCATCAGCAGCCCGGCCACCATGCCAGCAGCCGACGGGCTGCCGCTGACGGCGGCGCGGCTTGCCAGCACATCGGCGCCTGCAGCCGGCAGGCCCAGCACCAGGCCCCATGCCAGCGCCGCGGGCAGCAGGAAGTAGGCATACCAGAGTGGGTACTCCACCAGGCTGTGCAGGCCGGTCAGCAACACCAGCACCAGGGCCGCACGGCCGGCGATGCCGTCATCACCGCTGGCGTGCGCTGCCCGGCGCCAGGCTTGCCACAGTGCCAGCCCCAACAGGCCCATCACCAGCAGCGACAGCGGCAGCCCCAGCTCCACCATCAGCTGCAGCGGCAGGTTGTGGGTGTGGTCGAAAAAGGCGGTGGGCCGGTTGACGAAGGCTGTCATCGACCAGGCGAGGTTGAACTCACCGAAGCCGACGCCCGTCCACGGATGGGCGGCCACCATCAGCAGCGCGTTGCGCCAGATGTTGGACCGGGCATTCGGGCTGGACTCACCCAGGCCGACGCCATCAGCCGCCAGCCGCGCGCCGGCGCCCAGCGTTTGCTGGCTCAAGTCACCCCACCAGGCCATCGCGGCCCAGGCCAGGCCGTACAGCAGCGGCGTGGCCAGCAAGGCAAGGCGCGCCGTGCGCGGCAGGCGGCGGTCGATTGCGCCCCACAGCAGCAGCAGCAGCAAGCCGGCGGCGCCGGTGCGCGAGGCGCTCAATTCCACACCCAGCACCAGCAACGGCAACAGCGCGGCCAGCACCAAGCCGGGCAGGCGGCGCAGCGCATGCAGGCCCACTGCTGCTGCCATTGCCCACAGCAGCAGGCTGCACAGGTGGTTGGGTTGGCGCAGGTTGCCCACCGCGCGGCCGGCCAGGCCGGACGGGGCAATCCAGTTGCCATCGGCCCAGCCCGGCGCGAACACCTGCACCAGGGCCACGCCGCTGCTCAGCACGCCGGCACCGAGCAGTCCCCAGGCCAGCGCCACGAAGGACTGCCCGCCCGTGCTGCCAAGCGTGGCAGCTGCACCGGTCAGCACCATCAGCATGGCCCCTGCCAGCAGGCCCAGTGCCTGCAGGGCGAGTGAACGCGGCAGCAGGCCCCACAGCCAGGACACGGCCGCCGCCAGCGCCACCAGCGCCAGCGCAGCCAGCAGCGGGGCACTGTCGCGCGTGGGTTGCAGCCGCGGTGCCACCACCGCCGCCACCAGGCCCCACAGCGCCATGGCCACGCACTGGTTCAACAGCGTGGCCGATGGCGGCTGGTGGTAGGCCAGCAGCACCGGCACGGTGGCTGCCAGCAACATGGCCAACAACAGCGCCGGCCAGTTGGCACTGCTGTGCACGGCGATGGGCTGGCTGGGAAACGACTTCGAGGGCATCGGCTGGCCGGCGCTCTGGCCGTGGCGGTCTGGACGCGGCAGAGTAAACCACAGGCCCATGGGACGGCCTGCACGGCGTCGCCATCTGCTGCAGGGCCGCCGGGTGGCGGCAGCAATGCCCATGCAAAACGCCCACCGAGGTGGGCGTTTTGCATGGGCCCCTGGATAGGGGAACCTTTGGGCAGATGCCAGTTTGGAATCAGTTCTTGACGTAACCGGCGGTCACACAGGCGCCAGAATAAACCCAGGCGGTGATGCTGACCGGTGGGCCCGCGGCGATGGTGGGGGTCAGCACGCAAGTGTCGGTGACGAGGATGCCTTTGTAGGCCTTCGGCGTCATGGTGATGGCGCCGGTTGCAGCGGTGATCGCCAGGGTGTTGAAGGCGTTGGTGGCAGCAGGCACGGTGATGCCGAGCTCGGCGATCGTGTCGCACAGTGCGATGTCGGCATTCACGTCCAGACAGGTGGACATTGCAGTTTTGACCGGGTTGGCCTGGGCGATCACTTCGCTGTAGGCCGCACGGTTGATGTAGCGCTGGTAGGCCGGCAGGGCCACGGCAGCCAGGATGCCGATGATCGCCACGACGATCATCAGTTCGATCAGGGTGAAACCTTGTTGGACGCGCTTCATGGCAGAGTCTCCAGGAAAAGAAAGGGGATGGGGGAAGGAACGAACGGTGGATTGCACGGCCTGTGCCAACCTTCAAAATGCCGCTTGCCCCTGGCTGCTATGACATAAGCCACACACCTTGGCATGCAACCGCCGCATTTGGTCACCTCGCGGCTGGTGAGGCTGACAAAAAACGTCAGACTGACGATTCACGCCAGTCGCATCACCTGGCCAGCCACCAGGGCCCGTACCGGATGACGCGGGTCCAGCGCGGCGATCTCGGCCATCACGGCGTCCAGCTCACCCGGCTTGATGTGGGTGATGTAGACCTCGGCAGCATGCTGCAACTGCTGCAACTCACGCCCCAGTGCCGCCGGGTGCAGGTGGCGGCTGACGGCGGCCAGCTGCTGTTCGTCGTTGCGGAACGCGGTCTCGATCACCAGATTGGACACGTTCAGCGTGGCCAGCCGCGCCCACAGGGCAGGGTTCGGCGCGGTGTCGCCAGTGAAGACCCAGCTGCCCTGGTTGCACAGCACCGCAAAACCCACGGCAGGCACGGTGTGTAGCGCCGGCAGCACTTCGACGCGGCGTGTGCCGAAGGCCAGCACGGCACCTGTCTCGAAGGGCTGCAGCCGCAGGATTGGCTGATCGGCCGACGGCAGCCGGGTGAAATCTGGCCAGATCGCGCCGTTGAAGATGTGCTGGCGCAGCGCATCCAGGGTGGCGGGCAGGCCGTGCACAACGATGGGTTGGCGCTTGTTGCTGCGCCGGCGCATCACGCTGTCGGCCAGCAGGGGCACGCCCAGCACGTGGTCCAGGTGCGAATGGCTCAGCAGGATGTGGTCGATGCGTGCCAGTTCGTCCAGGCTGAGATCGCCGACGCCGGTGCCCGCGTCGATCAGCACATCATCGTCGAGCAGGAAGGCCGTGGTGCGGCAACCTGCGGCGATGGATCCAGAACAGCCGAGAACGCGGATGGACATGAACGGTGGGCACCGGCGGTGCGGGCCTGGGCGGTTGCGGGCACAGGCCGGTGCCGTCAGGGTCACGGCCAAAGCACTGTCACGAGTCCACATGGTGCAGCCCCGCCTGCGCGCTGGCAAGACAGCGCCCAGTGATTTCGGCACAGGCGCGGGTTGCCTGGAGGGACGCCCCAGCCGCGGTGTGAACTCGGTCACGCCATGGCGGCCGGATTGCATCGACGCCTCAGCCGTGCACGAATTGCATCTGCGTGCCGGCCAGTTCGATCAGGTCGCCGTTGGACAGCGGCGCTGTGTCCGTGACCAGCGACACGCCATTGATGCTGGGGCGCACAGCGCCCTCCACATGGGCCAGCACATAGCCGGTGGGGCGCTTGGTGATGGACGCCACCTGCACGCCCGGCTTGCCCACGGTGGTCACCACCTTGGTGAGGGTGACCGATTTGCCGGCCGCCGCGCCGCTGAGCACCTTGATCGACGCCGAGGCTGCCATGGCCGACGCATTGCCAGGCTGCTGGCCCAGCGACGCCAGGCTGGGGATCGGCGCCGTGTGGCTGTAGGGTGTGTGCGGCACGCCGGTGGCCATACCCACGCCGCTGCCGGCGCGCATGACCATGGTCTTCTCGTAATCTGCGCCTTCTTCAACCAGGTACTTGATCTTGTACTTGCCGATCTCCACCGTGTCGTTGTGGGCCAGCATCTGCTTCTTGATGGCCTTGCCGTTGATGTAGGTGCCGTTGGTGCTGTTCAAGTCTTCGATGAAGACATCGTTGCCCAGCATTTGCAGCACGGCGTGCTCACCGCTGACAGCAAGGTTGTCGATCACGATGTCGTTGTAGGGGCGGCGGCCCAGGGTGGTCTTGTCCTTGGTGATCTGCACGTCCTTGATCACCACGCCGTCGAGAGAGACCACCAGCTTGCCCATGCTTGCCCTTTTTGTCTGTCTGAACGTGATCGGCGGGCCGATGCCAGCGCAGTGCTGCGACTGGGAGTCGCCGCGCCCGCAACGCCTGCATCAGCGCCCGAACTTCCACCACGGCCGCGCGGTCCCTGACGGGCCCCCTGCCACGCGAACGAGTATCAACGCAATATTATCCTTTCCACCCGCTTCATTGGCTGCGGCAATCAGGGCTTGGCCGGCGGTGGGCAGGGAATCGTTGGTCTGCAACAGACGCGCGATCATCGCGTCGTCCAGCATGTCCGACAGCCCGTCCGAGCACATCAGGTAGACATCCCCGGGCTGTACCTCGTGCAGATGGGTTTCCAGCAGCACGGTGTCTTCGACACCCACGGCCCGCGTGACCAGGTTCTTGTTGGCGGAAAAGGCGGCCTGCTCGGGCGTGATCAGGCCGGCATCGATCTGTTCCTGCAGCAGTGAATGGTCGCGTGTGATCTGCGATAACTGCCCGCCCCGCCAGCGGTAGGCGCGGGAATCGCCCACATGGCCCAGGCGCAGCTGGTTGTCGCGGAACACGGCCACGACCAGGGTCGTGCCCATGCCGGCATATTGCGGGTTGGCATTGGCGGCGTTGAAGATGGCCCGGTTGGCGTTGTCCACGCAGATGTCCATGGCGCGGCGAACTTCCACGTCGCTGGCGCGGCTGGCGGCCTCGGCCAGCCAGCGGCCGAGCTCGGTCTTGATGAACGAGGTGGCCATCCCACTGGCCACTTCACCGGCGTTGTAGCCGCCCATCCCGTCTGCCAGGACGGCAAGGGCATTGGGCTCGTCAACGGCCACCGAGTCCTCGTTGTTGCTGCGCGCACGGCCGGTGTCCACGGCATGGTAGAACTCGAAAGTCATGCTGGGCGCTGTGGTGGTGGCGTGGAAAGTGGCGAAATTGACGCCGATTGTGCATCGGATCCCAGGCCCGCCGGCTCACACGTCGGTGGATGAATCGGCGCCATCACGCGCGTCATCACCGCTGCCAGCGCGGCAGTGTGGACCGCCCATGCGTCAAGGTCCGCCGGCCGGTCCGCAGGCTTTTTGGCGAGCAGGGATTGCACCGCATCGACGGCCGAATGCGGCAGATCGGGCCGCAAGTTGCCCAAGGTCGCGGGTGGCCCGTTCACCATGGATTGCAGCAGTGCTCCCAGGGTGTCGGCCTCATGCGGACGGCAGCCAGCCAGCAGTTCGAACAACATCACGCCCAGCGCGTAAGCGTCGCTTGCGGCATTGGCTGGCTCGCCGGCAAGTTGTTCTGGCGCCATGTAGGCCGGGGTGCCCAGCGACAGGCCCGTGCGGGTGAGTGCTGCACTGGCGTCACGGGCAACACCGAAGTCGGCCAGCTTCACCTGGCCTGCAGCCAGGTTGACGATGACATTGGCCGGCTTCAGATCCCGGTGCACCACGCCCTGGGCATGGGCATGGGCCAGAGCCGCTGCCACCCGGGCCCCGATGTGCAGGACCAGGTTTTCGGGCAATTGCCGCTGGGGATGGGTGTAACGCGACAGGTCGACGCCGCGCACTTTCTCCATTGCCAGCCAGGCCTGCTGCCCTTGCAGCCCTGCCTCGTACACCGCCACGATGTCAGGGTGTTCCAGTCGGCGTGCGAGTGCGGCTTCGCGGTGCAGCCGTGCCGCCCATTCCTGGCGCTGGTTGGCCGACAGGTCGGCCGGCAAGCGGACCAGTTTGACGGCGACCGTGTTGCCTGTGCGCAGATCGACAGCCTCCTGCACCACGCTGCCACCACCTTCACCAAGGCGGACACCCAGCTGAAAGCGGCCGTTGAGTGCCGGCAGTGCAGGCCCAGGATGTGGCTGGGTTGGTGGTGGGCGCTTGGACGAGAACCAGGACATGCGGCCTCCGTACAGGCTTGTCTGTGCAAGCGTCGAACCACCTTATCACGCGTCCGGTCCGCCTGCCATCACCGCAAGGCCGCCGCGCGCGCCGATGTTTGTGACCGTCAGTCCGCAGCCTGCGGTACCTGGCGCCGCTTGAGCCACATGCCCAGCGCCGGCATCAGCAATGCGCCTCCAAGCCCTGCTGCGTAGGGCACGCTGGCGGTGGCGTCGACTGCGCCACGATCACGGTGCGCACGGCGGCCCAGAGCTTGTCGGCACTTTGCACCTTGCCATGGCCGCTCTCGCCGCCGGGGGGCAGTCGCTTCACGCCGATCCACACCAACAGGATCGCACCGACCAGCTACAGGGCCGGGACAGCAAGCAGTGTGAGCGCAAACACGATCAGCAGAGGGTCGCGCCGACGCGGTCGTTCATGCGGAGCGTCCTTGCGGTGTCGTTTGGCAGCGGGGCATGCCTGGCTCGTGATCCGCTGGATCTGCATGGATCCGGTCAGGCCGCGGAGGTCTCCTGCGCCTGGCGACGCCGCTTGTTGAAGTACATCCCGAAGCCGATGACCAGTGCGGCACCCGCGGCGCCTGCCAGTTGGACGATGCCGTGCGAAACCTCGCCCACGCGTTGCGAGACGGCCGGATCGGTCAGCAGCATCTCTCCGCCGAGAAAGCCCAGCAGGCCGGCACCCA
>Ga0214921_10008603_pt1 | contig 13176 bp, 11 predicted proteins | sample LL1505_MetaG_FD_177992 | JGI IMG/M metagenome (GOLD analysis project Ga0214921, IMG submission 177992) | Freshwater microbial communities from Lake Lanier, Atlanta, Georgia, United States - LL-1505 | ecosystem: Environmental > Aquatic > Freshwater > Lake | place: USA: Georgia | collected... | reverse complement strand
GCGACCGGATTCCAAACGCCGTTGATCGGGTTGGTTCAGTGGCCGCCACTTTGCGAGACTTAGGTCTCTGGAGTACCAGTGTGCAGTTGCGCTACCTTGGATCAGGCGCGCTGATCGAGGACAACAGTGTGCGTTCCGCTCCCTCGGTGACCACCAACTGGCGTTTGAGTCGGCGCACAAATGAATGGTTTGGACGGGGCAGTGAGATCACTCTGGATGTGTTTAACGTCGGAAACCGTAAAGTCAACGATATTCAGTATTTCTACGAGTCGCGACTTCCTGGAGAACTCGGCGCGGTCGCGGATCGTCATGTGCACCCTGCAGAGCCGCGGACAGTCCGGCTGACGCTTCGCATCCCGTTGTCACCATCTTGACATGGAGGCTCTGCAGAATCTCGGGCAATGACGGGACCCCCCGCCCCATTGGCCCGGAGAATTCATGCAAGCAACTGAACCTTCCAACCTGCTTTCGGATGCCGTTTACGGGCACCGTGCGGAAGGCCAGGTCGGGCTGTTGGACCGACTCTTCGCGCGCTGGTTCGAGCGTCTCGTCTATACCCAGATTTGGGAAGATCCGGTCTGTGATCTCGAGGCGATGCAAGTCGAGTCGCATCATCGAATCATCACAATTGCCTCAGCGGGCTGCAATGCCCTGGCTTATTTGCTCGCCGATCCAGCCGAGGTGATTGCGGTTGATCTGAATCGGGCTCACTTGGCCCTGCTTGATCTGAAGGCGGCCGCGGTACGAGCGTTTTCGAGCTACCCGGACTTTCTGGAGATGTTCGGGCGCGGTCATTCGAAGGCGAACATCGCGCGGTTTCGTCAGCAGATCGCCCCACTGCTGTCGGTCGAGGCGCGTCGTTGGTGGATGGCGCGCGATGCCTTCGGGCGGCCACGCATCAGCATGTTTACGTCAGGCCTGCACCGGCATGGTCTGACCGGACGATTTATTGGAATCATCCACGCGTGGGCGCGGATCCGGGGTGTGCGTCTTGAGGACTGGACGCGCGCGAAGACGACTCAGGAGCAGGCCGAATGGTTTGATTCCAAGGTCGCACGGCTTTTTGACGGCGCGCTCGTGCGGCGCCTGGCTGCTTCGCCTCCGGTGGTCTGGAATTTAGGGATTCCGCCTTCACAGCACGATGCGCTCTGCGAAGGTCAAGTGCAGACGATGGCGAGTGTATTGCGCGAACGCGCGCGCCGATTGGCCACCATTGCGCCGGTTGCAGACAACTGGTTTGCGTGGCAAGCCTTTGCGCGTCGTTATAATGTCGAGGATGGCCCCTTGCCTCCCTATCTTGAGCCGCAGGCCTTTGACGTGTTGAAGGCTCGAGTCGATCGGTTGCAGATGGCGCATGAGAATCTGCGCATCGTCTTGACGGGGCGCCCTGCCGGCAGTCTTGATCGCTTTGTATTGCTGGATGCTCAGGACTGGATGTCCGACGACGAGCTCGTTCGCTTGTGGCAAGAGATCACCCGAACAGCCCGCCCCGGTGCCCGCGTCATTTTCCGGACCGCCGGCGTCGGATCTCCGTTAGAGCGCGCGTTGCCGAATGCGATTGCTTCTCGTTGGCGGGTTGATCATGTCACCGCGGACCGACTTCATGCGCGGGATCGTTCTGCGATTTATGGTGGTTTTCACCTTTTGCATCTCATTTGAGCCAGCAATTTTCGTTGGGAGCCGACAACGCGATTGCGTTGCGGCCATGGATCAGCAATGCCGATTCATTTCTGCAGATTGTCCCGACTGCATCCGGGGAAGTTCCGGTTCTGGTGCCTGACCCGCGGGTCAAACCGACACCGCTCGCGGAGCGCGCCTGGGTGACATGCCTTTGGTCAGGGTCGGCGGGTTATGCGATTGATGAGTGGGTCGCCAGGGCCGAGAGGGACGCGGGGGCCAAGTCCCGCTGGTATTTGAAGGGCGGGCTCAAGGCCGTTGCGGGTTTAAGTACCCGACTCAGTTGGTGGTTAGGCCCATGGCGCGGTGCGGTTCAGGTCGGAAGCTGGCCCTTCTCGACTACCCTTCGCGAGACGCTACGCGATACAGATCTGATTGCGGTGCTTGAATCGGTGATCGACTGCTACCCGGATCGGCCGATCGCGCTTCGACATGTGTTTGAAGATAACTCGCCCGCTTTACTCGAGGCCTTGGCTCGGCGGGGCTTTCAGAGGCTTCCGGCCCGGGTCGTCTACACCCTGGACGCGTCCCAGGCCATCAAGCCCAAGGCCTCCCATCTGAAACGCGACCTCGCATTGCTCGCGCGTTCCGATTTGGCGATTGTGCCGGACGCTGAATTTACGCCGCAGGACCTTGAGCGGGCGCTAGACCTTTATCAAATCATCTACCGTCAACGACATAGCCTGCGCAACCCCGATTATTCGATCGAATTTTTACAATGGGCTCAGCGCCGCGGCTTGATTGAGTTGCTGGGCTTACGCTCGTCTACCGGGCAGCTTTGCGCGTTTGCGGCCCGACACAATCAGGGGACGACCACTAGCGTGCCGATGCTCGGATACGATCTTGAAGCTGATCGGCGCGATGGGCTCTATCGACAACTGGTTGCGCTTCTGATTCGCGAGGCTGGCGTGCGCCGACAGACGTTTGACTTTTCAAGTGGCGCCGGGGACTTCAAGCGCAAGCGTGGTTTCGAGCCTCGTCTTGAACTAACGATGCTGCGCTCACCATCCCGATGGCCTCAACGATGGCCAGGTCGGCTTGCGTTACGTCTGGCCTGCGCTGGGACCTCGTTCCTGGATCTGAATCGATTGATTGCCGCCGGCGCTTGACGTCGATCGGCGCTCTGATCAGTCGGCGCCCTGATCAGTCGGCGCCGTCATTGATTGACCCCGATCGATCAGGCCGGGGCCAGCATCCTGCGGTCGAGGATCTCGAATTCCTCGCCCGCTTGACCGCCGGGCTTGCAATGCAGGATCTGCAGCTCACCCTCATGTGTCTCAACCAAGGCCGTCAGGCTCTCGACCCAGTCACCATCATTGCAGTAAAGGATACCGTCCAGGTCGTGAATCGCTGAGCGATGGATGTGTCCACAAACCACGCCGTCAAATCCGCGACGACGAGCCTCGCCCGCTAAGGCCTGCTCAAAGTCAGAAATGAACGAGACCGCGTTCTTGACCTTGTGCTTGAGGTACTGCGATAGCGACCAGTAGGGTTGACCCAGGTAGCTGCGCAGGCGGTTGTAGTGCCGGTTGAGCCACAGCGAGAAGGTGTAGGCACGATCTCCGAGATGCGCAAGCCAGCGCGCATGGCGCATGACACCGTCAAATTCGTCGCCATGCACGACCCACAAGCGTCGGCCGTCGGCTGTCACGTGGACCGTCTCAGTGAGGACTTCAATCCCACCGAAGGCGAGTCCACCAAATTGTCGGGCCGATTCGTCATGGTTACCCGGGACGTAGACGACCCGAGTGCCTTTACGCGCTTTGCGCAACAGCTTTTGGATCACATCGTTGTGGGCCTGTGGCCAGAACCAGCGCCGTTTCAGGGCCCAGGCATCGACGATGTCGCCCACCAGATAAATGGTTTCGGCTTCGTAGTCACGCAAGAACAAAAGGAGCGCTTCGGCCTGACAACCCGCCGTTCCGAGGTGTATGTCTGAGAGAAAGGCCGCCCGTAGTTTCTTTGGAGGCGGCGAGCCGTCACGGTCAGATAGCGAAGATTGTTCGTCAGCGGGGGGCGTTGCGAGAATGCCTTGCGCCAATTGCGCAGACACGAACTCGTGAGCCATCAAATCCTTGAACAGAGGCTGAGCGAGAGGTGCATTCATACCGGCTCCCGGTGTTCGTTTGCACTATTAAACGGATCCCCTTTGACGGCATCATGACAAAAAGATTTCGTCGAGAAATTTGTCGACTTTTCGCATCGTTTTTTCACCCCATCAATCCGGGAGATGCATCAGTGGCTGTCCCATTCGAATCCGTTGGCCTGAGGTGATGCCTGCAGCGAGTTGAAACCCCTTGGGCGCGAACACGATGATGGTCGAACCATGCTCGAACCAGCCGAGTTCTTCCCCTTTTTTAAAGGACTGTGCGCTGGGAATCTCATGGGGGCCTGACCAACCGAGGTGCATCAGGACATTCATGGCGTGAAGGCGGATGCTGGCGACCAGAACCGCCGCCACCGGAACGAGCGCTAATGGATATTGGGCCACGCCGACGCGGGTCCGAAGCACCGCGCGCTCGTTCTTACAGAACAAACGTTCGACGCGTTTGAGGGCGATCGGGTTGACGTTCCAAACGTCCCCACTAATGTAGGTCACGTGATCGAGTTGCCCGTCATAGGGCGCGTGAAACCGGTGATACATCGCGGAAGTCAAACGCAGGGTGACATAGGTGCCATCGGTGAAAGGAGTGATGTCCTGCGATGGACCAAACAGTTCACGAATCGAGTATGGATAGCCCTTGGCCTGGAAAACGTCGACGCCCTCAACAGTCCCGCACGCGCCCACGATCGCGTCGCAAGGGCTTGTCAACAATTGTGAATCCAGGTCGACGGTTCTGGCCCCTGGCTTGAGTTCGCGAATAAAGCATTCGCGCAAACTCTCGAACTTTTGCTGGCGGGCTTCCGACAGATCGAGATCGGTAAACATGCGCCAGACCGCAATCGAGAATCGGGTCAGCAGCGGACTCTTGATTGCGCTGTAGCGTCCCATCAGCCGCGTGAGCAGAATCCTCGGAATTCGGTTGGTCAGCAGAAAGTTCAGATCTTCCTGGAGAAAGAGTCGGTCGCGCAGTCTGGGGGGGTTCATCGTTTCGTCAAATCCGAGTGTTATAAAACAGTGACAACTTTGCGGGGGAATTGAGCAGAATGGAAACATTAGCCATGTCGGCATTGGCACTCGGTACGATCGCTGCGGCCTGGCCTGCCGCCGCCCAACGCATTGCGCTTTCGCGGGCCAAACATCGGTCGCTTGCTGGACATTCCAGAATGGCCAAGCGCGTGGCTTCGCTGATTCCGGGTTACAGCTACGACGAGGCCAACTTCTTCGCGGCCGACGATGCCCCTGCCGAAATCGTGGCACACCGGCGGTCGGGCTTTGCGGACCTCTGCCAGTTGTTGGGCGAGCGCCACGCCAAGACCATCGCAATGAGTGATCAAGCCCGCGATTATCTACCGGACATGCAGTTTACCGGTCGCTATCGGGTGCCTTTTCAGTTCAGCCCGTATTTGCGTAGCCATCTCAAGCTGGGGAGTTTTGTTCAGAGCTCGTCGGGGGTCACCCTTGAAGATCTGGATGGCCAGCGCTTTATGGACTTGACGGGCTCCTACGGCGTCAATGTTTTTGGTTACGACTTCTATAAAGAAACGATTGCCGAGGGCATCGCGCGGGTCGCTGAGCTGGGGCCAGTGCTCGGTACGTATCACCCAGTGGTGCTTGAAGTGATCAAGCGTTTGCGGGTCATCTCTGGCCTCGACGAGGTGAGTTTTCACATGTCGGGTACCGAGGCGGTGATGCAGGCCGTTCGTGTCGCCCGATATCACTCCAAGCGTACCCATTTGGTCCGGTTTTGTGGTGCCTATCATGGCTGGTGGGAGGACGTTCAGCCGGGTCCGGGCAATCCATTGCCGCCGCGGCAAACGTACACGCTGCAAGATCTTTCGGAGCGGTCTCTGCGCGTCCTTGAAACGCGACGCGACATTGCATGTGTATTGATCAACCCGCTGCAGGCCTTGCACCCGAATATGAGCGCGCCGGGCGACTCCACCCTGGTCGACAGCTCGCGTCGGGCCGGTTTCGATCGCGCGGCGTACACCGCCTGGTTACAAAAATTGCGCCGGATCTGTACTGAGCGCGGCATCGCGTTGATCTTTGATGAGGTGTTCCTTGGGTTCCGTTTGGCCCCGGGAGGTGCTCAGGAATACTTCGGCGTCCAGGCCGATCTGGTGACCTACGGCAAGACCCTGGGCGGCGGATTGCCCGTCGGGGTGGTCTGTGGCAAGCGCGAGTGGATGCAGCGCTTTGATGAAAAGCGTCCGGCCGATCTCTGTTTCGCGCGCGGGACTTTCAACGCGTTACCGCAGGTTGCGGGGGCGATGCTGTCGTTTCTCGAACGCCTTGAGACGCCGCAAGTTCAGGCCATCTATACCGATCTGGACAAAACCTGGAACGACCGGGCCGAGTTGATGAATAAGCGACTGCAACAGGCCGGTGTGCCGGTTCGGGTCACCAATATGTCGACGGTTTGGACGGTCTTATATGACACGCCTTCTCGCTACAACTGGATGTTCCAGTTCTATCTGCGTGCCGAGGGCTTGCTATTAAGCTGGGTCGGTAGTGGCCGAATGATTTTCAGTCTGAACTACAGCGCGAACGATTTTGAGGAAGTGACTGACCGGTTTTGTCGGGCGGCGCAGGCCATGCGCCGCGACGGCTGGTGGTGGGACGGATCGCAGCTGAGCAACAAGGAAATCCGCCGAGGCATCTTCCGCGAAATGTGGGCGAGACGCCGCGGTTGAAGGGCTAGGTTCACTTCGCGGTCAAAAAAAAGGCGGAACCTGGTTCCGCCTTTTTTTTACTTTTTGGAACCTGATCAAGCGTGCCGACCTTCGGGATCGGTGACGTGATCCATCGGATCAATCCGCTGGCCCCGCAGCAGGAAGAGGGGGGCTGCGTGATACATCTTGATATCGTGAAATGGATCCGTAATGATTTTGAAGGCCCAAGCGATCGCGGTCATCGCATCACGAATGATCAGTAGTTGGGCCACACGGAACAGCAGGCCGCCGACGCCGATCGCGAACCAGACCAGTCCAACCGAGTGCCAGTACTCGGCCATTGTGGACCAGGCGGGGAGGGTACCAAACAGATCGCGTTCGAACCACACCACCAGAGGGCTCGCGGCCCAGAGTCCCATCAGCACGACCTTGCGCATCAGGTTGTAGCCAACCTTGATCTCTTCTTTGTGTTCGTGGGTGGCCTGGTTGACTTCGTCGTAGCCTTTGGGCTCGAAGAAAAAATGTCCCGCTTGCCGGCTGGTCATGGATACACCCCAGGCCAGCAAGGCCGCATAGGCGGGATCAACGAACAGCAACCCGTAGGCAGTAACAAAGCACAGGGCGCTCAGAAGGTGCAAGCTTTGGTTGATCCGGCAGTGGTGGTAGTAGCGATGATCGTCCCAGCGCAGGACTTCGAGCGACTTGAAAAACTCTTTCACGTGAGACCTATAAAAAAAGGTGACCGCGCAATCTTGGCTTTGGTTTGTGACGTCTTAGTGACAGAAAAATGACGAATTGATGTCAAAGTTCTGTCGATCCGAATGGGTTGGGCAGTGTCCCCTGCTGACCCGGGGCTGTCATCATATTGTCTCAGTCCGAACGCAGAATTTCAAGCATGCTGGAAGAACCCGACCGCGTGCGCGCCGAACTCGACACCCTACCTGAGCGGCCGCTGCGGATCGCATTTGTCACCGAGACCTACCCGCCCGAAGTGAACGGTGTGGCGATGACACTGGCCGAGCTTGTTCGACGCTTGCAGGCGCGCCAACACCAGATCACCTTGATCCGGCCCCGTCAGGGTCATGAACGGGTTGGTCAAACGTCGCCTTCAGCCAATCAGACCAGCCAGGTGAATGGCCGGTTGCCGATCGAAGAATTTCTGGTGCATGGCGTACAGATCCCACGGTACAGCCAGTTGAGAATGGGGCTGCCTGCGAAGCGATTTTTGATCCAGCAGTGGACTTCGCAGCGGCCCGACGTCGTTCACATTGCGACTGAAGGTCCCTTGGGTTGGTCGGCTTTGCAGGCAGCACGCCGCCTGACGCTGCCGGTCAGTACAGATTTCAGGACTAATTTTCATGCGTATAGCGGGCATTACGGACTGCGCTGGCTCTACAAGCCCATCATGGGCTATCTCCGCACCTTCCATAACCTCGCACATTGCACCACCGTTCCCACCAAGACCCTGCAGGCCCAGTTGGCCGCGAGCGGGTTCGAGCGACTTTCGGTGGTTGCCCGCGGGATTGACGCGGAGCGCTTTCATCCCCGCCATCGTTGCGAAGCACTAAGGGCGCAATGGGGCCTCGCTGAGGGTGATTTCGCAGTGTTGTACGTCGGTCGTCTCGCCGCCGAGAAAAACCTCGACGGGCTTGCAGTCGCTTTCGAAGCGATCGAGCGTGCGAACCCTCGGGCGCGTCTGATTCTGGTGGGGGACGGCCCGATGCGAGCCGCACTCGAGACGCGATTGCCTAAGGCATTGTTCTGCGGACAGCAGATGGGTCACGACCTTGCGCGCTGTTACGCCAGCGCTGATTTGTTTCTGTTTCCCAGTAAGACCGAGACCTTTGGCAACGTGACTGTCGAGGCCATGGCAAGCGGCTTACCGGTGGTCGCGTTTGCGGATGGTGCCGCTCTTGAATTAGTCCGTACCGACGAAAACGGCGCGAGCGTAGATCTTGCGGACGATGCAGGCTATGTCAGCGAAGCGACCCGTCTGGCGCTGAACGCTGCAGCGTGCCGCCACATGGGCGTCTCTGCTCGTGCGACTGCATTACAGCTCGACTGGGAAACCATCGCAAACCGGTTTGAGTTCGTTATCCGGGGCGCGATTCAATCTGAACTGGAGCCGAACCAAAACAGTCAGGTTAATGCGCCCCGACCGATACCATTACGTTGACCACCCCAGCGCGCTCAAATTTTAGGCCCATCGAGTAGCTGCGCCCCCATTCCAAAGGGGCTTTGAGCCCCTTCAGAAGCAGATGCGCCTGGTCGGCCTTGAATGCCATATCCTGGCCCGCAGTGATCGCGATTGAAGCCAGGGGAGGCGCACCTGTGTCGGCGCCAGCGCGAAGTTCCACTCGATCCGCCAAGCTGGTGTAGGCCGAGAGCAGGCGGTCATTCTTGGAAATGGACTCGATCGTCATGAAGATCGGCGCATCCCGTACAGCCGGATCCGAGGCTTCTCCCCACGGGTGTACGACGGTGAAACCGTCCGCGTAGTACTCATGGGCGTGCGAGGGCACTGAAGTCGATATCGCGATGAAAGCGAGCATCCACTTGGCAACGCTCCGTATTATTTCAATTTTCTGCAGCATGTCTTTTATCCCGACAATTGAATCGAATAGCCCCACGAATCGAGGCGGTGCGGAATCGCATTGAAGGCAAGGGTCACTCGTGTGTCGCCCTGGTTGGTGGGGACTTCGTGGAGCAACGAGCTCGGAAACAGCACCAGGTCGCCTGGTGAGGGCAACGGGCCCATCCATTTTTCGGCGTTGAAAGGACCCAGTTGGGTTTGTGCGTGCATGTTGCTAAAAACGAAGTCACGTCCGCCGAGACTGCGAATAAAGAGGGTATTCGCCGAGGGATGGCATTCGCTCAGATAGAGCACGCCTGAGATGAAGCAATTCGCATGGTTGTGAACCGATTGGCGCCCCCCATGGCGAAGTACGTTGACCCATAGTTCCTTGACGTGCCAGGTCAGGGCCTCGCCAAACAGGTGAACACCAAACTCCACCAGTAACGGGTGAATCGCACCTGCGAGCGTCTCCAGCAACGGGTCGCCACGGGGCTGCAGGATGGTGGTGTGGGTCAGTTCGCCGGAGCGCGGATTCACCTGAGCGGCTTCTGGAGCGAAGCGTGACCGTAGGGCGCCCACCTGATCGAGCGCGATGGCTTTCGACACCCTCAAAAAGGGGGTTGGAAACAGCGGAATGAGCTCGGTCAACATGTTGCTTCAGTTCGGCCAGCCAACGATCAGCGCAATTCGCTCGAGCGACCAGAAGGCGGCGATGGCGCCGATCCCATAGAGTGCAGGCGCCTTAAGGCGACTCGCCACCGGAGTGCGCACGATGAGGAGTGTCAGGGCCCACGCCAACCCGACTACGAGTAATTGACCCGCTTCGACCCCCAGATTGAAAGTGAGCAGCGCGATCGAAACATGCTGTTCCGGCAGACCAATTTCTTTAAGTGCGCCTGCGAATCCGAGGCCGTGCACGAGTCCAAAGACAAAGGCAACCAGAGCGGGCCAGCGTCGCGTCCAGGTATCCCGTTGATTGAGAGCCTCAGCGCTGACCAGCACGATTGAAAGCGCGATCGACGCTTCAACCGGCGGCGAGCGCAATACTAAAAGTCCCAGAGCGCTGGCAGCGAGCGTCACGCTGTGGGCCAATGTGAATGCAGTGATCGTGGCGATCAGCCGTTTGCGAAATCCGACCAGAAACAAGAGGCTGATCACGAACAACAGGTGGTCAAAACCAGTCAGGATATGTTCGATACCGAGTGAGAAATATGCGGTCGCGACCTCGCCGCCCGCCCTCTCGTCCTTGGCGCTGCCAAAGAGCTGAACTTTCGGTTGAGCGCTCGTGAGGGTGATGACCTGGCGGTCGCCACCGCGCCAGTAAATCCGGACAATTGCGGCTGAGTAGGCTTTGCCCACACCCAAGATCGAGAACTGGCCAGAAAGTCCCTTGGAACCACATTGAATGGTCTGTGTGTCGGCCTGGCATCCATCGGGCCAGATTGGGGTGAGGTCGTCCGCGATCGGCCGGCCTTTGCCGGGTGCGCCCCAAGACCACACGAATTGACCCGGCGCCACTTCACGCAGAGTCATTTCAGCCATGGTCATCTCATGAGCATGAACGATCGGCCCGAGCAATCCCGCCAGGGTAAAACAGAACATGATTCGGATCAGGAGCCCTTTCAAGGCTTCACCTCTTCTTCGCGGACCTTATATTTCTTGCCCATTTCGCGCACTGCATTCGTCGTGAGTTGGGCCATGGTGTCATCGCGCCAATCCTGGTAAATCGCATCCTTGTTCTGATCGAAGTCGGCTGGTATTCCGGGTTTGATTTCTTCCAGCCGAACCACTCGCAGGCCTTCGCTGCTGCTAATGAGTTGCCAAACGCCGGGGCTCGATTTCTCAATGGCGGCGGTGAAATCGGCGCCATAGCTTTGCAGCAAATTTGGTCGCGGACGATCTTTGAAAACGCGCAGGCTGCTTTCAGCATCGCTCTTGCCCTTGCCGTTCAGCGCGTCCACAAAACCTTGCAGGGTCTCAGCGGATCGGTCGCTGCTGACGACTGCTTCGAGGAAATCAAATCGTACTGGGGTGTCGTATCGCTCGCGTTTGGATTCGAACCATTTGCGCACCCCGGCTTCGTCAATCTTCGGAAGGGTGATTCCCGATTGGGTCACGCTCAGGGCCTTGAAGATGATGCGGTCGCGAATCGAGCTGTCGCCGCGGTCCAGACCTAGCGCGATGCCTTCGCGGTACAGCACTTCATTGTCGACCCACCGGTCCAGGAGGGTCTTCATCTCGGCATCACTGGGCTCGCGCTTTAATCCGGCCGCGAAGATGTCATGGGCCTCGGTCTTGACCGATTTGGAGATCGTGATTGTTTGAGGATCTTCTTTGTTGAGGTTGAGCGAATAATCAACGCCGAACACCAACGCCCCGAGCACCAGAAAATGCAGCAGCGGCTCGCGCAAAAGGCGAGATACATCACTTGATTCACCGGCAGACGGCGAGGGTGCCTGTGCTTGCGTCATTGGTTGCGACGGTGGTTGCGACGGTGGTTGTGCTTGAGGTTGCTCGGTCTGCATCGGCTTTGAAGAAGTTTGTGGGTCCATGCGATTGGGAGGAGTTCAACGAGTAGTGGGAGAGGGGTTTGGACGGATCATTGACAGCGCATTCAGGACCTCGCCGGCGACCCCGGGGGCGGTCTTGATGAGTGACCGCGAGAGGCTCAACAAGGGATCAAAGGCGGGCATGAAGTCAGGGCTCTGCTCAAGGATCTCAAGGAGCGGTTCGCGCAACCGCGTGAGCATCGTCAAGGGATCGGGGTCGGGCTGTATCGATAAACCCACTTCGATATAACGCGCCCGGGCCGACCAGTACGCATCGAACCGATGCAGTGAATCGTCAGAAGCGTCGCGCAAAATCTCCTGTGGTTTGGCGTGCAATTGATTGACCAGGTTGAACAAACGCGTGCGTGGTGTTTCGGTGGGGGCGTAGGTTTCCCAGGGGGCCTCATGAACCACGATTGGCCGATCATCGGTGTTGGCACGGGCCTCGCCCACGAAAGCCCGCAGGCCTGACGCGCCTGAAAGAATACTGCCAAGAATCGCGTATTCGTCGATTACCCGGGCCTGAATAAGCGGAGGTCGCAAGGGCGGGGCCGTCTTGAGAAGGCGAGCCCGGACCGCGTCTGGATTCCAGCGTGGTTGATCGGGGCGCGAGAGCAAACCCAGGACCGGCGTATCCAGGCTATTGCTGGCCAGCACCGCGACTGCATCGGGGTAAACCTGCAAAAACGCCGCTGCGATACTGCGGACGGCCTTGAGATCCATCTGATGGACTGCGAGCCACTGACAAAATAGGCCGCCGGGTGCCAGTTGCTTGCGAGTCGCCGCAAAATGTTCAACGGTGTAGAGCGAACCAGCGCCGCTGCGGGCTGGGTGAAAGAGGTCCGAAACGATCACGTCATATTGGATCGGTGAGGCTTTGACGTAGCGTCGGGCGTCAGCCGCCAGGATTTTGATGGGGAAGCCATCCTGGCCAGCCTCGGGCTTTGGCTCAAAGAGCTTGGCCGCCTCAATGACTTCTGGTAGAAGCTCCACTGCGGTGACTTGTAGATCCGGATTCAAAGCGGCCGTGTACGCCGTGTGTCCTGTCCCCAGCCCCAAAAAGAGAGCGCTTCGAGGTGCTGGGTGCAGGAGGATCGGCAGTTCAGCCAATCGGGTTTCTACCGGGCTGCGCGCACTGCTGCCCTCCTGTGCACGATTGTTGATCCGAAGGCGGGAGATGCCATTTGAGTCCTCGACCACACTGACAGCTGCCATTGCGCCTTCGCGAAAACTCACGAGCTTCGCGTCCTCGGACAAATCAATGAAGCGCAGCGGGGGCGCCCAGAACCCCAGCACCAGGGCCGCCAGGGCCACAAGCCAGGTCTGGGGCCGGAGCCAGTTGAGTCGAGTTTGCAGAGCCAGATACGCCCCGATCAACAGGCTCAGAACCCATTGGGATCCAAGCAAGGGGATCAGGCCGATTCCAAAGAGGATCGGGGCGCAGGCGGCGCCGGTTGTATTGATCGCGAGCGCCCGCCCGAGCGGCCAAGACCGTGCCTGGGCCTGCTGGCACAAGTGGGTGAACAGAGCGCCCATCATCATCGTCGGCGCCAGCATCGCCGCCGCCGCCGCCAAGGCTTCACCACTCAGAGCGCTGAG
>Ga0214921_10008602_pt1 | contig 13177 bp, 17 predicted proteins | sample LL1505_MetaG_FD_177992 | JGI IMG/M metagenome (GOLD analysis project Ga0214921, IMG submission 177992) | Freshwater microbial communities from Lake Lanier, Atlanta, Georgia, United States - LL-1505 | ecosystem: Environmental > Aquatic > Freshwater > Lake | place: USA: Georgia | collected... | reverse complement strand
GGCGAAGGACGATGTGAGCCCGAAGGATATTTTCGAGATGTCAAATGGTACAAGTGCAGATCGTGCGACGATTGCAAAGTATTGTCTTCAGGATTGCAACCTTGTTCACTACCTGTTTAACAAATCGGATGTGCTCACTGGTTTTATTGAGATGGCAAAGATTTGTAGTGTCCCGATCAATTTCCTTGTCATGAGAGGTCAGGGTATTAAGTTGACTAGTTTCATTGCTAAGAAATGTCGTGAAAAGGGAACACTGATGCCAGTGATCGAGAAAGGTGAGATGGATGATGGATATGAAGGTGCTATTGTTCTGCCTCCAAAATGTGATTTATATCTAGATAATCCAGTAGCTTGTGTAGATTATGCATCGCTGTATCCGTCATCGATGATCAGTGAGAATTTATCACATGACAGCAAAGTATGGACCAAGGAGTTTGATTCGGCTGGTAATCTATGTGTTGAATGGGGTGAAAAGAATCCTGATGGGACTTTCAAGTATGACAATTTGCCTGGTTATACTTATGTAGACATTACGTATGACACGTATCGTCATTTCAGGAAAACTCCAGCGGCAGCGTTCCAGAAAATCAAGAATGGTACGAAGATTTGCAGGTTTGCTCAGTTCCCCGATGGAAAGAAGGGCATCATGCCGTCGATTCTGGAGGAGCTGTTGACGGCGAGAAAAACTACCAGGAAGCAGATTCCATTGCAGACAGATGAGTTCATGAAGAATGTACTTGATAAGAGACAGCTTGGATACAAGGTGACTGCCAATTCGCTGTATGGTCAATGTGGAGCGAAGACCAGTACATTTTACGAGAAAGATATTGCTGCTTGTACTACTGCGACTGGTCGTCTTCTGCTAACATATGCAAAGAAGATTATTGAAACATGTTATGGCGACGCTATTTGCGATACGACAAATCACGGACAAGTCAGGTCTAAGGCGGAGTACATCTATGGTGACACAGACAGCGTATTCTTCACATTTAATTTGGAGACACTAGACGGAGCACCGATTCGCGGCAAAGATGCTCTGGAAATTACGATTGAACTTGCTCAAGAGGCAGGTCATTTGGCATCGAGTTTCTTGAAACAGCCTCACGATTTAGAGTACGAAAAGACATTCATGCCGTTCTGTTTGTTGTCGAAGAAGAGGTATGTAGGTATGTTGTATGAGACAGATGTGAACAAGTGTAAACGCAAGGAGATGGGAATCGTTTTGAAACGCAGAGACAATGCTCCGATTGTAAAGGATGTTTATGGAGGGATTATTGATATCTTGATGAAACAGAAGAATATTCAAGCAGCTATCGATTTCTTGAAGAAGTGTTTGCAAGATATAGTAGACGAAAAGTATCCTATAGATAAGTTGATCATTACCAAATCGCTGCGTTCTGGATACAAGAATCCCAAGTCAATTGCTCATAAAGTGTTGGCGGATCGCATGACATCACGAGACCCCGGTTTTAAACCTTGTTCCGGAGATCGTATTCCGTATGTGTATATTAATGTAGCAAACAAAAAAGCACTCCAAGGCGAGAAGATTGAATCGCCGACATATGTGATGGAGAATCGTTTGAAGATAGATTACGGATTCTACATAACAAATCAGATTATGAAACCCGTTCAGCAAGTATTTGCTCTAGTTCTAGAGAAGATTTGGGAGCAACAGGGGAAGCTTACGAAGATAAAGAAATACAAGAATGATGTGGATGTATTGATGAGAGTAACGGAAGAGGAGAAATTCCAGGATAAGCTGGAACAACTGCGTAATAAGGAAGTGAAGGCATTGTTATTTGATGAATATTTGCGTGTTATTAACAATGAAGTCCAGGGAAACCAAAGTATCAAGAGCTATTTTATGAAGAAGTAAATAAAAATAAAAAATAAATAAAAAATAAATTACAACATATATAAATAAATTTTTTCTTTTAATTAGATATAATGGCTTGTTCGGTAAGTTGTTCGATTTCTTTGATATTCATAATAGGCATGATTTATTTCTACAATGCGACATCCAAAAGTGAAGTCGTAAAGCAATACAAGACTAGATTGCCAAAGGATTTGCAAATTCGTTACGAAAATATTTCGAGAGAGCGAATGATGATAAGCTACTATGGATACGGACTTGGTGTCTTGCTTTCTCTCGTCATCATCTTTTATAATAAAAAAATGAAGGGTAAGTTGTTGAGTAATGCATCTCTTGTTTGTATTGTGTTGTCTGTTAGTTTTTTTACAAATTATTTTTATTACATGTTATCTCCCAAAACAGATTGGATGTTGAATCATGTAAAAAATCCGGAAGAAACAAAGACGTGGTTACAAATGTACAGAGAGATGCAATTCAACTATCATCTTGGACTGGTTCTCGGCATAATAGGCGTAGGTGTACTAGCATTTGCGTTTAGGTGTTAATAAAAAATAAAAAATTACTATGCTTTACGAATATAACAAAGACCTTCCCGATAGTTGAAGCAAAGTTCTCTCTACGTTCAAAGAGTTTAAATAATATACTATAAAAACATTATAATGGGATATGCTTTTTTCGCACCACAAATAGTATATGGTTTTGTCGAGATAGACCAATCAAAGTTAATCTGTCGAGATTTTTTAGATGAATATGAACTAAATTTATATTGTAAATATACAAACAAGGGTAGTTGTTTTGATTTTATATACGGAATATCGTGTGATTCTTTAGAAGAAATTAGTACATTAGAAAAAGACAAAGAAAAAGTAGATAACGTATTTAGAATGCTTAATGAAAAACGCAAAGATTCTTATGTTGCGCCGAAGCTTATGTTAGCATTGACTGGAGATATGGACACATCTGAACACGACGAATACTGGATACAATGAATATTTACTATGTTTTTTATATATTATTTAGTAAATATAGTAATTTTTATTAGTTAGAATGTATATATTATGGTTGAAAATATAAGCGTAGATGATATATGCATAATAATTACTGGTTTAGTTATTCCTAGCTATATTGATGAAATAATAAATACATATAAAAATATAAAAAACAAAATAATATCAACTTGGTTTGATCAGGATTCGAATTTGATTAATATTCTAAAAGATCATGGTTTTATTGTTTTGTTGAATAATTATCCTCAAACAAGAGCTAGTTTCAATTATCAGTTTACACAAATTAAAAATGGAATTTTAAAAGCAAAACAAATGGGGTTTAAATATATTATAAGGTTCAGAACTGATACATATATAAAACAATTTAAATATGATAATGATAGTATAAATCTAATAAAAAATGTTTATAGATTAAACAATGATAATATACCTTCTATAGTATTAAATAATTATGATGATAAATTATTACAATTTATTGATTGTACTAAACATTTATACAATAAAATAACGTTTGTATCTGGAGAACTATGTCATAATATAAATATACACCCAACAGATTTAATATATTTTGGAGATGTAAATGAGTTGCTGATAATGTTTGATGATACTGAAAGTAATTTTGGTAATATTAGTGAAAAATTATACCTAGAAAAATATTTTAAAACACCAGTAACTACAATCACTCAATATAAAAGTAAAATTAATTCTTGCATAATCGAATGTGTTAATAATGAGATTGACATTGCTTGGTCTAGATCAATTCATAATGGAAAAACTAAATATTTAATTAGCGAACATTTAATTAATAACCAAATCCGTAATCATAAATTCATAATATATTAAATAACTTAATAAAATAAATAAAATAAATAAAATTTTTTAATTGTATATATTTTACAAGACCTTCAACGAAGCTGATAACTTATGAATGTGGACATAATAGCCGTAGGTGTAGTTGCATTTGAGTTTAGGTGTTAATAAAAAAATTATAATTTACTATGTTTTACTGAACCACCAATTATTTTCGCCAATTATTTATAAACAGATTATTTTGGAACATTGTATCTTTGTATGATTATGTGTATACCCTTCTCTATATAAAGGTAGGTTGTGCCTATTTCTTTGTTTTCATCAACAATACTAGATGCCATCTTGTAATCCGGATCGTTCATTTCTTTGACCTCTTCCCATTCCTCTCTTAATTCCGCGGCATACTTTGTAGTAACTGCTTCGCGAGCAGATTCGTAACAACTATAAAGAACCTGATACAGCTCCCCGTTTTCAACAACAGCGTAAACTTTTGACATAATATATTTTACATTCATCACAATTACAAAAATTCATCTCAATTTTTTATTACACCTTTTCTCATTGAAAACGCCCATTGCTATAAATGAAACTAATATGTATTTATACGACGAAAATGCATAGTTCCACATTTTGACCCTTTTGAATCATAATCGTCTGAATAATCATTACTTACCATCCACTCGTTAATATCAATTCCGTTAATAGATACATTTGCTACGAGATTTCCACATTGATCCACTTCAATATTTGTTAGTTGAACGACTTTACCATATATCATATTGGATAGAGCGGTTTTTGATATTTTAGCAGTTTCTCTTACTGACGGCGTGACGCTTCTCACATCAGGCGACAATAATCCTCGTATATGAACCGAAAAACGAAATAGAGGCGATGCGTCATATGGCAATTTGGAGGCTATTGTGAAAGTATCGCCGTCATATATTTTCACAACTAAACCGCTTGTTATTGGAACTATAAATTGCGTAGTGTCTTTGTATGTAATGTCATTTGATTCGGAAACCTTTATTTCGGGGGGGGCGGAAGCAATAGCATATACTTTCACTTTCTGATTTGTCAAAGCAGACCATAATTTAATAATAATATTCATTTATGTTATATGAATATTAGAAATTTATGAGAAATACACATTTATGCGTTTTGGAAAAAAACGGGCGTTTTCAATGTGCGAAGGTGTAAAAAATTGAAAACATTTTTCTTAACTAATGTCTGTCAACAATTATTTAAGATGCCTTACGAGTATGCCAAAGACCTGGACCGAGACTTGGAGAGATTTTGGGTTTACGCAAAGTTTCTCTCTGAGATCAAAGGATATGAAGATGAGTCTATTCTTAACAGAACCTTCACTGGCTACTTTGATGATGATATTAACTTGATTCGCGAATGTATTCGTGGACTAGTTAAGTTGTTTGTCCTTTCAGAAGATGACAGCAAGTGGTTTGGACCCTTGTTAGAGTACGACCAGTCATGTATGAACGATAAACAACAACTTGGTCGTGTGGATACTTGTCTTGAAATGTTGAGAAAATACACAAACGTTTCTCGTCGTCTGAAAGAGTCTATATTTACGGGTGATGATTCGGAGTTGACGATTAAAGATTTAAATTTAAAGTATGGACTGGTTATTGAATAAAAAATATATAATATAATTAATCTGATGTTAAGTCAATAACCACATCATTATCCTTATTCTTATTTAGTGGTAACCCCTTCTTGCACCCAGGACAATTATGATTGTTTTGTTCAACGGCAAAACCTGTTTCAGGTTCCCACCAACACTTATTGCATATTCTGTGTGCAGCAAAACCATTTGTCTTCAAACACTTTCTAGGAATTAGCGTCTCGCGTATACATTCCGTTTGACTGCAAATACAACATTGAACACTATTTTGATAACAATCCATTATTGCAGGTTTATTTTTTATTGTTGATCTATCTTATCAATAAAAAACTCTCAATTTTTTACAATAACTAAAAAATTGAATTTATTTTTTGTTATTATTGAATGGTGCTCAATATTAAATTACTCTACCACCATCACTATGCAACTTCGAAGTGGAAAGATTACCAACTGGTCTCCTGCTTATTGCAGGAAACAAAAACAACTCATGTGCAATTTAGTGGACGCACGGGTTAGCAGCGGAAACTGCGCAAGGCTTCCACTTTTAACTGCTATATATTTGATATTTGAAAACATGAACTCCGATTTACCAAAACAGGATCTAGAAGAATATTGCGGGTATATTGTTACGGCGTACGAGAAAAGCTTCACACTGATGTACCAGCTCATAGAAATGACGTATTCAGAGGTTCGTAGACCCAAGTCAGACAAAGAGAAGGTGCTGTTTGTCCGCACTCTCTTGGAGATTGACAGAATTCAAGAATATCTAACGGGGCTAATCAAGAAACACCAGGCAGAAATGTTCCAGTTTGGTCATAACCAAACTCACAAAAAGGGTCTTGCACCTCCTGACAAAAACCAGGAAAGAGACAAGGCGAGGCTTTATATGGAAAACTTGTCAAAATGCTTGTGTCATATTTATCGCGTTGAACACGACGAGACGTTTTACGGGGTCTATGAATACGGAAACGGCGAATATACAGACATCGAGATCTTCGACTATTATTTCGGAGAGAACTGCTACGAGCCTGAAAATATAGACTACGATGACTTCCTACAAACTACAAAAATTTACTTTGATATCCCGCGTCTTTTGTAAACTTTAACACAATAATTCACTCAAACTTACAGAAACAAACCAATAATAGTTGAATTGCATGTATATTTTTTTACTATATGCATTTCAATCCATAATATCAAAATGAAGTGAAACATAGTTACCAGAAGAATCCATTAGTAAATTTAACATGTCATATACATCATTTTGAGTTACTTCAGTGTTATTTATTAAGCTGTTTAGTATATTTCTCGTTGTAGCTGTTGCATTCGTTGTATTTGTTGCATTACTACTGGGTCTTGCATTTGCATTTGCATTTGAATTTGTAATAATATTAGTATTAGCAACACCAGATACATCGAGTATATTTTCTCTTATATCATGTCTACAAATGGGACATCTGCAATGAGATTCAAACCAAGAATTAAATTCATCTATCTTGAAAATATGACCACAATGACGGATCATTATTACATTGTCATCATCTGTAAATGCGTCTAGTGATATAGGACATGATGTGTTCACTGGACTCACAATATTACCATACCTTGTACGTCGAGTTGAATTTTCAATTTGTCGTCGAGTGGGAAATACACTAACAGGATCTAAGAATTCATTATTCATTCGTATAGGTTGTCTAGGACGCATGACTCTAAATAATGCGTTTCTTATATCATTCTCGTATCTTGCGTTTCGTCTAGTAGTGTTTGTAACTGCGTAAGATGGCGTCATCATATTAATAATTGAACGTTGTATCTCTTCGTTTGCCCGCATAAGTCTCTCTATCAGTACATTATTATGTTCATACAGGGTCATTAAATAATCAATAGTATGCGTCATTTTATATACAACATGTCTTTATTTTCTGTATACTTACGATTTCATTCTTGTTTGCATATTTCACTTAATATTATACTAAAAAATACTATTAATTTTCTATTTATATGAATGATTTAAATACAAGTTTATATTGTAATATATGGAGACCGAAAAAACTGGCCTAAGTGGTCTCGCAAACTTGGGCAATACTTGTTTTATAAACAGCTGTATGCAAATATTTTCACACACACCAGAGCTAAACAAGTTATTGAATGATGATAAATATAAACAGAGATTGAATAATAAACCCGAATCCAGACTATTGGTTGAATGGGATGATCTTCGAAAGATCTTGTGGAGCCAAAATTGCGTTATTGCTCCTGGTAAATTCTTAAATGCAGTACAGCAAGTTGCTCGGATAAAACACATAGACATATTCACCGGGTACTCACAGAATGATCTACCAGAGTTTCTATTATTTATAATCGATTGTTTTCATACTGCACTAACGAGAGAAACAAGAATGACAATTTCAGGAAATGCAACTAACAACACGGATAAAATAGCAATTCAATGTTTTGAAATGATAAAGCAAATGTATTCCAAGGACTATTCTGAAATATGGGAAGTCTTTTATGCGATCCATATATCGGAAATAAGATCTATAGATGGTAATGAAATTCTTGACAGAACGCCGGAACCATTTTTTATCATCGATCTCCCTATTCCTGCAGACAATAAGCAACCATCACTCAAACAATGCTTTGATCTTTACACGGAAGGAGAAGTACTCGAGGGCGATAACGCCTGGTATAACGAGAAGACCAAGCAAAAACAAACTATTCGAAAGAAGATCACATTCTGGAGTTTTCCACCGGTTTTAGTTATTGATTTTAAGCGTTTTAATGCACGAAATCAGAAGAATCAAATCCTTATTGATTTCCCATTAGATAATTTGGACCTATCTGATTATGTGGTTGGATACAAGAAGAAATCATATCAATACGAGTTGTACGGAATATGCAATCATAGTGGCGGTGTCATGGGCGGTCATTACACGTCATTTGTGAAGAACGCCAATGGAAAGTGGTATCATTTTAACGACACGTCAGTGACTGAAGTAGATGAGCGACAACTTGTTTCACCCAAAGCATATTGTCTGTTTTACAGAAAAAAACAATCTAGTTGATATACATGGAGGTAAATACGTCTTCGATTACAGACCCTACAAACATGTATAATTATATGAATCAGTTTGTAGCTGACCCCACAATTCTAATAGTCGCATGTTTAGTGATTTTGGTATTTGCCGTGTTTTTTTCTAGTTTAGGCAATGATGCTACTTCCAGTATTTCAGCTAACTCGACCGATATGTTCTCATCGTCGTCTGGAAACTCAATCGGATATATAATTGCATTCGTTTTAATATTGCTTATTGTTTTTCATGCGTTCCAATATTTCTTCAGTATCAATGTACGTGCATTCTTCACCGACTTATTTACATTGAAACCTCAGTTAGATGTTGTAATTGATCAGACAAAATTTGAGCCGTCAGTAGTACCAGAAATAAGATTAAAAAAACAGGTCTACAACATACCTGGAAATTATTACGACTATACAAATGCAAAGGCTCTGTGTAATGCATATGGATCAAGACTTGCCTCGTATAAGGAAGTCGAAACTGCCTATAAAAAGGGTGGAGAATGGTGTAATTATGGGTGGTCTGAAGGTCAAATGGCTTTGTTCCCAACCCAACAACAAACCTTTGATAATTTACAGAAAATAAAAGGGCATGAACATGATTGTGGTCGTCCAGGGGTTAATGGTGGATACATCGATAATAAGGATGTTCGCTTCGGAGTAAATTGCTATGGATATAAACCTAAGATTACATCTGAGGAGGAGGAGATGATGCAACACACAACACCTTATCCGATAACAGCAGAAGATATTAAGTTCCAAAAACAAACCGATTTCTGGAAAACAAAAATAGACGATATATTAGTGTCACCATTCAATAGTGATAAATGGAGCGATACGCCATTTTAATTTTTTCAAAATGTATAAAAATTAATATTTCAACATGTTTAGTTTGAAATATTAACACATATGTTATATTAGTTTTATTTACACCCTTGAAGATTTAAAATGGGACGATTTTTGAGTAATAAAAATGTTTTTGTGATGTATTATGGTGTTGTTTTACAAACAAAATCATATATGGATTAGTAAATACTACCGATTTATTGTTTTGGGTATGTTATTTAGGCGGGTTTTCAAGGTTTTTAGACAGGCGTTATTTAGGAAAACCACTCAAAAATCGTCCCATTTTAATTCTTCAAAGGTGTATATGATTAATAATTTTTAATTATCAAATCTTCCAAGCAAATTTGTAAATAAATTAATAATATCCAAATAATAATCCATAGATGCGGTTATGAAATCGCCATAATAATTTCTTTGTAATATATTGTTAGTATCATATACAACATAAACAGCAAAAAGAATAATACCAATAAATGATAATATTTTATTTGCTTGATCCATTTTAACTCCTAATACGAATACTAATCGAGCCACAATTAATGCTAATAATGACCAGAATAATATAGCTCCGAATTTATATCCAAGATTAATACCTCCTGCAAAAAGGAATACACCTGTTGCTAGCATAAAACTAAAAATTGTTAACGCACCTTGTATGGCCATATTGATAATTTCTTCACTATATATTTTTTTAAGTACAGAAAGCATAAGTCCAAAAATATAAGATAACGCACAAAACAATAAGAACTTAAGAAATTCTGGCATGGGAATCAATAAGATTACACAAAGAATAATTAGCTGTGCAGCAATAAGTGGCCAAATACTTATATCTTTTCTGTTAGTATATTTCATTGTATAATATGTTATTCCTAATTGTACTATTAAATTCGTAAAAACTAGAATAAGAAACTCCTTCTTTGCATACATTAAATTCATTAGATTTGCAGTATTTAATCCTCCTCTTTTTACCATATATAAATAAACGAGAAAATATAATATAATATTTATAAATTTTCGATTATATTATAAACTATTCTGTTATCCCATAAACCATTACGATAACATATATACACCAGCAATGATGAGAACCACCCCCAAGAGATGTTTCATAGAAACTTGTTCACTCAAAAACAGATAGCCTAATATAGCAGTTATCAAAGGATAGAATGATGTGATAGATGTTACTCTGTATGCAGGTTCAATATTCAACAATTCCAGATAGTTATAATTTACTATGATACTGAGAATAAATGAAGATAGAAAAATAAGCAAATATACATGTTTGTGTTTATTCATTTTTGCTATATCCATAATAATATTATTCTTGCGTACAAAAGAAAAAAGGATTGCAGACATCAAACCAACAAACCCACCGATTACCATGAAACTTTCTGATTTTATGTGAGCAAGAACATATTTATTTATGATAGGTGAAACACCATATATTAAGATTACAGATAGGTACTGAAGTATGAGATATGTCATATATATATATATATATATTTGATATATTATTTTATGGGTTTTATGGATTTTGTAAGTTATTATAATACTCCTCATCATATAGTTCAGAGAGTCGGTTTAGAAAGAATGCATACTCGTAAGCCATATTACTATTTTGCTCATTATTTTGATTGACCGGAAAGGTGTACCTGTATAGTTCTCTCAGCTCATTGATAGATTGTTCAGTTTCATATTCCCTTGAAAGCAACTCAATTTCCATGAATAATATAATGTGCTCAAACATGTCTGGATTAAACAACTCATCAAATGGCTTGATAAATTTCTGTTCATGATACTGGTATAACGCCACTAGTTTGTTAATATCATGAATGTCTGTAAGATCAGTTAACATTGCCTCCATGTCATTGCGTGTTTCGTGTCCGTCTTGGATCAATGAATTGTACATGTAGTTTATTCTATCGCAAATGGTAGGGAACATGTTAGCAGTCATTATTTCTTGTTGTTGGTTTGTGATTTTCATTAGACCAAAATAAAACATTCAATATTTTATTAATGGTTTGTTTTCAGACCCTTGCAGATCGATGTTCACATAATCACACCCTGTCCTTTTCTTGTTTACTTTTATATAATATCCTGTTAGAAGAGTCGTCATAATTATATCTGCGGATATCTCTATTAAAAGCATATCAATTTGTGACATTAATATATTCATATACATGAAAAAATCAAACCAATTGTAAATCACAGAAGTTATAGATACCTCGTATGCTTGCAAAACGTTAATCCGTGTATTATTTTGTTTATCTTGGATTGTATTTATAATCCATGATTGTAATATATTATGGTTAAGTGCACGAATCACACTATTTGTGAAACAAAACGCAACAACTATTGTATATTTGTAACTAGTGTCGATACAAACGTCCAAAATTATCAAATCTTGATTAGGTCCAAACCTAAAAATGCTTATCTCTCTGCTCTTCGATACTATAAATGATGATATTAACATTATCCATAAAAAAATTACGCGACTAGTTATTTTTTCTATGTCCATTTATAAATTAAACAATAACATCTAATAAGTAATTATACAATATCATATATTATGCTCATGTCATAATCATAGAGGAGTTTGGGGCCGTCATTTATTATCGAAAGACTATATTTATCATTATTTTCCATGTTCCCAATGATTCTGATGGTTGTGAGTTCGGTCGTAACATAGTCTTTCATTACAAATAGAGACTTATATAACCGGTCAATATAGGAGATCATTATTTGGTGTTAATTAATTGTATGATTATAATTTTATATTAGTAGAATCATAAATATAATACTCATTTTTTAGAGTGCTTGGGCTTGGCCTCCTTTTTATTCTTTTTAGTTGTATTCTTTTTTGTTACATTTTCTGTTTTCTTTTGTTTTTTCGGAGTTGAATTATGTATAATTTGTTCATTTTTTATTGTGGCAAGAGCTAATAATTGATCATACAAATCATTATCATATACATTATCATCAAATACTTGCTTTTGATTATTTTGCTGAAACTCGGGAGGTCTAAAAAATGCCCAATTAGGTGCAACTAAATTTTTGTATATTGGATTATCATCTTGATTTGGTATATTTATCTTAAATCCTTCACACGTAATTAAACCATTTTCATTTGTACATATAACAAAATCATTTGTATTCATTGTATGTATTATATATTTATTTTTTTTAATATTAATTTTTCTAATGTTGATTATATTTAGATAATTTTATAATACAAATACAAGATGTTTTGGTTAACTACTAAATACGTTGTATTGAATTTCTGTTGGTAAAAAATTTCTTTTTATTATAGATAAGTATTGTATATTTCCAATGAATAATCCTCCAGCTCCAGCCCCAGCTCCACCTCCTTCTTCATTAAGTTATTCTACAAGAAATAATACTTCAAGAACGGGATATAAACTTGATGCAATGGTTGCGGCTACACCAATAGCTGTATTGGATGCACAAGTCATCGTGAATAATAAAGTTCTCGCTTTAATAGATTCCAATTTTAAAGATGTTTCATTAAATAGCACAACTATTAAAACTGCAATAAATTTTACATATAGTCAAGATTCATCTGGTGCACAATCGATTGTTGTTCCATCTCTGTCATTGATTAATATTCCAACATTTACATTTTCATCTTTTAACTTTGCTGTATCTCTTGAAGGTAGAGGATTTGATTCGAGTGGTACCATATTGGTTTCCCCAACACTTGTAAATTCAAAATTTACAACGTATAATATCACCGGACAGATGATAGAGAGAGGGGAACCGGTTGGTCTAACAAGACTGAAAGGTCTTTTAGCAGAGTCAATCGTAGTGAAAGCTATTCAAGCACCTGCACTTGCTACTGTTGCTGTAGTAAAGTCTGTTGAGAAGATTGTGGAAGTTATTAAAGTTATTGAGGAGGAGAAGGTGAA
>Ga0214921_10008601_pt1 | contig 13177 bp, 12 predicted proteins | sample LL1505_MetaG_FD_177992 | JGI IMG/M metagenome (GOLD analysis project Ga0214921, IMG submission 177992) | Freshwater microbial communities from Lake Lanier, Atlanta, Georgia, United States - LL-1505 | ecosystem: Environmental > Aquatic > Freshwater > Lake | place: USA: Georgia | collected... | reverse complement strand
TTGCAATACTTCATTTTTGATAGATTTGTAAGCATTAAAGGCATTTTTAAGCATTGATTTTGACAGCTCGGGCGGCACAAAAACAAAGCCAATAAAAACCAGCAAAAGCTCCCAGAAAGAAACATCAAACATTAAAATGGGTCGTAAGAATTTTTAAACCCGTGAAAGGATTTGTTTTTGCACTTTGAGCATTTTGACATCTTAAGTATCAGCAGGTCAAGCAAAAGGGGCTCTCTAAGGCAAATAAGATATGAGATTCCGTGCATTGCAAGCGAGACAACAACAACCTTAAAGTCCGAAGTGGCAATAAAATACATCAAGCTACCAAACATGTTTAAAAACACATAGTTGTAGGTTACACCAAATATCATAGGCTGGCGTGTAAGTCCTAAAAACAGGCTGTCGTTTTTTAGCCCCATAAACAAAGCAAAATAATAATTATTTATCCAATTTTAAAGCGATTAAAACCTCCTTGTATTCACGGGCGGAAAGTCCAAATTCTTCCGCACTACCCCTCTTGCCCTGTGCCATTGCAGATATTGCATTTAGTGCCTTTTGCGAGAAGGTTTTTGAGTGTAAAATATGCTCCTCAAATGCCTTGGCGGACATGGGGCACCATTTTTGCACTATTTCAAATATTACTCTTGCATATTCCCTGATTTCAAACTGAGCGTGGGGGTGGAGCCTGAGGTTTAAAAAGTGCAAAAGATTATGCAGGTCAATCTTCCAGTACCACTCGGTGTAAAAGTTTAGGCTTAGGTTTATTCTTGCAAGCTCTCTTGCGATTCCTTCTTGACCATCTGCATCGCTTGGGTTTGTTATTGCTTCCTCATTTGGTTGTAATTGGTTTTGTCCTAAAAGCTTAAGATAGTTTGCGTAGCAGGACTCGGAATCCTCTGTTAAAACAGCAATTATTTGTCTTGCTTTCTCCTCGTTAATGGTATTGCCTCTACCTTGCTTATTGTCCTTGGACTGGCTTGCAATGTTGCTAACCTCAGGAATGTAAAACTCATTTGGCAAAACAGAGTATCTTGCGGATACTTCGTTGACATTTGCGGTGCGGTGCCTAATCCACTGCCTTGCAATAAAAATAGGCAATTTAATATGCAGTTTAATTTCGCACATTTCAAAAGGGCTTGTGTGCTTGTGTTTTATAAGGTAATTAATAAGCCCCTCGTCCTGACGGCTTGTTTTAGTGCCTTCCCCATAACTAACTCTTGCCGCCTGCACCACGGCACTGTCGCTACCCATGTAGTCCACAACTCTAACAAAACCTTTGTCAAGAACCTGATGTTTAACGCCAAGCATAGCGTCAAGCTCCGCCACACTAACTCTTGGTATATTTTGCATAACTAAAAACAAATAAGCTTACAGGCAACACGGCAAAGAGTGATAATTTTAGCCTATTTAATTCTATTGCAAATAAAATTAAAAATCAATATTAATCACTTTGTGATCTTGTTTTGTGTAAAATTTTACATCCGTATCGCTTTATATTTTTTTACTTGATAAAATATTTTGTTATTTTAATATACTAAAATATTAGCTAAAAATAATGATTTGTTTTTAAAATGGAAAACAAAGAAAAAGAAAAGACTAAGAAAGATATATTGCCAAAATCAACTGCTTTTGAAGAGTCCATTCTTTTACATTGGCAATATCAGGTAAGGGTTAATGGTAGTTGTAATGCTAAACAGCAAAAACGAGGTAGGGATTTTCATAAATCTTCAAATAACTATCTTGCTAATGTTGGTAAGCAGGTACTTTCGCATATGGATTGCAAAAATAGTTTGAATATTCGTAATTTAGAAATGCAGGAATGTCCTAGTCAATCTAGATTACATTCCGTATCAAATGCTAGCAGCAATACTTCGGATAATTTATCTGGCAAATCAATTAATAACTCTGTTATTACTTTTGGATTTCAAGGTTTAATTTAATTGCATAAAACCAAGTCCAAATAAAAAGATTAAATATCTACACTCAGGTTAAAAATCATCTTTTACTTGAAATTAGCAAGTTTAGCTGTAAAATTACAGAATGAAACAATGTTTTATTTTTAGTAAAATACATTATGATACCAAGATACACACGCAAAATTATGGCAGATATTTGGAGTGATAAAAACAAATACGATATTTGGTTTAAAATTGAAGCCTACGCCCTTGAGGCAATGGCAGCCGATGGTCTTTGCACTAAGCAAGATATTGAAAATGTTTGGAACAAGAGTGACTATCAAAACGGCTTTGATATTGCCAGAATTGATGAGATAGAAAGGGAGACAAAACACGATGTAATTGCTTTTTTGACTCATGTTAGTGAGAGGGTAGGAGAGTCGGCTAGGTTTTTGCATCAAGGTATGACAAGCTCTGATGTTCTTGACACCTGCCTTGCCTTGCAATTAAAACAGGCTGGGCAGATACTGCTAGACGACCTTGACAGGGTGCTTGAGGCTTTAAAAAGAAGGGCTTTTGAAACTAAAAATCTTGTGTGTATTGGTCGCAGCCATGGCATACATGCTGAGCCCACAACCTTTGGTTTAAAATTTGCCTCCTTTTATGCTGAGTTTGCACGCAATAAGCACAGGCTTGAAGCAGCTATTAAAGATGTTGCAACCTGTGCTATTTCTGGGGCGGTTGGCACTTTTGCAAATATTGACCCAAAGGTGCAAAGTTATGTTGCAAACAAGCTTGGGCTTGAGGAGGAGCCAATATCAAGCCAAGTAATACCGCGTGATAGGCATGCAGTGTTTTTTAACACTCTTGGTGTTATAGCCTCTAGCATTGAAAGGCTTGCAATAGAGGTGAGACACCTACAGAGAACCGAAGTGCTTGAAGCCGAAGAGAGTTTTACCAAAGGGCAAAAAGGCTCCTCTGCCATGCCGCACAAAAAAAATCCTATATTAAGCGAAAACATAACAGGTCTTGCCCGCATTGTGCGTGGCTATTGCATGCCAGCTATGGAAAATGTCGCTTTGTGGCACGAAAGGGACATTTCTCACTCCTCAGTTGAAAGAATGATAGCCCCAGATGCAACAGTAACACTAGACTTTGCACTTAACAGAATGGTAGGGCTTATTGATGGGCTTGTGATTCACTTTGACAATGTCGAAAAAAACCTCAACAAGCTTGGTGGCATTTTTTACTCGCAAAGAGTATTGTTGCACCTAACCCGCAAGGGACTTAGTCGTGAGGACTCATATGCACTGGTGCAAAAAAACTCTATGCGAGTTTGGAACGAAGGCAAGCATCTGCTTGACTGCCTGCTTGAAGACGCAGATGTTACCAAATACCTAAACGAGCAAGAGCTGTCAAACCTTTTTAGGCTTGAATACCACATAAAAAATGTTGATTATATTTTTGACAAGGTTTTTAAAGGCTAATCTTAAATCAATTTTGTTTAAGAGGCAAAATGTAGTAACATTTTATTCACTTGGTTTTGGTGGGGCGTGATGTCAAAATTTTGCAATAGTGATTTAAGCTCCGACAGTGGATTGGTTACAAAGCTACGCTTTAGATACTCTGGGTGAGGCAATGTAAGGTCAGTGCTAACAAGTGTGATTGTGTTGTAAAAGATTATGTCAATGTCAATTTCTCTTTCGCTCCATTTTGGTCTTTGTTTGCGCCCAAGATTTGCCTCTATTTTTTTTGCAAGAATCAATAAATCTTGCGGGCTTTTAATTAATGCTTGGTTTAAGGCAAAAATGCCAAGGCAGTTGGTAAAGGCTGGCATTTGAGCCGTGGGCTCTTTGTATACGCCATCAATCATGGGTTTTGTTATGTAAAAAGAGGATAGCAAAAGCAAATTGCAGCCACCATCTTTTAGGCTTGCTATTGCTTTGCTGGTCATATCTTTACCATCGCCAATGTTGGAGCCAAAGGCTAAAAATGCAATGTTTGTCATCTGGCTTTGAAAAATTAATTATCAATCAAAGCTTGTGCCTAGGTATTTTTCCTTGACAACCTTGTTGCTTAAAACCGCCTCCATCTGACCTTTGCAAATTACTTCCCCGTTAAAAAATATGTATGACCTATCTGCAATTTTAAGAGTCTCTCTAACATTATGGTCGGTAATGATTACCCCTATTCCTTGTTTTGCAAGGTCTTTTATTACGCTTTTAATGTCGTCTACCGATACTGGGTCAACGCCGGCAAAAGGCTCGTCCAGTAGGATAAACTTTGGGTTTGTTGCTAGTGCCCTTGCTATTTCAAGCCTGCGTCTTTCGCCGCCTGATAGCATAATGCCAAGTGAATTAACTACTCTGTGAAGCGAGAACATTGTTAAAAGCTCGTCTAATCTATCCTCTCTTGCCTTTTTGCTGATAGGTAAAAGCTCCAAAGCGGCTAAAATGTTCTGTCTTGTGCTAAGCCCTGCAAAAACTGATGATTCCTGTGGCAGATATCCAAGCCCAAGCCTTGCGCGCATATACATTGGCAGTTTTGTAATGTTGTTTTGGTCTAAAAAGATTTCCCCGTAATTTGGCTGTACTATGCCGGTTAAAATGTAAAAAGATGTTGTTTTGCCTGCACCATTGGGCCCAAGTATAGCAACAACTTCGCCGGTTTTAAAGTGAAAGCTCACATCCTTTAAAATGCTACGCTTGCCGTAGTTTTTAGCTATGTTTTTTGCAAATAGTATTGATTGTGCCTGCTGCATATAAATTTAATACTTAATTTAATACTTTTTAAAACAAAACTAAAAACCCAACTGCAGATATTAAAATGCCGCCATAAATGTACTTATCAAAGCTTTTTTGCGGAATTTTTTTGTGTATAATATAGCCAAGCCACAAGGCAAACATCACTGGTATTATGATAAACCAATAGGGCATAAAGTAGTTCCATTTTACAACGCCAGATGCCACCATTTGGATGTATCTATAAGCATTTGCAGCTAAAAATAAAACGGCTAGGTTTGCACGCAATAAGGTTTTTTCGTAGACGGATGACTTAAGACCAACAACAAAAAAAGGTCCACCTATACCTAAAACCCCCTGTATAAAACCCCCTAAGGCAAGAACCACTCTTGAAGCCGTTCCTGATAGCGAAAGTTCCTTAAAAAGCAATGCCCTAAGGCTAATTACAATAAGAGTAATGCTATACATTTTTATTAGCACTCCAGAGGAAATGTACTTAAACGACAACGCCCCCACTATCACTCCACACATAATGTATGGCACGGAGTGTAATATTAGCTTAAGTCTAACATACTTAAGGCTTGTAAAGAGTATCACTGCAGTTGATATAGTGCCAATATACATAGCCACAACAACGAGGTCTTTTATGTTGTAAAAAAATGCAAGGATTGAATAGGAAACTATGCCCCCGCCAAAGCCAAAGATGCTTTCAAAGACAAATCCTATGCAAAATGCTATTGCAAGTAAAAGACTTGACATAATTTAGCAGATAATAATCATTTAATAAAGTATTAATTAATCATATTTTCGGCAAAAAAACTGACCCCCATTGCGGTAATATTTTTTTGTGCCTGCTTGTTATATATATTGTAAAGCCCGCCCTTTGCAAGCTCCGCCCCTGTGTTTTTGTCGCAAATTACAAAACTAAACAAGTTGTAGCTGCTTTTTATAAGGCACTGCGATGCATCTATTACTAAATTATTAAAATACTTAGCGGCTATGCTTTGTACCTCGGTAAATTGCTGGAGGTTAAATATGGTGCCAATATCAAACTTACTAAGGGGAGCAAGAATATTACTAAGCACAAAGCTTGGCTCGTTGTTAAGGCTTAGCTTTAAAAAGCTTAGAGTTTTGCCGTCAATGGCTTTTATAAGCTCTGTATTTTCAAAGTCAAAGGCGCATAGTGCTTTAGAACATTCTGCGTTTAAATTAAGACTCGTGTTAAAGTGAGGTCTTAGGTCAATAATAACATCCTTGCCTCCTTGAGATATAAGATGGCTAGTTATATCAAAAAGTTCCAAGATGTAATGGTTAAGATTTGCTAGGTTTTTGTCGCTAAGTAAAATTTCAAAACCGTAGGACATGCTAGCTAAAGATTTTTGCCTGTAAGGCTTATCAACTTTTACAACATCGCCGCAATAGGCAAATTTGATTGTTTTTTCAAGCTCGTCTGCTTCAAAATGCTCTACTAGATTTGTAATTTGTCTTGTAAAATCTGCCCTTAAGGCAAAAGCCTCACTGCCATTGTTAAGCCTTGCTATGTATTGCTCGTTTTGATTTGTTGATTTAGAGAGTTTTTCAAGCAAAGGAAAGTCAACAATACTAAACCCTTTGTCATCAATAAAATTTAAAAAGTTTAAGGCAAGTTTGTATTTGTTGACAAGGGTTGCTGAGGATTGCTCCTTTAGATTTTTAAAAAACATAGATCTTTATTAATTTATTTTTTGATGCAATTTTTTATGCCCTGCTGTCGTATTCCATGGTTTCGCTGCTAACTAAAATTTCCTCACCCTCTTTGATAAAAGGTGGAACCTGAACCTTTACGCCATTTTCTAAAATAGCAGGTTTAAATGCCATTGTTACGGTTTGCCCCTTCATGTAAGGCTCGGTGCTTTGCACTGTTGCCCTTAGTTTTGACGGCAAAACAACATTAACCGGATCCTCGCCAATAAATTCAACATTTACTTCCATTCCATCTTGCAAAAACTTCTCTCTGTCTTCGTCAAAAAGGCTAATTGGCACACTAAACTGCTCGGATGTACTAACTTCCATAAATTCCATCTGCTCGCCGTCCTGATACATAAATTGCATTTTTTTAATTTCAACATAGAGTCTGTCAACGGATTCATCGGATCTAAATCTGTGATTTTTCTTTGTTTCGTGGTTAATTTCTTTAAGTTCAACCTGCATAAATGCACCCCCCTTGCCAGGCTTAACATGCATTGTTTTTAAAACTCTGTATCTACCGCCCTCAAAAGCAATTATATTGCCAACCCTTAGGTCTATTGCCGAAACTGACATATCAAATAAAACTTAAAAACAAAAAAGAAAACCTATTACTCTTTTTATATTGTATCGCCGTTTTTATACTTGTCAAATGGTTTAGTGAAATTGACTTGAATTAAGTGTTTTTATGCCAAATCCTATTACAATTGCTATTGTGGCGATGTATTTATGGGTATTTGTAGTTGTAAATTAATATTTAAAAAACTTATTGTTTTTTACTGAGCTTTAAGCCAAAATTTATATTGTTGTAAAATTATTATTAGTATTTTATGCCACAAGATAAAAAAACTGGCTTATTTGGGCAGGACAAGAGTAAAAATTTTGATAACTCTAGCAATCAAGATTTTCAGCAGCAAAACGCCCCAGACTCAGGTAGTAAATTGAAGGATGTAAGTAAGATTTCCTTAATTGCAAAAATAAAATTGCAATTTAAAGATCTAAGTCTTAAAAAAGCATTACTTTTTTGCCTCGTTGTTTTGATGGTTATATCTTTTGGGGCATGGGGGGTGTTTGATTTCGCGTCAACATACATCGGCAGCTCTGGCTATGTTGCAAAGGTGGGGTCGGTTAAAATCACAAAAGATGACTTTGCCAAGGAATATAGTCTAAATGTGCAAAAACTTAGCCAAAGATACGGGCAAAGCCAGCAGCTTGATGCAATCATAAATTCTGCAGAGTTTAAAAACATTATATTGCAGGATATGATAAACAAGGCACTTATTGTAGAGGAGTTAAAATCTAACGGAGTGAAGCTAAACAGGGCATTGATGGTAAAGGTTATTAGGCAAGATGAGAGCTTTTTTAGCGGCGGAGTGTTTGATGGAGCAAAGTTTAATCAGTACCTTAAAGCAAGCGGGCAAAATGAAGACTCTTACATAAGACAAAGGCAATACGAGCTTGCACGGGACATTTTGCTTAGCCCTGCAATATCAAATAATTTTGGCATTCAGGGGATTGAGTTTGAAGGGCTTGCAAAAATTTTAGCAAGGGCAAAGCAACAATCAAGAGAGTTTAAACTTTACGAATTTAAAAGAAGCGAGCAACTTAATGCAAAGGTATCGGTGGGAGATGCCGATGTTGCAAACTTTTATTCCAAAAATCAAAATTTATTTTTACAGCCAGAGGTCCGCAGTGCTCAGGTGCTTGACCTAAACGAAGCAATTGCAAAAAATATTGTGGTGAGCGATGCTGAAATTCAAAATTTTTACAATACAAAAATTAAATCAAATTATCAAGGCGGCGAAAAACGCAGTTTTTATTCCGCACTGTTTAACACAAAAGAGCAGGCAAGTGAGGCTTTGGCAAAAATTAAATCTGGGCAAGGTTACGAGGAAGTTGTGCAAAAAGCTTTAAAGCGTGGCTTGGATACTATGAGGTTTAACGATGCATCGCAGGAGGATTTTGATGCTGCAATATCAAAGGCGGTTTTTAATCTAAAAAAAGGCGATGTTTCTGGCGTAGTTCAAAATGAGCTTGGGTTTTACATTATTAAAGTTTTGGATATTAAAACAAGCTCCGCCCCAAGCCTTGCATCACTTAAAAGCAAGATTGTAGATAGTATTAAATTTGACAAAGCCTGTCAAAAAACAACTCAATTGTATAGTGATGCTGAGGATTTTTCCATACAAAATCCTTCCTTTGAAGAGCTTAAAAAAAAGCTAGGTTTTAATTTTGCTACAAAGACAATAAACGCAAAAGAGGCTGGCAGCTATATTGACAAAGCCATTTTAAAGGCAAATCCTAAATCTAATTATCCAATTTTTGTAAGCGACGAGCAAAATCCAAACTCTTGCAAATATTACATTTTTAAAATTACATCTGTTAAGCCATCTTACTTTAAAGCTTTAAACGATGTTAAAGACGAGATACGCTCTGCGTTAATGCAAAATGCAATGCAGGATGCAGCTTACAAAAATGCGGAGCTTTTTGCCTCCTCTGGGGCAAAAAATAGCTTAAATTTTGCTGCAAAGCTTAGCTTTAAAACAATAACGGCAATTAGAGCTGGTCAAGATATGTATCCCGATGGCTTAATACAGGCTGTTTTCAACCTTTTGAACACTGGTGAAAAAACCCCTCCAATACCAACAAAAGATGGCTTTGCCGTGGCGGAACTTGTGGCAATTAAAAACCCTCTTGCAACACCAAATCTAAGCGAGCAAGAGTTAAAATCTTTAACCGAGCAAATGCAAAAAGATTTTATGATGTCAAGCTTTGAGGTTTTAAATCAAGCTCTTGCGGCAAAACACGGCGTAAAAATCTACAAAGGTGCACTTTAATGCCATTTAGATTGAAGATGGTATTATAAATTGGTAATTTTTTGCAGTATAACAGTTTGGGGGTTTGATGGTTTTTGCACTATGCTTATTTCTTTTAAATCAAGTTTATTGATGTATCTGCGATTAAATAAAGAGTCCCTTGTTGTGCTTTTTGCAATATAGCCAATACTTAGGCCGCTTAGCATGTTGCTAATTAGGCAGGTTGCAAGTCTGTGCTCCAAGGGGTTTTTTGGCGATATGCTTGCCTTTATGTATATGCCCTTTGAGTCTTTACGGATGGACTCCAAGTTGCCAATTACTAAATTTTGGTCGTGATTGTATAGCAATTTAATATTTTTAGGATTTAAATTTGTCTCGTCAAATGCAGATGGCAAAACTATATCGCCTTTGTCGTCCTTGTTGTTAAAAACGCTAGCATAGCCGGTAAAGTAAATTTTATTATTATTCATTTTTCTGGTTAAAAATATAGTTATGCAAAAGATTTAATTTAATACAAGGTAAGATTTAAGCATTTTTTTGCAAAAACATTAAATTTTTTTTAGCCATCTAAAGCCTTATAAAACAAGCTTTGACAAAAGCTTGCAAAAAATAATAAAAAATAATTTATTTTTTTGTTGACAATTTAAGCAATATCAATCACAATATTTACCTGCTAATAAAATCGGTTAGCAATTACAAGTGAAAGAACCAAAAGCAAGAGGGGTAAGTTCTTGGGTATTTACACGGACTTCTCGCTTTTTGTGTAATGCAAAAAGCAAATTTACTGATATTAATTTATCAGTGTCTGTCGTAAGTTTTATCTGCAAAGATAAAACTAAACCTGAGAGTTTGATCCTAGCTCAGAGTGAACGCTGGCGGCATGCTTAAGACATGCAAGTCGAACGAAGGTAGCAATACCTTAGTGGCAAACGGGTGAGTAAAGGATGGGAATCTACCTTACAGTGGGGAACAACAGTTGGAAACGACTGCTAATACCGCATATTACCATTTATGGGAAAGGCTTCGGCCGCTGTTAGATGAGCCTATTTCTGATTAGCTAGTTGGTGAGGTAATGGCTCACCAAGGCAACGATCAGTAGCTGGTCTGAGAGGATGATCAGCCACACCGGAACTGAGACACGGTCCGGACTCCTACGGGAGGCAGCAGTCGGGAATATTGGACAATGGACGAAAGTCTGATCCAGCAATGCCGCGTGAATGATGAAGGCCTTAGGGTTGTAAAGTTCTTTTGTCAGGGAATATAATGAAGGTACCTGAAGAATAAGCACCGGCTAATTTCGTGCCAGCAGCCGCGGTAATACGAAAGGTGCTAGCGTTACTCGGATTTACTGGGCGTAAAGCGCGTGTAGGTTGATTTGTAAGTCAGTTGTTAAAAACCGAAGCTTAACTTCGGCGCTGCAATTGAAACTGCTTATCTTGAATATGGTAGGGGATAGCGGAATTTCTGGTGTAGGGGTAAAATCCGTAGATATCAGAAGGAACACCAAAGGCGAAGGCAGCTATCTGGGCCATTATTGACACTGAGACGCGAAAGCGTGGGGAGCAAACAGGATTAGATACCCTGGTAGTCCACGCCCTAAACTATGAGTGCTAATCGTCGGGATTTATCTCGGTGGTAAAGTTAACACGTTAAGCACTCCGCCTGGGTAGTACGGCCGCAAGGCTAAAACTCAAAGGAATTGACGGGGACCCGCACAAGCGGTGGAGCATCTGGTTTAATTCGATAATAACCGAAGAACCTTACCAACTCTTGACATGTACATTGTGGATGCACGAAAGTGGTCCTTATCGCAAGATGATGTACACAGGTGTTGCATGGCCGTCGTCAGCTCGTGTCGTGAGATGTTTGGTTAAGTCCTTTAACGAGCGCAACCCTCCTCTTTATTTGCTAACAGGTTATGCTGAGGACTATAAAGATACTGCCTGCGTAAGCAGGAGGAAGGAGAGGATGATGTCAGGTCATCATGGCCCTTATGAGTTGGGCTACACAGGTGCTACAATGGGTGGTACAAAGAGTCGCAATGTGGTAACACGGAGCCAATCTCTAAAGCCATCCTCAGTTCGGATTGAGGCTTGCAACTCAGCCTCATGAAGTCGGAATCGCTAGTAATCGTTGATCAGAATGCAACGGTGAATACGTTCTCGGGTCTTGTACACACTGCCCGTCAAGGCATGGGAGTTGGGTGTACCTTAAGATAGTGAGCTAACCGCAAGGGGGCAGCTATCCACGGTAAAACCAATGACTGAGCTTAAGTCGTAACAAGGTAGCCGTAGGGGAATCTGTGGCTGGATTATTAATAACTTGTTACTTTAATGTAACTAAACTTACCCTTGCCCCTCTTGCTTTTGGTTCTGGATTTGCTATTAACTTTATCTTAGTTTTTACCTAGTGTTTTATCCTTAAATCTTGGTAAATACTCAGTGGTTAATATCTACTAATTTGTTTAAAATATGTCATGGAAGCAAACAAACAACCAAACAAAATTACTAGCTTTGAAATAGAGAAGGAAAAATCCGAGGGATTTTTTTACAAAGAAGGCTTTAAAGAGTGGGCTAATATCCCAAAATTTGCAGTTATTACCGGCGTAAACGGCAGTGGTAAAACTCAGCTGCTTAGCAAGATTTACGAGGCAATACAAAATCCATCAGTGAGCAAGATTAAATACGAAGACGAAGAGGGAGAAAAATACCAAGCCAATGAAGTGTATTATAAAGATGCTTACGACAGACCGCTCTTAAATGATAATGAGGTGCAAATCAATCAATTGGATGTAGAGGGTAAGACTAAGGAAGATCAAATAAAAGCCTTAATACAAAGGATCAAAATTAACGCACAGCAAAATCTTTCATTTGTATCCGATATTGCAAAAGTATTAAGGCGTTCTCATGGTCATTATGAAGTTCATTATAGTAATGGGCGGGCTAGCGTTCTGTGTCGTAAAAGTGAATATGCTACAATTAAAAAGGTGGTGGATTTTATTACTAATGGTGGTGTAATTTATTTAGTTGACGGTGTTGGAAGTTATCTCGTTGATGGTGATGGGGCATTTTTGGTGGAGACGCTAAACGAAGTTGAGATAATTAAAAAGTTTGTCAATATTACCGATGATGAGCTTACAAAATACATTAATTCCCTAGTGACCGACCAAAGTAATATAGCGGATATGAAGATATTTAATGTATTTCTTCAGTACCACCATGACAAAGACTCCTTGCAAAGTAAGGCATACAGAAGGATTGTTGACAATCAGATGACAAATTATGAGTCTGAAAACTATATAAACGAAGAATTAAAAAAGAAATTTAATACAGCTAAAGCCCCGTGGGATGTTGTTAATGGTTTGTTAGATAAATATGAAAAGGATCCCTTAAATAAATGTAAATTTAATCACAGGGTAAGTGCTCCAGACGAATCTAATAGATCATCATATAATCCAAGTTTTTACAGAAGCTCTCCAGACGAATCCAATGGCTCATCAAACAATCCAAGTACTCCTCCCTCTGGAATTAAAATTAAATTTAATCAATTGTCTTCTGGCGAGCAGGTAATCTTTCACCTAGTTTGCAGTGCATATCGTGGTAATGGCGGCGTAGGGGGCAAAACAAAGCTTTTGCTACTTGATGAGTTTGATGCACATTTAAACCCTCAGATGTCCAAAATGTTTGTGGATATTGTTGAGAATACTCTTGTAGAAGAATTTGGAATGCAGGTGATAATGACAACCCACAGCCCATCCACCGCGGCACAAGTGCCGGAAGATAAATTATTTTGGATGGAAGAAGGTAAGATTTTACAAGGACAGGATAAAAAAGAAAAAATGTCGATTATTTACAGTCTTGCAACCGGATTTGCCGTTGAAGATAATACATGCCCTTTTATGAGCTATCTTACCGACCCCACCAAACCTTATTACATAATTGTTGAAGGGTACACGGATATATTGCATATTAAAACTGCCTGTAAAAAGCTTGGTGATGAG
>Ga0214921_10008598_pt1 | contig 13180 bp, 27 predicted proteins | sample LL1505_MetaG_FD_177992 | JGI IMG/M metagenome (GOLD analysis project Ga0214921, IMG submission 177992) | Freshwater microbial communities from Lake Lanier, Atlanta, Georgia, United States - LL-1505 | ecosystem: Environmental > Aquatic > Freshwater > Lake | place: USA: Georgia | collected... | reverse complement strand
TCCGAGCTTTGCAATTTGCTAATGAATGGAATGCCTGGAAACGTGGTTATGATAAAATGACCGAACTAGGTATTGAGCTTGACGATCATGCCATAAAATTCATGGACAAATATTTATTTTCGTATTGGGGTTAACATGAACAGTAAAACAATCATCGCCATTTTATCGGTACTATTATTAGTTTCTATTTACTTCATTGTAGACGGGCGGAAAACAAGTAATACAACTGATTACGATGCACAAGTAGCAGAGCTAAATGCTCGTATCGATTCATTTCAACATGTATATGATTCTTTAGAGATAGAGGTGAAGAGCATGGATTCTATCATGGACGTTTACCGAGGTGATATTGCTACCAATGAAACAAAAATTGCTAATCTACGTAATCGTTTAGCAGATATTAAGGACAAATATGAAGACATTGTTGACAGTGTTAAGCATTACACTACTAGCGACATGCAACGCTTTTTCTCAGACCGGTACAAATGATTCTGTAGTAGTTTTACCGGCATCAGTTGCCCGTAAAGTTATTCAAGATATTCATCGTTTCGATCAATGTAAAGCTGAATCCGTGATCAAGGATACTATTATTGCTTCACAAGATTCTGTGATCAAGACATATAAATTACTAGACCTAGAATGCCAGAAAAAAGATAGTTTACGATTACGGCAAATTGCCGCAAAGGATTCTATCATCACTAGTAAGGATGGCATTATATCGGTGAGAGAATCTGAGGTATCTGGATTGAAATCACAACGTCGTCTTATTATAGGAGGTAGTGCTTTAGTATACATCATTACGTTATTGTTGATTCTGTAATATTTATAAGAAAGGAAATCTATGCCATATACTTACCGTAAGGAAGGCGATAAATACGTTGTATATAAAAAAGATAGCCATAAACGAGTAGGTGCTACAAAAGGTACCAAAGAGGCGTTGCGTAAATACTTAGCAGCTTTGGCAATTAATGCTGAAAGCGTGACTCCAGAACGTCTTCATGAAGCTCAAAATAAATTTGGCAAATATATCAAAGAATCATATGAAGTAACTTCACAATCTGGTGAGGGTTCAATGGCTAAGCATGATACAATGTATTGTGCCATGTACGCTGCAAAGTCTAGTAAAATGTTGGACCGTGACATGGATTTGCCAGAATGGGTTGAATCGTATATCACATTGGCAACGGATTACATGAGAACCGTACATGAATTTTTATTAGGCAATTCAATGGGTATCAATGAAGATGTTATCGAAGAGGGTGCATTAGATGATAAAATTGCTCAAGCAGAGAAGAAGATTGATAAGATTAAGTTAGACTTAGCTAAAGCAGAAACAGAATTATCTAAGGCTAAAGAACAAGAAGCTAAAGCATCAGCTGCCGGCTAAACAAAAGTAACTTTTTTCTTGGATATTTGAATGGTTGGCCTTATCTTTATGTATAGATAAAAAGTCAACCATTTTTTATGGCAAATGATACTACAAAAATTTATGAAAATGGTACATGTTGGCCTTATCGCCATACATATGAGTTGTTTGTCGTTACCAAACGAGGCTCGGAATGGTGTACCGCAACTATATTCAGCGAATTGCAATCTGGTAAGACTTCGGCAGCGATTGCGGATGTTAAGAAAAGGGCGTATACAATGTGGAATTGGCCGCAAGGATGTATAAAAATCGTACGTTTACAAAAGTGAGATATTTATTCTAAAATAGACCGGAATATGTATATCATTGAAGATGTTAGCATGAATTTGATTTACAAAGGAGAATCGTTGGATTATCTTTTTCATGACGATTTAATGATAGGTGAAGTGTATTTAGATGGTAAATTAATTTTTCAAACTCTAGATGCCGTAACCGAAGAACATGTATCGGATATATTTTGCAACAAATTTAAAGTTTTAGAAACAATTTAAAAGGAAATGTTATGGAAAATGTAAATGAGTTATTCCAACAAATGAACACGTTATGGTCAGAATTCACAGAGAATCATGAGCGCTACACTGATAAAGGTGTGAAGTCTGCAGGTTCAAAAGCTCGTAAGGCTATTGGTGAATTGAAAAAATTGGTTACAGAATATCGCAAGCAATCGGTATTGGCAAGTAAACAATAATTGAAAAATGGCAACAGGAACAGATTCAGTAAATCTAATGCAAATACAAAACGAAATTCAGTTAATGCAACGGGATATCGAACAATTGAAAGAGACCGTGGATTCTATCAAAGATGATATACGAGAAATTAAAAAAGTCTTGTTAGATCCAGACAACGGAGCAATTGCTCGAGTTAATAAAAACACTGAATTCCGTAGAACCACCGGAAAAGCTCTTTGGGTGATTTACGGTTCTCTGATTGCCATTTTAGCACAACTTTTCTTTGGAGGAAACAAATGATGCCATCATTAATCAAATTGATCAACGACGATATACGAACAAATATCGAAGAAGCTGCCCCAATGGGTAAATTAGAAAACAACGGACCGGATATGGATGTGTTAGATCCATCTATTGAAATTTCTGGATTTCGTACTATGAAACGTTCTACCGCAATTGAATTTGTATATCGTCGTTTAGATGGCTTAGCTAAAAGTTTAAGAGCTGCGAAAAATGATCCAACTCAAATTTATACTAGAGCAAAAAGCATGAGAGATGCTTTGGATCCAAAAACCGGCGAACTTTATGCTACGGTTCAAGCCTTGATCGATGTAGCCGAAGAATTAGATGCACTACGTGAAAAGGGTGGTCGTCGTGAAACACCAATCCCAAAACAAATTTAAAAAAAGTCTTGGACATTTGAAAAGTTGTCCTTATCTTTAAGTTATTAATCAAATTAATTGTTATGTATTACAACGCAAAAGTAAAAGTTGCCACGGATGGTCCGAAAGGCGACGTTAAATGGGTAACAGAATCCTATTTAGTAGAGGCAGAGTCAGTAACTCATGCAGAGGCACAAGTCCATAAGGATTTCGCTCAAGATTCAGTAGATTTCGAAGTTGTTTCGATTTCAACTAGTAAGGTCGTAAAAGTTATTGGATAAACTCTAAACTCAAAGGAATGTCTGTATTAGGAAAGCCTGTTATTTTTCATTATTTTGGTGAACGCCGTTATGGCATTATTGAAGATGTTCACCGCACCGGTAAAGCGACTCGTTATGATGTACGAGATGAAACCGGATCTGTACACCTATTAACTGGTGTTGATAAAAAAGATTCCACTATTTGGATCGATTCTCAATTAACAAAATCGTTGGCTGCTAAGGTGGCCAAAGTTTCGAATCTACGCAAGAATTATCCTGCAAATTACGGTACCGTTTCTCTAAAATTTTATGAAGAATCCATCAAAGAAAGTGCTCCGGCAATTCCCCAAAGCGAAAGCGATTTGGGATGAAAACGATTGCGTGAAAATTGTGATCAATGATTGGTGTCCGGCTGATGATTTCTTTATGCCAGAAACCGAATCGGTTGAGCAGGCTTGGCAATATGCTGCCATAGCACTTAAGACCACTCAAAACTTTAACAGAACTCATCCGGATCGCATGTCATTGCAAGATTTTGAAGAAAAATCGGTTCGTATATTGCAACGTAAACGCCGGAGTAAACAATCAGAAGATCATGAGTATATTTAATATTTTCAAAAAGAAACAAAACGTAGAAGAAATGGTTAATGAAACAGAAAACCAAATTGATCCTAATGTAACCGAATTTGATAGTAATTATCTATCGGATAGTCCGGAATTGGTAGGATATCCATCCGCTGAGATTCAGAACTTGATTTATGATATCGCTTTGGATGGTATTCAGCCTGGTGAAAGTATTGTTGATTATGGTTGTGGCCGTGCTGATATTGCATTGTTGCTTGGACCTGAATTAGACTATACCGGTATTGACTTCAATCCCGTAATGCAAAATGTATCTATAATTAATCCAGCTCGATTTATCAATGACGATTGGTTTAATTCAGATGTTACAGCGGAATGGGCATTGAATATTCTAAGTCTAACAATTCCATATACCGAGGAGCAAATTGCCAATCCATTTGAGTATAGTATCAAAACTATTGATCATATGATGGAACATTGTACAATTGGTTCTGTTATTGTATGCATTGATTCAGATGTTGAAGAATACGTTGAAGGATCAATTGCTATCAGTGCCACGGAATTGGTTCGCCATTATGGTAACAAATATCGAATGCTTTTAGATAAAAGCTTCAATACAAACATGTTTAAACTAGTAATCTTTAAATAATATGAGTGTAAATAGTAGGTGGTCAATTGATGGCCGCAAAACAAAACGGTATGGTGGCCTTTGGGCTACAATTGATTTCGAGCGTTTTGATAACGTTCCGGAACAAGAATTGGCAGAAAATTATCGCAATGCAGTTGTAGGGCGATTCATTATCGGTAGCCAAGAATTTGCAGTAACGCCGGCAGAATTATCCAAAATCATTGAAACGTGTCATGAGGCTCAAGAAACAGTGATGAAGGCATATAAGCTCGGCATGTTCAACCAGCGTCTTACAAAGGACTAACATATTTATTAATGGATATGCAATTCACCGAGCAAGATAAAAAGAAAATCAATGAGATCCTTTCGACTAATGATAAGGAACAATCATTAATGGAACTTAAATTCTATCTTGCCCGTTACGCCAATGAGTATAAGGCTCTAGGATTTGATTTTACAAATGTAGCTTATTCAATTTGGAACGAATATGTCAGTAGACCTTGACACATATGGACCATTGGAATTGGAAATATTCCATGGATTAAGATTTCGAGAAAAAATCGAATTCGTATACAATGTGTTAACGGTTGGCGTTGAGGATGCAGTTACTGCGCAGTTACGATCTTCTGGGGATTTGGAAGTACATGAAGTGGAAAATTTTCATGAACATACTTTTCAATTCCCAGAAGGCGAATTGTATGTAGCAATTTTTGATTCTCATGTACATATCTATTCTGACTCGTTGAAGACCATGAAACGATTTGTAATGAAGTTGTATATGGAAGGTAACATATTGCAACGACAAAACACTGCCAAAGATCCTTACGATGAATATCGATATTATCGTCACTACGTTAACATTGGTAAAGGAAATCCGTTAAGCTTAAATTAATGGCAAAAGAAAAAGTTTTATCCAAATATGCCTTGCAACGGCGATTCAAAGTTGGTGATCGAGTAGGCTTTAGTTTTTTAGGTGATACTCGATTCGGAGTAATTGAAGAGTTTAAACGCAAAGACCAGTACTATATCTACTACATTCGCCGTGACGGTACTCTTTATAATTTAGGTGAAGAAGGTGTTACCACTCATGGCCATGTAATCGACTTAGAAGAAAAAGTACATCAACAACAAGAACAAGAAAATGACGCCAGACTTCTTTCCGAATCTATTGCTGAACATGTTGTACCAGCCCCATTACTTCAACATGAAGCCGCTGATACCGCTCGACCAAGAACAAGAGCAGCCCGAGGAACAACAGAACCTCGAGCAATCAGAACCAGAAAATCAGTGAAATAATTCACGCTGATATATTTATTAATGTAACCAAGATACTGCGGATCATAAGTTACAAAAAAAAAAAGTTAAACCATCTTAGGAGGTAAAAATTATGACAACATTTATTAAAGAGCAAGCTCTCAACCCGTTTGATATTTTAGCACGGGACTTTTTTCAAAGCCAAATCGATTTCGAAAGCGCTTTCAATAACAAGATCAAATATCCAGTCGATATCTATGAAGACCCGCAAGGCTTACATTTTGAAGTAGCTTGTGTAGGATTAGCAAAAGAAGATATTGAACTAACAATTGTAGACGGTGATACAATTCGAATTGTATACAATAAAGAAACCACTCCGTCAGCCGATCGTGTTTATATTTCCAAAACCATTGCCCGTCGATCATTTGATCTAGGGTACAGGATTTCCAACAAATTTAATCTTAAAGATCTTACCGCGGAAATGTCTAATGGGGCATTACATATTCACGCTCCGTATGCGGAAGCATCTAAACCAAAATCAATCTCAATTAAATAATCACAAACCAATTGATCCGCAGTTAATTGGTTGTACAACCCAAATACCGAACGTCTAACGTATGATCGATAAAACCAAAATAATTGAATTTCAAGGACGGTTACTTATTATTAAACGAACGATAAGGGAAGAACATCAGCCTATTGTTGATGTATGGAAAGAGCACTTAAGAGCCGATACAGTGTTACGAAAAGATGGATGGTTTTACTTTTGTGAATCCATTCAAGATGTAGAAATTTTAACAGACCCAGAAACAACAAAACTTTAAAAGTTATGACAAAACAAATTTTATTTGACGCATCAAAAGAACATTTGCGTTCAGGAGTTAACCAATTGGCAGATGCCGTTAAGGTTACGTTAGGACCGAAAGGCCGAAATGTTATCATTGAAAAAACGTTTGGAGCACCTCATGTGACTAAGGACGGAGTTTCAGTTGCCAAAGAAATTGAATTGAGCCATCCGGTGGAAAACATGGCAGCTCAATTAGTAAAAGATGTGGCATCTAAAACGGCCGACTTGGCAGGAGATGGAACAACTACAGCGACTGTATTGACTCAAGCCATCTTCAATGCTGGATTGAAAAATATCGCAGCCGGTGCTAATCCAATGGACTTGAAACGTGGAATCGAAGCTGCTACAAATGCTGTAGTGGAAGTGTTGGAACAAGAAGCTATCCAATTAAATGATGACAATGTTAAGATCAATCAAATTGCCACCATTTCAGCTAACAATGATGAAGTTATCGGAAGCCTTATTTCAGATGCATTTAGCCGAGTAACCAAAGAAGGAGTTATTACAGTTGAAGAAGCAAAGGGCATGGATACTTACATTGACGTTGTAGAAGGCATGCAATTCGATCGTGGTTACCAATCACCTTATTTCGTTACCGACGGAGAAAAGATGCAATGTGTAATGGAGAATCCATATGTGTTGATTCTAGATCGTCGTGTAACAAGTATGAAAGAGCTTTTACCAATTCTCGAGCAAACAGTACGTACCGGAGACCCGTTATGTATTATTTCAGATGAAGTAGAAGGAGAGGCATTGGCTACATTGGTTGTGAATCGTGTACGAGCAAATATTCATGTATGTGCCATTAAGTCACCTGGATTTGGAGAGCGTCGTAAAGCAATGCTTGAAGATATTGCAACCTTAACCGGTGGTAATATTATTAGCGAAGAGCAAGGTTACAAATTGGATCAAGCCGAACTTTCCATGTTAGGCCGAGCCGAAAAAATCGTGGTTTCAAAAGACACTACTACCATTGTTAATGGGGCAGGGGAAGCAGAAGCTATCCGTGCTCGAGTAGAGTCAATTAAACATCAGATCGAACATTCCACTTCAGATTACGATCGTGAAAAGTTACAAGAGCGTTTGGCCAAATTAGCCGGAGGGGTTGCCGTGCTTTATGTAGGGGCAGCCACCGAAGTGGAAATGAAAGAAAAGAAGGACCGTATTGATGACGCTGTTGCGGCTACACGAGCAGCTACAGAAGAAGGCATCTTGCCAGGAGGCGGTGTAAGTTACATTCGAGCAGCACAAAAGGTTACAGTTAAATCGGATAACGAAGATATGGAAACTGGTGTAGCAATTTTGCTAAAGGCATTGGAATCTCCTCTTCGTTGTATCGCAGAAAATGCCGGAGTAGATGGCTCAATCATTATTGAGAAAATCAAAGAAACATCCGGGAATTTTGGTTACAATGCTCGTACCGGGACTTTTGAAGACTTGATTGAATCAGGTATTATTGACCCGAAAAAAGTGTCACGAGTTGCATTGCAAAATGCGGCATCCGTGGCTAGTATGTTATTGACATCGGCTTGTTCGATTAATATTGATCCAGAATCAAAGAAGCAATCGAATCCGCCCCAAATGCCAATGATGTAAAAAAGTCTTAAAAAGTCTTAAAAAGTGTAAAAAAGCTCAGCCGAAAGGTTGGGCTTTTACACGTTTGTTCTTATCTTTAAGTATAATAAAAAATAAAGGTTATGATGAATTCAAAAGTAAAAGCAGCCGCGTTAGATTTTGTGAAATCTCAGGTGAGACCAGGTCACAATTTAGAAGGTCAAGCATTACATGATGTGTATGAAGCTGAATGTAGATTGTTCGATGTACATTTCAAGAAAATGTCAAAAAGTGAAATGGCTGAGTATACCAAATTTGTTACTTGGTTGGATAACAGTGACATGTGGAAAAGTGATTTGACCATCGATGAGTTATATGATATTCATACCAATATTGAACATGACCATCTGATGGAAATTCATAACGATTTATCAATGGAAGAATTTGATGATTTTTCTTGGTAATTTGATTTTTTTCTCTTAATTTTAATTTATGAATGATAATGTAAGACTAGGTTACGCATGCGTTAATGCGACATTGACCAATCCTCCGAAACGTAGTGGCCTTGTGCCGGTTACTACTAGCCGTACGGCGCGTTTAGCAACTTGGCAAGTCAAAGGCATTGAGTTGTTAGGACACTTGGCGTTACAGAATGCATGCGACCTATACCAATACTTGGAGTGGAACGAAGCTCATGACATTCGTTTGTTTCGTATCGGCTCCGAGCTATTTCCATGGCATGACCGTTACGAGTTGAAGAGCTTACCCCAGTACGATGAGATCCGCGAAGTGCTTCAAGAATGTGGCCGTTATGCCAAAGAGCATGGCCATCGTTTGACTACCCATCCAGGTCCTTTCCATGTACTAGGTTCTCTTAACCCTGCGGTTGTTGAGAAAACTATTATCGGTCTTGAGCGTCATTCCGAGATGTTTGACCTACTAGGTTTTGAGCCCTCGTACGAGAACAAGATCAATATCCACGTTGGTTCTGCCGCTGATGGTCATCATAACGTTTCTGAGCGATGGGTCAAGAATTACTATCGACTATCAGACAGGTGCCGTGCCCGATTGGTCTTAGAAAATGATGACAAGCCATCGCTATACTCATTGCGCTTATTATATGAGCTTTTTTTCGAAAAAACAAATATTCCGTTAACTTTTGATTATCACCATCATCAATTTTGTACTGGTGATTTGACGGCCGAAGAAGCTTGTAAGTTAGCTGCTACTACTTGGCCTAAAGATGTTCGGCAAGCTGTGCATTACTCCGAATCTCGACGCGAAGAATTGCATCGTACTTTGAATGAATTCTATGCTAATCATGGCATGTCAACTGATGACTTGTCTGAAGATTCTCAATACAATAAGTTATGGACAGAATTCAATAAGGTCAAGGTACAAGCGCATTCTGATTACATTGTTAACCGAATAGATAACTTCGGTCTGGACTTAGATGTTATGATTGAAGCTAAGGCCAAAGAATTAGCATTGCTTCAGTACCGAGAAAATTTTTCTGAAAAAGTTTTACTTAGCGAGGCTGTCTGAAGACGAGCGCGCATAATTATTATTCTCTTTATTACTTATTATCTTATTACGTTAATTAAGTTAAGTAATTAAGTAAAATAATTTAGTTAGGATATTTATTGCAAAAAAGTTATGAGATACAAAGACGAAGTATTACGCACATTGGACGCCATGGTCCATGACATGCAAATTTTAATCAAAGCTGTACAAGACAAAAGCATTACCGATCGTGAAGCATTGCATCGTATTCAGCGTTTACATCAACAAACAAAATTCGTAGAGGAACGAGTTAGCCTTAGCTAAGAATGAAGAAGTATCTTTTACCGATAGCCATTACTCTTTCAGCCGCAGCGATTTCATTGTCAGCTGCATTTTATTCAGTGTCCGGACTTTCCAAATTGTTCGCCGGTGCTGGTATTGCTGTAACAGTAATGGCCGCGGCATTGGAAGCTAGTAAATTGGTTATCGCTAGTTTACTTTATCGATATCGAGCAACATTACCTCGTGCTTTGAAATACTATTTCGGAGTAGCAATAGGTGTTTTAATGATTATCACGTCTGCCGGTATTTACGGTTTGTTGTCTGCAGGATATCAAAAGACCGCTGATAAATTCACATTATCAGAATCTAAATCACAACAACTGCAAGAAAAGAAGCAAATGTATCTTGATCAGAAAACACAAATCGATCGAGATATAGCAGCGGCTGCTACTAGTCAGACCAATGTCACTGGTGCTATCGGAAGTTCAGTTGTAACCAATACAGATGCTCGAGGCCGTACTACGACCCGAGTAAATTCAAATCAACAAAAATTACTAGAGCGCCAATTGACATCGATCGAGTCCCGCCGCGAAAAACTAGAGGCTGATAGATCACGAATATCTGATAGCATTACCTCAATTGAACAGCAAATATTCGATGCCAAAGACAATTCAAAACTTACAGATGAATTAGGTCCATTGTTGTATTTATCAAAACTTACCGGTGCTTCGATGGATGTGGTTATCAATTGGTTTTTGTTGTTGATTATTTTCGTATTTGATCCATTGGCCATTGCGTTGGTTATTGCAGCGAACATTGCATTTGAAAAATTATCAGAAGTAACAGAAGAACCTGTAACTGAAGAAGAGATCCTAGAAGAAGAACTGATACATGAAGAAGTATCGGAAATCGAAGAAGAACTGGATCCAGAGCCTATAGTAGTTCAACAAGAGCCAGATCGTATTGAAACAGAGGAAGTGGAAATTCCGCAACCAGAACCAGCCCGGTTCGATCCAGAAGCAGCAAAATGGATGGACGCCAAAACTAGAGCTGCTTATTTCGCAAGATTCAATAAAAAATAATTTGGTATTACGAGATCTTGTTGATATATTTAACATGTTATGGAAGATATATACAGCGAAAGAAAATCAACTAATAAGAATCAACCAAAGACTTTTATCGAGTCTTTAGAACCGTATGAAGAATTACAATTTACTCTCGAGAATGGTGCCGATATTCAAGATGGGATTGTATATTTTCGTGCCAATGATTCATTAATTGATTTGATGATTAAAATTAGATTTTTCATGAAACTACGATCTTCTGGGTTACGTACCAATGACCCAATTACAATTTTCTTAGATCCGAGTTATAACAATGAAGACAATGTTAAGTCTGTAATTGAATACCTTAACAATGTAATCAAAGACCAACCATGTAACATGGTATCTCGAGGTGTATTAACATTTCCTGCTAGTACAATTCTAAGTAAATTTAAGGGAGGTCGTCTTATAAGTGCCACATCCGTTATTTCCATTACAGGTGTTGGTCCCCGTAGTGCTCAAGAGGCATTGCAAGAACAGTTAATAGATCAAATTATTTAACAATGAAATTAACAGAAAAAGAAATTTTAGCTAATTGGGAAGAATTCCGGAAGCGAGTAAATCGTTTCGGGACTCGATCAAAAGCATTGAATGAAATGTATGATAGCATTGAGGAGCGAGTAGTAATGATGCCGGCTTCATCTGTAGATCATCATCACAATGCAATGCCAGGTGGTTATGTAGATCACGTACTCCGAGTTATGGATTGTGCCGATAAACTTTATGAGGTATGGCAATCATTAGGAGCAGATGTATCCGGATTTACAAAAGAAGAATTGCAATTCGCAGCTATGCATCATGATCTAGGTAAGGTAGGATTTCCTGGCGAAGGAAATGAAGCTTATATTCCAAATGAATCAGAATGGCATAGAAAGAATCAAGGAAAGATTTATGCACATAACCCAAATATCGCATTTGGTTTAGTACCTGATATTTCTCTTTGGTGGTTACAAGAATTCAGTGTGAAAATGTCTTGGAACGAGTTTCAAGCAATTCGAATTCATGATGGATTGTATGACGAGGCTAACAAAGCTTATTTCATTTCACGTAGCCCAGATTCTAAACTACGAACTCCATTGTCCATTATTTTACATCATGCCGATCATATGGCAGCCCGTATCGAATATGATAATTGGGCATCTAATCGCAGTGATGTTAAACCTACCGCCAATGTTAACATGAGTTATGGTAAAAAAGCTCAAGCTAAAAAATTAGCAGATGTAGCATCTAACTCAAATGACACATCTGATTTACAACAAGTATTTAACGATTTATTTGGATGATAGTAGCAATTATTTCCGCGGTAATAGATATTGCATTGGCAATAGTACTTTGGCGTTCATTACGTAAAATTGAGCGTTATGAAGATTACGTTGCTGAATTGGAAAATTCCGTTTTACAATATGATATTTTTCTAATTACTCAACGCCGTAAAGTGCAAAATGCATATGACAAGATGCGTCAATTAGATCGTTTAGGCTCATTTCAAAGTGATGACGAGACTGGATATATTTTTGAAGAGATTAAAAGTGTTGCAACTGAATTAAATACTGATTTCGAATGGCTAGACAACGAAACCCAAACAAATACTACTTCACCCAAGACACCGAAGACGCGATAGTTAAATACAACTTAACGTCGGATGAATTAGATCGAAACCGAATATACAATGAACATATTCGTGATGCCTTTGATAAGCTAGTTGAGAACATGATTCATACCTTTAAGTTTTATAACTTCGATGTACCTTATGAAGATGTGAAAAATGAAGTAATCGCGTTTCTAAACGAAAAGATTCATAAATTTACAGCTGGTAAAGGTAAGGCATTTAGTTACTTTAGTATTGTAGCTAAAAATTATCTTATCATTCATAACAATGCATCTTATTACAAGACTCGTGATAAAGAAGAGCCAGAAGTTGTAGATGATTATCGCAATGTAGTTAATGAAGTAGTGTATTCCGACTTCCAGGAAATATTAAAAGAATTCATGGATTTATTTGTGGATTACTATGATCGGAACCTTGCTAATATCTTCACCAACAAAAAAGATTTGATCGTTGCAGATTCAGTCTTAGAACTATTTAGGATTCGAGAAAACATTGAAGACTTTAACAAAAAAGCATTGTATATTTTGGTTCGGGAGCGTACCGGACTTAAGACTCAAAACATAACTCGAGTTGTTAATAAAATGAGAGATGATTTTGGTACAATGTTCTTAACATACCAACGAACCGGAATATTTAAAACGGTTTGATATTTACTATAAAGGATATAGGACATGTCTAAGACGGATTTTGAACTTTTTAAAGGAACTAGTTTCTCCGACTTGATGCAAGATATCTATCAGAATAGTAAGAAAAAAGAGCGTCAAATAAATACTTTAATACAAGAGCTTCGCCCAATGGTTAA
>Ga0214921_10008594_pt1 | contig 13182 bp, 14 predicted proteins | sample LL1505_MetaG_FD_177992 | JGI IMG/M metagenome (GOLD analysis project Ga0214921, IMG submission 177992) | Freshwater microbial communities from Lake Lanier, Atlanta, Georgia, United States - LL-1505 | ecosystem: Environmental > Aquatic > Freshwater > Lake | place: USA: Georgia | collected... | reverse complement strand
ACATGCGCCGTGCTTGAACAATCACGGTATCGCTGGCGCACAACGCAGCGCAAAAATGGATCATTTGTCACGTTGAAAATGAATGTTTCAAAAGGTCGCATAATCCATCGATTGACATCCAATAGGCCAAGAATGTTGCATAGCCTGCAATGACTGGGCACAGACGTCTTATTGGTTTTCCAAGGAGTATCAATGGCAACCGCTGGGACTGCACTTCAGGGCTTGTGGGTCGAACTGTTGACCCCCTTGACCGAAGACCTTTTTATCCACCATGCGAAGCTATCCACGCACGTGCAAACCCTGGCCGCCAAAGGCATACAAGGGGTGGTGATGTTCAGCCATGTGGGCGAGGGTGATTCTTTCAATGCCGCAGAGCGCTTGGATGCCGTCAAACAATTGATGGCGCATGGCGTTGCGGGCAAAGACATTTTGTTGCACGCTGCTTTTGCAAATTTAACCGACACCGTCAAGCTGATTCGCGATACCCATGAGTTGGGCTTGCAGGGATACATCCTGACCCCGCCGCCTGCCGGGCCAGAAGCAACCGATCAAGGGCTGGTCAATTTTTTTGGCCACATCGTTCAAAAAGTCGGCCCCATGGGCGTCAAGCTTTATTTGGCCTCCCAAGTCAATGCCGGCCCCGCAGACCTCAACCCGCGCGTGCTCAGTGAGCTGTTGGACAAACATGTGGGCGCATTCCAAGGCTTGATCGATCAAAGTCACAATGCCAGCCACACCATGGATTGGGTGCGCTCTTTCCTGCCCAAGATACCGGTCATTTCCAACCAAGATATGAACGCCCATGTGCTGGCGAACTTGGGGCTGCACAGCAGTTTGTCCAGCTATGCGAATTTGCTGCCCGCGCTCATGGCGCGCATGGTTTTGTCCTCGGCCGCTCAAAAAGTTTCGGTGGCCGGCAACAAAATTGGTGCGGACGATGAGCGCTTGGAGGAGTTTGATCGCTTGATCCAAGGCATGCCCGCAGTGCCTGCGCTCAAATACCTGATGGCAACCCACTACAGAGACGCCGATTGGCTGCGCGTGCGCCCACCGTTGGCGGTGCTGAACGCGCAAACACAAGAAAAACTGAACAAAGACTTTAAAAAATACACTCAGTCCGGCGAAGCCCGCTGATGTGTTTGCCAACAAGAGGTGAGCATGGAAATTAAAAGCGCTTGGTATTTGATTGAACAAGACCAGCTGCATCATGTCCTCTCAAACGAGGACTTTGCCAAACTAGAGCCGGACTCTTATGTGTTGCACCAAGTGTTTGAAACCCATCGGGATGCCTTGCGCGAGAAGAGCCGCTTGATCAAATTGGCCATCGAAGACCTCAAAGACGAGGTCAACAAAATGGCGCCGCCGCGCGCTTGACAGCCATTTGGGTAGGGCGACTTCAAGTGGCTGTGTACGCAAGGCGCCCAATGGCTTGCGCCAGTACGCTTTCGGCAGGTGAATCACAGCCACCCCGCCATGCCACGTGGTGATCCGGGCGGATCAACACCAGATCAGCGCCATACAACTGCCGCGCATGGGAGTCATGGAAGTCCAAAATCACCATGGGCAATCCCAGCTTTTGAGCACCATGCTCCCATTCTTGCAAGGGTGCATTGGGCGACAAGACCAGCAAAGTAAAGTCTTTGCCAAATAAATCCAATAACGAGCGCTCAGGTTCTTTGGTATCCATGTGAGGTGCCCTTGCCCCCGGATATCCAGTGGGCACGTATACATTGGGTTCGTCAGGGGGGGGTGATGCGGCATCTGTGGCGATGATTTCGCTTTCATATCTCAGTCCCAATTGCAAACCTGGGATATTGAATTCGGTTTGCGCATGCAACAGCAATGCCGCTCCCAATTGCTTGCGTTTTTCCTCGCCCAGCTCACTGTTACTTTCTACTTGTGCATCAATTGGAACTAAGCCAATGCTTTGCGCCATGCGCCGTGCAAATGCGGTATTCCTGTGGGCGATGGGCCGTCTTTCTGTAGCGTATGTGTCCAGAAGTCCATCTGGGGCCCAACCTTGACAAACCGCAGCCAGCTTCCAACCTAAATTGACGGCGTCGTCGACGCTGGTGTTGTATCCCATGCCACCCGTTGGCGTGAACAGGTGCGCGGCATCGCCCGCAATAAACAAGCGGCCTTCACGGTATTTATCACAGACCAATGTGTAGCCAGCAGTCCATGTGCCCACATTGAGGATCTGGTAATCAAAGGGCGCGGGACTGATGCCAGTGAGCGTATCGAAAATCCAAGATAAATTGACATCATCGGGACCTTGTCCGGGCTTGAGTTGAATGCCCATGTTGAACAAGTCCACCCCATTGACAGCCACCAATAAGCCACGCAGCTCGGGGTTGACCAGCCAGCTTTGCCATGCCCGCCTGTGAAGGGGCCCTTGCTGGAGCTTGGCGTACAAATCAGGCGATCGAAAGTGGATGGACAACATTTGCCCACCAAAAAAATTTCGCTGCTCTTGACTTGCCCCTTCAAACTGGGCTCCCATGGAGTGTCGAACCAAGCTGCGTGGTCCATCACAGCCAACAAGATAACGAGCCTGTATGGACACTGTTCGATCATCATGAATGTGTTTGGCTAGCAATTGGGCGTGTGTGGAGCTCTCATCGACCTGGGTCGCCTCCCAACCATAAAGGGTGGTAACGCTGGTGTGCCTGGCCACTTGTTTGCGCAACACCGGCTCAATGAACATTTGCTGAGCACGTTGGGGCAACTCAGGTGTAGGCCATGCGTGCTCACCCATGTCGCCAAACGCAGTGCGCAATCGCGCTTCTTCGCGAGTGGGCATGCGAAAGCGGGCCAATTCATGACCGCTTAAGCGTGTGCAGTACATCACATCTTGCGGATGAGTAGGCTCTAACCCCAAAGATCGAATTTCTTGAGCAAAACCACGGCGTCGGTAGTGCTCCATAGTTCGTGCCGATGTGGCATTGGCTTTTGGAAATTTAGGTGGGTCGATCAACTTGTCAACCAACACGCAAGGAATGCCACGGACACCCAACTCAATGGCCAGCATCATCCCACTGGGTCCTGCTCCCACGATGGCAACTTCGGTTGTGATGAGGGTAGTCGTGGTCATTTCATTTCTTTCTATTTGTAGATATGGGTACCTTGCGTGGTCTTCCAGCTATGGAGACTTTGGTGGGCAGCCAATTTTGAAACCCGTCGATCAACAAGCGTAAACCTGCAGGAAACGCTGTGTCCGTGTCTAGACTTGCGAACTGACGCAAAAAATACCTTGCATTGGGTAATGCGGTTTGGGGGTGGGCGGCAAATTCAGACAGGATGTAGTCTTGGTGGAACCGAGGAAGTTGCCTTGACACTTCAGCATAGGCGCTGGTCAATACAAATTGCAAGTACAAATGGCAGGCAATGGCCGCTTGTTGTGGGCTGAATCCCCCAGAGCGAAAAATGCTGGCCAATCGCTCCAGATAAAGAACACCATGGTCAGTTTCACCTTCGCTGACTTGTTGAAACAGCCTAAATCGGTTGTGCGACATCATGTAGCGCAACACACCGCCGTATTCCACATTGGTCTTAAAGGCGGTCTTAGCTTCTTGCTTTAAATCAGCGGCCCAGTCGCCGGTGAGCGGATGCGAGCGCTCTAACAACACTTTCTTGTATCGATTCGCCACGCCAGAGATCAAGTCGTCGCGTGTACCAACGTAGTAATGGATGAGGGCAGGTGCCACATGCAGCTCTCGCGCCAAGCCCACCATGGAAATGTCGTCCAAGGGCTCTGTTTTGGCCAGTAAAGTGGCTTTGTCCAATATTTGCTCTCGCGTGAGCACGGCGTTTGAAGCGCCGGCAAGGCGCAGGTCTTTGCTCGGTCGTCCTCTCTTTCGGGTCGGTTTAGAGTTGTTGGCGATGCTTTGATCGGGCTTCATGTTCATTGAAGAGACGCTTGGCTGGGGTTACTCGGGTTTTCACCGATTAAATTAACATGCTCTCAATAGTTTAATTGAGATAGTCTAAATTAAATAAATTATTGCATGTCTGAACATCAGTCAAAACCCAGGGTCACTGCAGGATTGCGTGGTGCAGGATGGGATCCCAAGCGCATGGCACGGGCATTTCAAACATCCCCAGTGGCTTTACGCACGGCAGACGATCAGCGCAGCCTGGGGCTTTTGTATGGCCAAACGGGGCAGGAAAAAACCGTGGTTTGTTTGATGCACCCGCGAGAATTTTCTGGTACACCCTATCTTGTTCCTGATGTGCTGGATGCAGGTTGTGCCGCCTGGGTACAAGCCCCGCGCTCGATTGGTAGCGATTTGCGCTTGGAGCATGAGGCTGCTTTGCTGGATGTGGCTGCAGGCATGGTGCATTTGCGCAAATTGGGGTTTGAGCGGGTGGTGTTGCTCGGCAACTCGGGTGGTGCGAGCCTGTATGCCTTTTACATCCAGCAGTCGGGCCTTCCACCTGCATCGCGCCTAAGCCAAACGCCTGGGGGTCGTCCCATTGATCTGGCGGGTGCGGACATGCCACAGGCCGACGAGTTGATTTTGGTGTCGCCCCACCCTGGTCAGGGCGCATTGCTGATGAACGCCTTAGACCCATCGGTGGTGGATGAGTTGGATGCATTTTCCACAGACCCAGCTTTAGACCCTTTTGATGCGGCCAATGGGTTTGCCCAGCCACCGCAATCCTCCCAATACAGTGCAGATTTTGTGCAGCGCTACCGCCAAGCCCAGGGTGCACGGGCCCAGCGCATGGACGACTTGGCACGAGAGTTGGTTGCCGAGCGCCATCAAGCGCGCAAGCAGGTCAAAGCCGGCAATGCTTCGGCCGCGATGAAACGCAAAGCGGCGCACACCCCCATCATGCAAATGTGGCGCACCGATGCGGATTTGCGCTGTTGGGATTTGTCTCTGGACCCATCGGACCGTGCCGTCGGTACTTTGTGGGGGCGCGACCCGTGGGCTTCCAATTTGGGCAGTGTGGGATTTGCCCGCTTGCTCACCCCCGAGTCTTGGTTGTCCACCTGGTCCGGCATCAGCTCTAACGCCAGTTTTGCCAAATGCAGTTCAGCCATAGAGTTGCCCACTCAGATGATCGAGTACACGGGTGATCAAGCGGCATTTCCCAGTGACATGAGCGCCATATACGAGAACTTGGCCAGTGCCCACAAAGAAAGACACCGTGTACGGGGCAACCACCATGGACATGCCTTGGCAGAGGGCGAATCGTCGGGGCAGGTTGTTGCTGGAAAACTTATACAGCAATGGTTGCAAGAGAAGCACTGAGAGCGGACAGATTATTTATAACCACATCGGAGACATCAGCATGCATATGATCAAAAAACTGCGCAACGCCAGCTTGGGCTTTGCATTTGGACTGCTAACAGTAGGTGTGATGGCACAAGCCTGGCCCACAAAATCTATCCGACTGATCGTGCCCGCTCCACCCGGCTCGGCCCCGGATATAGCTGCACGCATCATTGGCGATAAGCTAACAAAAGCCTTGGGCCAGTCGGTGGTGATCGACAACCGGCCAGGTGCAGGTGGCATTGTCGCTATGAACTTGGTGAAAGCTGCTCCTAATGATGGCTACACCATGACGCTGGCTCAAGCGGCGGTGTTGGTTGTCACCCCCTTTACTTACAAAGAGGCCACTTACGATGCCGAACGCGACTTTGATAGCGTTGCCATGGTGGGAATCAGTCCCATGGTATTTGTGGCCAACCCCAACCACCCGGCCAAAAATCTGACCGAAGCCATAGCCATGGTGCGTGCCAAACCAGAGGCGGTGTCAGTGGGCAATCCAACCCGTACGTCCATTCCCCATTTGGCAGCTGAGCTCGTGGGTCTCAAAACAAACACCAAATTTCAGCAAATTTCTTTTGCAACCACTGCGCAAGGGGTACAAGCCGTGGTTAATGGCGACATCAACATGTATGTGGATGGCGGCGGTCCCTTGGTGGGTTTGGTCAAAGCGGGGCGTATGAAAATGTTGGCTGTGGCATCAGAGACGGAACTGCCTGGGTTTGAAGGCATCCCCTTGGCCAACAAATCTGTTCCTGGCTTGAACGTATCGGGGTGGTTCATGATGCTGGCACCCAAAGGCACACCGGCTGCGGTTTTGCAAAGGGTCAATGCGGATGTCAACAAAGCCATGCAAGAGCCCGATGTGTTGGCCAAATTTCGTGAGTTTGTGCTTTACCCCACACCTGGCAGTGTGGCCGATACCCAAAAGTTCTTATCGCAGCAAAAAGCTTTGTTCGGTGGCGTGATCCGGGATTTGGGCCTTAAACCCGAATAACACAAACAGTCTGTAAGGTGCCCACATGCTGAAAGCCACCCAATATCAAGTCCGCGAACCCATGCCAGGCGTGGTCTACGCCCCAGCACATGAATTGCGCGAGTATGTTGACGCCGGATTGCTGACCCAAGAGACCATGGGTGACGCGTTTCGTTCATCCTGCAAGCTGCATGCGTATCGCATGGCCTTGGTCAGTGCTGAGGTGCAATATACCTACGCTCAGCTTGATGAGGCCACAGATCGTCTGGGCGCCGCATATTTGGCCTTGGGGCTCAAACCCTTGGACCGAGTGGTTTTTCAAATCGCTAACTGCCCTGAACTCATCATTTGTTTTTACGCATGCTTGAAAGCGGGGTTGATCCCGATTTGTACCTTGGCGGCTCATCGGGAACAAGAGATTGGGTATTTAGGCAACCATGCTGCTGCGCGCATGCACTTCGTGCAAGGCGACGATCCTAAGTTTGATGACGTGGAATTTGCCCAATCCATGCGTGAGCGCACTCCCAGCGTTGCGTGGATCGTTCAGGCACGCGGTACGGTACGTGGACAGGCTTTGTCGATGCATGCGTTGATTGATGGCATGCCATTGGCACAAGCTGAAGGCTGGCTTGCAAAGGTGCCGCAAGACCCTTTTCAAGTAGCCGTGTTTCAGTTGTCGGGCGGCACCACGGGTGTGCCAAAAATCATTCCTCGCTTCCACAATGAATATGTCTACAACATGCGTGCTGTAGCGCAATTTGTGGGATATACACCGGAGGACCGCTTGTTTGTGCCCATGCCCATGATGCACAACCTCAACATGGGCGCTTGCTTTGGCCCCTTTTTGTTCACGGGTGGCATGGTGGCGGTGGCTGCTGGCATGACGCCAGAGGCCATGGCCCATGTATTCAAGACTTTCAAACCCACATGGACGGTGATGGGTGGCCCGATTGTGGAAAAACTACGTCCCGCCATTGCGTCAGGAGCCTTGCCGATGGGCGATTTGCGAGGCGTCATCAGTGCCAACAATGCGCCCTCTCTGCGCGAACTCTTGGGTTGCACCGTGCATCATGTGTTTGGCATGACCGAAGGTGTGATGATGTTTACCTTGGCCGATGATCCTCTGCACGTTCAAGACACGATGCATGGGCGGCCCATTTCCGCCAAAGATCGGGTCAAGCTTTTTCAAGTTGGTACTGAATTTGAAATCACTGAACCTGGCGTCGAGGGTGAATGTGCGTTTTTAGGGCCCTACACCATTCACGGCTATTTCGATGCGGCCGAGCGCAACAAAGAAACCTTCACCAGTCACGGCTATTACCGTTCAGGTGACTTGATGGTGTTCCATGAAGTAGAAGGCAAGCGCTATTACCAATTCAGGGGACGCACCAAAGACGTGGTGGACCGGGCCGGTGAAAAAGTCAATTGCGAGGAGGTCGAGTCGTTATTGAACCGACACCGCAAAGTGTTTACATCCGCGGTCGTTGGCATGCCCGATCCAGTTTATGGCGAGCGGATTTGTGCTTTCATGACATTGACAGATGCGGTGCAAAGCCCCTCGGTGCAAGAAATTGGTGAATTTTTGAAAGAGCAGGGTTTGGCCAAGTTCAAATGGCCCGAGCGAATAGAGGTGGTGTCGGAATTGCCATTGACCAAAGCCGGAAAACTCAATAAGCCTGCGCTCAAAGTGATGATTAAAGAGATACTGGCTGCACAAAAGGCAGCCTCATGAAGACACTGGAGCCGACCCAATGACAGCCAAGCTAATGGCCACCCAGCCTATCCCCATCGCGGGCGTTCACCACACTGCCAGACCTACATGGAAGCTTTCAGAGACTGTGCATTTTTACCGCGACCTCATGGGTCTGCCCTTGGTCCATGCCATTTCTGCACGCGGGTGGGGCCCTGAGGATCATGCTGATTTTTTGCACTTTTTCTTTGACAGTGGTAACGGCAGCACGATTGCCTTTTTTTACTACCTAGGTACAGAACCACCGGATTTTGCACAACCCCGCGATGACTACCGCTATCGCGCCACTCACACCGCCTGGCGTGTTGAAAGCCGGGAGCAACTCCTGGCTTGCCGCTCGCAATTAGAGGCCGTGGGGGTGAACGTGAAGTACCAGATTCGCCATGAGGTGATTGAATCGATTTACTTTAATGACCCCAATGGCTATCCCTTGGAGGTCACATGGCAGATCAGGCCGTTTGAAGCGATCGACCATGAGGATGCGCACAGAACCATGACTGCTGCAATGGCCATCGAGCAAAGTGGCTCATCAGTTGCCTTGAGTCACATTGATCAAGTTTGGCTGGCCAAGGGGGGGCTTCTCCAAGCCCAATTTGATTTGCCAGCAGGGGACCATTGATGCCCAGCATTTTTGTTTTGAATGTGCTTGAATTTTTGCCCTTGGTTGAACATGCCAGGGGCGTCAGCGAGTGGCGCGTGGATGGCCCGCGAGCTGGATATTGGCGCATCCATCATCCCCTGCGGTTGAGCTTTGAGCGCAAAACCTTGGGCTTTAAGCCTGCCGTTTGGCATGGCGCATTGACTGGTGGTTTGCAAGGCAGTATTACCCAATTTGACAATGATCGTTTGGTTATTGAGGGAGATGCGCCATGAAGTTGGCAGTGATCGGTGGCGGCCCATCGGGTCTGTATTTGTCCATCTTGGTCAAGCGTCGCCAACCCCATGCGCAGGTGTTGGTGGTGGAACAAAATGGCGCTGACTCCACCTTTGGTTTTGGGGTGGTGTTGGCCGACTCGGGCTTGCACCGTTTGCAAGCCGCTGATGAAAAGGTTTATCAACAATTGATTGAGCGCATGACCTTCAATGGCACACAAAATATTCAGGTGAACGAAACCCCCATTGAGTTGATTCACCCTGGTAAAGGTGGAGCCATTGCCCGCATTGATTTGTTGCGTGTGCTGCAAAAAACTGCCCATGAACTTGGCGTAGATGTACGCCATGGTGTGCGCATTGAACACCCAGATGCATTGGCGCAACTGGGCTGGGGGGATGCAGAGGTGGTGGTGGGTGCAGATGGGGTTAACTCCGTGGTGCGAGCTGCACACGAATCGTCATTTGGTGCCACACGCGCTTCCTTGACCAATCACTTCGCATGGTTTGGCACGAGCAAAGTGTTCGAACGCTCGGCCTTGGTGTTTCGGCAATGGAAGGGTGGTTCTTTTGTTGCCCATTACTACGCCTACTGCAGCACCGGCAGTACCTTTGTGGCCGAGTGTGATCACGACACCTGGGAGCGCTTGGGTATGGGGGGTATGAATGATGGCCAGCGCCAAGCCCTGTGTGAAGAAATTTTCGCCCCGGAGTTACAAGGCCACGGCCTGATTTCTAACCACTCCAACTGGCGTCAATTTCCACTGATTCAAACCCAGAAATGGCATGTGGGCCATCAGGTGTTGATAGGTGACGCCCAAACCAGTGCCCATTTCTCGATTGGCTCAGGAACACGGATTGCGATGGAGGACGCCATTGCCTTGGCCGATGCCTTGACATCTCCTCCGGCCGCCGGTGAGGCTGTCCCGACTCCCATTGAACGCTTGCAGCGTTTTGCGCTGGTGCGCGGGCCAGAAAAAGAAAAACTGCTGGGTGCATCGCGCAAATCGTATACCTGGTACGAGCACATGGGTCAATGGATGCAGCAATACAGCCCCCATGAATTTGTCTATGCTTTCATGACCCGCACAGGACGCATGAGCGACCTTCGCTTGGCTCAGCAATACCCTTCTCTTTATGCGAGTTGGGTGTCTTTGGGAGTCGCTCAGACTCAAACTGCACCCGACCCAGCAGGGCAAACCGTGTGAGCCTGAAAACCTTCGAACAACTGCTGTCGACGTACCCTTTTGTGGTTCAAAAACGGGTGCGCTGGGCGGACTGCGATCCTGCAGGCGTGGTCTATACCGGCAAGTTCACCGATTACCTTCTGCTGGCAGTCAGCTACTTTTTTGACGAACTAGGCAGTGGCAATTACGCCCAATGGCTGCGTGGTTTGGGCGTGGACACACCATGCAAAGGCATGGACTTGGTGTTTCACGCCGCCTTGTGGCCCGAAGATGTTTTTGAAATGCACTGTCATGTGGGTGATGTTCGAGCTCACAGCTATGACTTTCATGTGGAGGCCAGAAAAAGCGATGGGCAGCCCGTTTTCAGCGGGCGCTTTTCCCCGATTTGCATTGGGCGGGATGTGCGCCATCGCGTCGACATACCCGCGCAAATGCGCAAAGCATTGCAAGCTTGGGAAAAAGCCTAAGTCATGGGGGCTCATTCCCCCGCCACAAAACTCCCGCTCTTGCCGCCATGCTTTTCCATCAACTTCACATCGTTGATGGTCATGCCCCGATCGACCGCTTTGCACATGTCGTAAATCGTGAGTAAGGCCACTTGCACGGCGGTGAGGGCTTCCATTTCGACGCCGGTGGGGCCCATGGTTTCGGCACTGGCTTTGCACAGCACGCTGTGTTGATCGGGTTCTAGCTCGAAGCTGACGGTCACCCGGGTGAGGGCCAAGGGATGGCACAAGGGGATGAGGTCGCTGGTTTTTTTCGCTGCCATGATGCCGGCCAATCGGGCCACGCCCAACACATCGCCTTTTTTGGCGTTGCCATGGGCAATCAGGTCCAGGGTGCGCGCTTGCATGTGGATGCGGCCTTGGGCCACGGCCACGCGGTGGGTGTGGGCCTTTTGTGCCACATCGACCATGTGGGCTTGACCATGGGCATCAAAGTGGGTGAGTTCAGACATGGGGTGTGTGCCAATTGGGTTGTTGAGCTGCGCCGCTTCAAAGGCGCGGAGTAACATGGCCATCATACGGTCATGAACACATTCTTTGCCCTCTTCCGCTGGATGCGCCGCTGGTGTGTGCCGCCTGCGGCCGCGCTGTGTGCAGGCTTGCTGGCCCTGCCCTTGCCCTTGTCACAAGCCCAGGGCGTGGCGCCGTCGCGTTTGCCCAGTTTGGGCGACGCGGGGGATATTTCTTTGGTGTCGGAGCGCCGCATTGGCGACAGCATCATGCGCGAAATTTACAAAGACCCGGATTACTTGGACGACCCCTTGCTGGGCGAGCAAGTGCAACAAATCTGGCTGCGTTTGATGGTGGCCGCGCGCGAGCGCGGCGAGTTGTCGGCCGAGTTGCAGCAGCGTTTTGCCTGGGAGGTGAGCCTGATCCGCGACCCCAGTGTCAATGCCTTTGCCCTGCCGGGCGGCTATTTGGGGGTGCATTTGGGCTTGATGGCCACGGTGGCCAACCGCCACGAACTGGCCTCGGTGTTGGCGCATGAACTCACCCATGTGACCCAGCGCCACATTGCCCGTTTGATGTCGCGCCAAAGCCAGCAGTCGCCGTTGATCATGGGGGCCATGTTGCTGGCCATTTTGGCGGCCAGCAGAAGTCCCACGGCCGGTACGGCCATGATCTCGGGTGGGCAGGCCTTGGCCATTCAGACCCAATTGAATTTTTCGCGCGACATGGAGCGCGAAGCCGATCGGGTGGGTTTTGGGGTGATGGCCGACGCGGGCTTTGACACCCAAGGTTTTGTGGGCATGTTTGAAAAGTTGCAAATCGCCGCGCGCTTGAATGACCGTGGCAACTACCCTTATTTGCGCAGCCACCCGCTGACCACCGAGCGCATTGCCGATATGCAGTTGCGCCAGCCTGGCTTGGCCCAGCCCAAGCCCGCGCCGGTGGATTGGGACGATGTCCTCACGGGGGCCCGTGCGCGCGCCTTGGTGCAAACCAGCGTCGAGGGCATGCGCCGCTTGTCCGAGGCGGCGCAAGACAGCGACTTGTCCACCTACGCGCCCCAGCGCCAAGCCGCCATTTTGTATGCGGCTGTGTTGTCCGATTTGCGCCTGAAACAAGCCTTGCCAGCGCAGCAAAAATTGGAACAACTGGGCCCCTTGTTGGCGTCTGCTGCGCCAGTGTGGTGGCGAGGTGTGCGCGCCGAGGTGGCGTTGCAAACCGGACAGCCGCAAGCGGCGGTGGACTTGCTGCAAGGCCAGTTGTCGCGCCAAAGCCGCTCGGAGGTTTTGTGGTTGGCCCAGGCCCGCTTGGCCTTGGCCCAAGCCCCGCAGTGCACCACGGCGTCGCAAGAGCTGGAGGCCTGGATGCTTGAGCGCCCGCGCGACACCCTGGCTTGGTCAATGTTGTCTCAGGCTTGGCAATGCCAAGGCAAAACTTTGCGCGCCATTCGGGCCCAGGCCCAGGTGCATTGGTTGCAGCACGATGTGACCGGTGCCCAAGACCGTTTGCGCGCCGCGCAGGCCTTGGTGCAACAAAAAACCCGGGATGGGCAAATGGAACGCGGCGACCACATTGAGGCGTCGATCATTGACGCCAATTTGCGCGAGCTCGACTCACTGCGGCGGGAACAACTGCTTCAGCGCTGAGTCGATCAGCATGCCCAGCGCCGAGTAAATCAGCGAGCCCACCAAGGCGTCGCCAAAGCTGTCGACGCGAAAGTTGTTGAGCATTTGCGCTGCCATCCAAAACAAAAACGCGTTGATGACAAACACAAACAGGCCCAGGCTGAGCAAGGTCACCGGCAGGGTCAGCAGCACCAGAACAGGGCGCAACAACAAGTTGAGCAAGCCAATCACCAGTGCGGCGGACAGGGCCACCGCGAAATGGTCCACCTCAATGCCGGGATGCAACCCGGACAAGGCCATCAGCGCCGAGGCACTGAGCAGCCATTTGAGCAACAGTTTCATGGGCAGGCACCGTTGCTTGCAGGGCGCGTCATGCGGGCGATGGGGTCTTGGGAGGATGCTCTATCATCCATCCCCCCATGGCCGCCATCCACATCACCGACATCGAAGCCGCGATCAATTATTGGCGCGAGCGCAAGCCCTCGCCAGACGGCATCACGTTGGCGCCAGAAATCCGCGCTTTGGCCGAGGTGTATGCC
>Ga0214921_10008593_pt1 | contig 13182 bp, 9 predicted proteins | sample LL1505_MetaG_FD_177992 | JGI IMG/M metagenome (GOLD analysis project Ga0214921, IMG submission 177992) | Freshwater microbial communities from Lake Lanier, Atlanta, Georgia, United States - LL-1505 | ecosystem: Environmental > Aquatic > Freshwater > Lake | place: USA: Georgia | collected 2015-05-28 | reverse complement strand
ATTGGAGATTTTAAGGGCAGGGCTTTGGTTCTTAAGTCCTCATGCCTACTTGCTGCTATATCCACTTTTTGTATAGGCCTATTGCCTTCTGGCGGAGATTCATATCTTTTTATGATAGTTTGCCGGATGGCTTTTATGATTAGTATGGCAGGAGAGATTGATGGGGTGCGTATATACATCGCTGAAACTATAGACCAATCCCGTGAATATCTTGGCAATGGCATAGTAACCTTTTGCTCTCAGATTGGAGTATTGATTGCAACATTTGCATGGTGGATAGCTTCTAGCGACTATATGCCAGAATATTGGTTTCGCATAAATTTTATTATCGGCGGCCTAGCAGGTCTGGTAATATTTGCTCTAAGGTCTAGGCTAGTCGAAAGCCTGGAGTTTATGAAACAACTTAGCAAAACAAGTAGCATGGATGCTAATATCTCCCCGTCAGGCGACAAATCAGTCATCGGTACATTTTTATTAGCAATTATTATCAGCGGTTCTATAGGAGGAATATATCACTTTCAAATTATTTTCTTCGGAACCTATATGAGTAAAATGACATGGGTTATATCATCAGATTTAGCTGGTTTGATGAATATTACCGCAGTAGTTGTCTATGCCATGATGGCTATATTATCAGGCTATATGGCCGATATTTATGGCTCCAAAAGACAGATAATATTTAGTCTTAGCCTTACTGCCCTCCTTAGCATAGTTGCAGCATATTTTATATCGCGTGGTCGTTTTGAGATATTATTATTTCTAGGTATCAGCGCTCTTATACCACTATACTCTGTTCCGCTGCAAATCATGCTAAAGCGTATTATGCCAATCAATTCAAGGCTTCGAGTATTTAGTCTGTCCCATTCTTTGGGTTCAATTTTTTCTTCCTCAGTGCCATTTGTTGCTAGCTCAATTTGGTATTCTACAGGACTTATCTGGGCGCCGATGATCTACATGACTTTTATGGTTTGCGTGCTATTATTGTCTTTTTGCTTCCTTCGTACTTGATACGAAGGCCTCGTACGGTTTACGCGATCCTGGGGTTACGCCTGAGGAAAATATAGTCAGTGTTTAAAATAACTATCAGACTCTATCTCATGAAGTCTTGAGATCGTGCGTTTGAATTCGGCTTTGCGTTTGCCTTGTGGATAAAGCTCTTCTGGACTGGCTGTCATGCTGATAAAGAGTATATTGTGGTGGAAGTAGATATTATCAATTAGGTTGATAAACCTTATGGCCTCATCAGTATTTTCAGATGAAAGCGCCGGAACATCTTCTAGAATTATTGTAGAGAATTCTTTACATATTTCTATATAGTCATTGTATGAGAGCATTTGCTTGCAAAGCTCCTCAAAATTAGTTACTAATACCGACTTGTAGGTTTTTTTGAGCGTAAGACTTCTTCCAAAAATTTCTAGTTTTTTTTCAAGCAAATGTTCTGGGTCTGTAAGGGTTGTTATCACCTCTTGCATCTGTTTTTTGGTTTTTACATTGAGTGGGTAGAGCATACGTTTTACAGAAGCGACGCGATCCATGCGATAGTCATGTGCCGATTTGAGAGGAAAGATATCGAAGTTTTTACTCAAGTAGTCAATGAATGGTAGGAATAATTCACGTTGCAGCCCGTCTTTATATAAGTTTTCTGGTGCAGTGTTGGTTGTAATAAGCATGAACACGCCGCGCTTTACTAAACCAGCGACAATTCTGCCTATGAACATTGCATCTGTGATATCCTTGACTTCAAACTCATCTAGGCAAAGTACCTTGGCCCGCTTAGAATAGCTTTGTGCTAATCTAGATATTATGTCTTCTTTGCTGCGACCCTTATTATCATGGAAAAATTGATGAATACCCCGCATGAAATCTTGGTAATGGACGAAGAGTTTTTTGTTCTCAACCTTATTGAAAAAGCTACGAGAGAGCATAGTTTTACCAGATCCAACCGAGCCATATATGTATATGCCCACTGGTTTCTTAGATCGAAATATTTTCGCCAAGAATCCGCTGCCCAAGGATGCGGCCAAAGTATCAAGTTTGGTTTGGAGGGCTATTTGAGCTTGATCTAGCACCATTTCTTTTGGGGACGTGATCACTACAGGCCCTGCATTTCTATTGCCCTGGCCTCTATTAGCCTCTTTGTCTCATCCTCTAGACCTAAAGATCTTGTGATGGCTATAAAAAGCCCGACATTATTTTTAGGATCGGCGCTGGAGGCTAGTTCCAAATATATCTCCTGTGGCTTGGAGTTAGAGGACATAGTATAAAGCTCAAATAATTCAAAGGATGGCAAGGCTGTAAATGCAGCTTTTAAAAACCTCCTAGAGCTCACCATATCACCACTATTAATAAGCAGTGGACATAACAAACTCGCCGCTTCTAGAAAATCTACTTTATGGGTCAGAGCCTGTTCGAGATAATATATAGCTTTATTATCTGAGCCAGAAGCTAGAGCTTCTTTTGCTGCCACAAAATAAATACGAGCAATTTCGGTGGCGAAGTTGATAAATCTGCTATGATCGAGCTTTTTGAGCTTTGCAACCATTTCTTCAAATTGATCCCACATCAGCATGGCTGCATATAATTCAATCAGCAGCTGCGCTAATTCTGCATCATCGGGCCTCAAATCTAAGGCCTTATGGCCGTACTCTAGGGCTTGTTGATAATATTTATGACCGAGAAAATAGCGCGCCAGTTCTTTTGCAGCAAAGCTTTGATAAGGGCTGGACTCAAGTAGATATCTTAAGTGGTAGGTTCTTTGTTCCGGATTTGGATTAGTTGTTGCTAGCAGAAGGTGAGTGTGAACAGCAAAATCTGGCTGCAAGTCAGTCTTAATTCTATCAATCACCTTTTTTGCGCTGACTGGATCACCAGATAAGGTCAGGCCGTAAGAATCCATTATAGTACGCATAGAATGCTGCAATTGAGAAGTCTTAATTCTCCCGGAGATCAGTTTTGGTGCATTGATTATAATAGCTAATATCTTCGACATAAAGGCTATGAAGATCGATCCTATGATCAAGGTTCCTATCAAAAAGAAACCACTGATGGCTACCGAATAGTCTAAAAATTTGAGATAAACCTTTGTGTCGTAGGTTGATGCTATGCTGAATGCAAAGTATAGGAATAGGATAAATATCGTGGAGAAAAGCAACCTAATCATGTGACCCCCAAGTGTCGTTTAGAAAGTCTTGAGAATAGAAATAATTTTGGAGTATATATAGCCTACTACTTATCTGTTCATATTTGATATTTTTGTCAGTTGAGTTATGTGGTAATTTCTCGATTTGCACAAAGTGGCCTACTAGACGATCTAAGACCCCTCGATCTGGAAAGAGGCGTAATGGAGCAGTTTTGGCCCCCGGATTGTAGGTATTAGCAAATTCCTCCATATCTTGGACTATTAGTTTGACTTCTAATGGGAGGCGGGATTTATCTATCACGCTTAAATCAGGCCTATAATCTTCGTGGCGTAAAAATTTTATCATCATGCGCGAAGCTGCGGAGATTGAATTCAAATAAGCCTTGGGACCCTCCACCTTACTCGGCTTGGACTCCTCTATTTTTGCAGGTGCCCGGTCTTCAACTGCGCTTATTGAATCATCTTCAAACTCTTCTGAGCTAGTAATGACTGCTTCCATTGGCTTTGCATTAGCTAGGAATGGGGATTTTTCTGGTGGTTTTAGCTCTTCTTTGACTATTGCGGTTGTTAGCTCATAGACTTTTTTGACCTCTTGGAAATGCACAATCGCAAGGGCGAATAGAAAAATGACTATGGTTATCAGGGTTTTTTTCTTACTCATCGGCGTCCAATAATTCTAGCATTTGAGAAAAAGTTGCATCTTCACTGTATAGTATTTTTTTGCAAATATCACTAAATAAAGTTGCAACCTCATGACTTATTCCTATGACAGTAGAATGCTTCACATATTCTAATAAATCATACTGCTTTAGGAGCTGGAGTAAGTTTGTGGCTGAATTTTTAGAAAAAACCATTATATAATTGATAGCATCCCTTTGAAGGGCTTCAATAACTTCTTTTGGCAGCGTTTTGATATAGTGAGTTTCATAAATGATATCACACTTGATGCGATGCGGCAGCTCTTGCGTGATTATATTGCCAGATAGATATACAGTATCAGCAAAAAACTCTTCTGCTTCGCTCTCTTGAACGAGAGAAATGGCTTCCATTAGATGTTTGAGATTGCGGGCTAGGCCTGTAATTGTGATATTTTTGTTTTGTTGCAATATGCTAGCTGATTCTTCGCCAACCACCCAAGCCTCTAACGGATTTATTATATGCTCAGAAGCAAGCTGAGCACCATGTTTGCTTGTTATTATGATATGTTTATGAAGTTTATGAAAATCATAGGGAAGATCATTATAAGAGATCATAGGCGCGCGATAGGACTCATAGCCAAGACTTGATATTTTTATCGCAGCTAGTTCGTTTTCGCTATCAGAGCGTGTTAGTAAAATGGTTTTCATATAATTAGTTTTTAAGCTTTATTGTTATTCCCGCAACAATGCCGCGCCGGGATGGCAGCGACCGTAATCATACTACTTCCCATAAGGGTTTTCGCTGCTAACGAAGTCCATCCTAATAGGCACGCCCTGCATAGCAAAATTTTCCCTCAAAGAGTTCATCAAGTAGCGCTTGTAGGAGTCTGGGATGGCGTCAGCTTTATTACAAAAGAACTTGAATTTTGGTGGGCGTGTGTTGATTTGCGCGCAATATTTAATGCGTAACCTACGCCCATTTTTTTGCAATGGAAGCATATGATAATCTATTGCCATAGCAAGCCAGTCATTTAATTTGGGCGTTGAAATTTTTTTGTTCCAAGTTTTATAAATATCAAGACAGGCATCTATGACTTTATGTAAGTTTTCGCCACTTAAGGCTGAGAGATAAACGACTGGCACCCCCTCTACTTGTGAGAGATCCATGCTGAGCTTATAGTCAAGCTCCTCTTTAAAAGCTTTCTTTTTTTCTACTAAATCCCATTTGTTGATGGCTATAACAAGAGAACGACCCTCACCAATGATAAAATTTGCTATACTGAGATCCTGTTGCTCAAGCGCTCGCGTAGCGTCTAGCATAAGCACAACGGTATTGGCATATTTGATTGAGCCTATAGTGTCGCTTGCGGATAATTTCTCTAAACTTTCCGTGATATTTCCCTTTTTGCGCAAGCCAGCTGTGTCAACTAAAGTGATGGGTTGACCTCTGTACTCCCATTCTATTGAGATAGAGTCACGCGTTATGCCAGCTTCAGGGCCAGTAAGGACACGATTTTCTTTAAGTAAGGCGTTGATGAAGGTCGATTTGCCTGAGTTTGGACGCCCCGTGATTGCAATCTGTATTTTATTTTCTTTAAATGGGTCTGGCATATCATCATGATCCGGCAGTTTTTCCAGTAATTCAGTACATAGATCGGCCATGCCAAGCCCATGCTCTGCTGATATTGGCACCGCAATACCGAATCCGAGCTTCATGTAGCTGCCATCAATCGTGATATTCTTCTCGCATTTGTTAACAAGTAGGATCACATTATTGTGATTTTTTCTGATCAATTGGGCAAAAACTTTGTCCTGAGGTGTGACCCCAACGAAGCCATCTATCACCAAACAAACCACATCAGCCATCCGAATTGCGCTTATAGTTTGTTCGGTCATGCCATATTCAATAGAGCCTTCAAGCGCCTCCTCAAGGCCGGGGGTGTCTATGACAGTGAATTCTACGGGACCAATGCGTCCATCGGCATACTTTCTGTCGCGGGTAACACCAGGCTGGTCATGTACAATAGCTTTCTTACGAGTGCTCAGACGATTAAATAGAGTCGACTTGCCTACGTTAGGGCGACCCACTAGTGCTACTGTTGGTTTCATGATTATAGTCATTATGTGTAAGGGTGGTACAGCTAAAGCATTTCAATTTTGTTGCATTCTTGCTCCTGGCACCAAAATTAAACTGCTTTAGCTATAATATAGCACGGGGCACTAAAAAGTCAAAGTATATGGCTCTGAGATAGAGTAGCCTAGAGTCGAGGCGCTTTGGGAGAAAAAGTTTGAGGTTTAGAAATGATAATTGAGTTTAGGAGCCTTATAAGCAAGGCCCCATATAGTTTTTAAGTGATCAGAATTTTAATTTCAATCCTATCAAAGCAACCGTTCCTTTCGAGGTGTATTTGTTGGGGTCATTGAGGACTGGGAACTTCATTCCCTTGCCCTTGAAGTATGTAAACTCTGCATATGGCATCAAGCCAGGCGCGAGCTTATAGTCCGTCCCTAAAGTGACGGAGTTGATTTTGTTTTTTCGAGCATCTCCCAGAGCGTAAGACACGCTGACACCAACTGGTCCTTGGGTATAGGCTGCGGCCGCAGTGTAGAATTGAGTGCGACGCTTATTTGCGTCAACTTCTTTGGAGGTAAATCCTCTGACCTCTCCATAAGACCCAGCATAAGAGAAGTTGCCGTAAGTCAATACTGCGCCAATGTTGTAGGTGCGAATATTGGCAAGTTTGTATTCGGTTTTACCAGCCGACAAAACTGCATTTGCATCTGCTGGATCTGGTGCCCCCATAACACCTTTCTGAGCGGCTTGGCCAATCTCACCAGTCGCGGAGATCTTTACATCCACGCCATCGGAGATATTATGTTCAAATGTTGCACCAAGGGCAAAGGCATTTTTTGCTGAATTTTTTTCTACATAGCGCACTCTGTCATCGGCAGAATTGACGACTCTAGCCTTTGATTTTGTCAGATCGATATTGCTCGGAGTTGTGCTACCAATATTGCCGGTATCGGGTATATAGGACAGGCCGAACCTAAAGCCATTGAATTTTGGAGTAAAATAGGTTACTTTTCTTGATGTCTCTATATTTCCATCGCCATGATATCCACTGAGGAAAAAGCTCGGGATCGGACTCATTGCGACGTCCGGCCTAAAGTAAGCATAGTCAGTCCAGTTATCGCCAGTGCCTCTTGATATATCAAAGCCCGTGACCATCATTTGAGTTGCAGCATCAAAGCCTGAGCCAACTTCAACCTTACCGTAATCCGTGATGCCAAAAATATGCGAGCCTTCGTAAGCAGGGGAAGCGCTACCACGTGTTGTGGTCTGTAGAACGACTCTGGCGCCGTATGTCATTGCATCAGTTTCACTGGAAACGAGAGCGGAAAAATAAGAAGAGGTGACAGTAGAAGAATTTTTGACATTGCCAGTCAGGTTATTCCCAGAAGGTATGGCTTTTTGTTTTCTTGCGCCACCTTCGAAAACGAGCATACCCTGAAGCTTAGCCTCTAACTCACTTGCAAAAGCTGTCATTGATGTGAATGTTAGCGCGGTCAACAAAAGTATTTTTTTCATTTTCAGTAAATCTTAAATTTCTAACCTATGATAGTATCACAAAAACCCATCGCCTACAATATATTGCTAGGCAATACTTAAAAGTAATTAAGAGGCTGTGATTTATTTATCACAAAAATTTTGTTCTTGCAATTTTGTGCACAGATTGGTATTTTGATTGCTCCTTACGCAGCTTGACATCAAAGCCTAAAGAAGACCCTCGAATCTTTATGCTGCGTTGCGCGAAGGAAGCAATGTGGGTGGTTAGCTCAGCTGGTTAGAGCACTACGTTGACATCGTAGAGGTCGGTGGTTCGAGTCCACTACCACCCACCATCCTACTAAGGCTTCGGGTGGCAGGCCACAAACGAAGATCTCGAGTCCCTTGAGATCTGATTATTGTATCAACCCAGAGAACAAATATGCAAAATAAAAGTAGCATAGTCACATATGGCTTTGCCATATTCATCATGTTCTTCGGATCTGGCAATTTAGTCTTTCCACTTGAAATAGGTCTAGCTTCTGGCGGCAACTGGCTCTCAGCCTTTTTCGGTCTCTTTATCACTGGCATCTTGCTTCCGCTGCTGGGATTATTTGTTATAAAGATCCACAAGGGAAGCTACGAAGACTTTTTTGCTGAAGCAGGTAGCCTTGCTAAGGTGGTCTTGCCACTATTTATACTCTCGCTTCTTGGTTCATTTGGTGTAGTCCCACGGTGCATCACTGTTGCCCATGGGGGCATAGAGCATATGATGCCCTCTTTATCGCTCGCAATATTTAGCTTTTTGTTCTGCGTGGCATGTTTTTTTATGTGTTTAAAAGATCATCTGATGGTCTCCATGCTGGGCAAATGGATGACCCCAGTTTTACTTGCATCGCTTGCTTTACTAATAGGGGTTGCTGTATTAAATGCGCCAGCCTTAGAGCCTGTGGCGATAAAAAAAATGACGTCCTTTAAGTTCGGATTTAAGACTGGTTATGAGACCATGGATCTCTTTGCCGCATTCTTCTTCTCGTCGCTGATATTTAAGCAAATGCAAAGCGCTATGCCAGCTAGCACAAAGCACAAAGAGCTCATTATGACGGCTCTTAAGTCGAGCTTCATAGGAGCTCTATTGCTGTCCTTAGCATATCTTGGGTTTGTATATTTAGGAGCATATTATAGCGGGGTCATAGCAAGCGTCACCCCAGAGCTTATTTTGCCAACAATAGCCATGCATGTCCTTGGCGATAAGGCAGCTCTGCTTATTGGTGTGATTTTTGTTTTATCTTGCCTGACTACAGCGGTAGCTCTATCTAATATCTATGCTAGGTATCTTTGTTCTTTGATGGGACTTGAGGGTGATCGATGGTTTATGGTCGTGCTATTTATTACAATGGTTGCTTCATTCTTTGTGTCATTGCTTGACTTTAAGGGGATTGCGGGGTTTTTAGGGCCGATACTAGACGTTTCCTACCCCAGCCTCATTGCCCTAACCTTCATGAGCACCGCGCTTCGCGGGATGCGCTGGCTGAAGATTACGGTTTTTTATGCCGTGATGGTGTTTATGTTGGTTTAAACGTCATTGCGAGGAGGGCTCGAAGCGAAGGCGTAGAGACCGACGAAGCAATACAGTTAAGTGATGCGTCATCGAAGATGGCTTACTTGCTTACAATTCAGAAGTCCTTCGGACGAAAATAGTATGACTGGATTGCTTCAAAAGCCAAGCGCCGCAAATGCTCCGCTTGGTTTCTCGCAAATAGATGTTTTTTTATGCTGCGTTCGTGTTTATGCTGGTTTAGTGTTGTTGTGATAGTGTTGATGCGCTCTGCCCCTTAGCGTTTGGTGAACTGTTTGGAGCAACTGGACTACTCTGCCTCACTGGCGTATTCTTCTGAAAAATCTTGGCAAAGAAACCAGGCTTCTTTGGCCGAGGCTGTTCTGGTGTTCTTTGGGCTGCTGGTAGCTCGCTCTTCTCCACTAACTCCCAATTATCCTCGGACGAAATGCTCATGCTACTTCTGCGCGATGAGGCGGCGGGAGATTGAGATTTTACCGAATCTGATTTTTTGGCTGTTGCCGCTGCTGGCGTCGTCGCAATCTCTTCGCAGTCATCAGAAGCGCTGGACGAAATTCTCATTCTACTTCTGCGAGGCGAGGTGAGGGGAGATGTTGATGCTGATGTGAGCCTTGATGCGGCCTCATCTGGCGGCGTAGATCCAGCGGAGGCCTGATCTACGCTACTTTTGCGCGATGAGGGCGGAGAGGTCTCTACCGAGTCTGATTTGGTTCGAGGTGTCGTTACGACTGGAGCAGCAACCGCCGCATCTGGAGCAGCGACCGCCACTGGTGGTGATTCTGGGATTGCTCCAACCTCTAGCCATCCCTTATCCCCGGTCTCTTTCGTCAGCATTCCTAGCTTTTCTTGAAGATCTTTAGGCTGAGCATCACGGTCTTTGAGATGAGCCAAAGCGGCAGTTAGCTGTTTTGCATAACGCGCGTCGACTCCTGCTGCTGCTTGTGTAACTTCCGTGCTATCGCTTAGACCTCTTGTATACAAGATATTAGCATTCTCCCTTGTATTCTTTAGATGCAATAAAAGTTCTAAATTATTCTGAGCGAGGGTTATATTAGGATCTTTAGCCACAGCCACAGCCACAGCAGCGCGCGCATGTCTTAGCGCGGCTTTTTCAAGCGTTTCAATACCCCACGTTACCTCTTTGGGCGAAGCCTCGTCACCAATTCTATCATCCACAGCCTTAAAATTATTTTCCAGATCTGATTTTGCAATATCTTCTGGGTTTATTCCTTGGCTTGCAGCCTTTGAATACAAAGCGACAAATCTCCCGCAGTTGACCCCGTCTAGCATCCCTTGATGCCCGCAATATAGGGGAGGAAGTGTTGTTGTAGATAGCCCATCTGACCTCGCATCGAGAGCATCACTTGCCTCCTTAACTATATGATCTATAGGAAAAAACTGTTTAAGTATATTTCCCTTTGAATCGACGTACTGGAGGCTGGCTGGTCTTTTGTCATTTTCCCCAGCCTCACCAAGCGTTACATGAAGAGATACCCAGTGACCGCGTTTAGTCTGCGATACTGGTATCACAATTTTTGTTGCCTTAGCTAGATCTTCAGGGGATATATTCGCAATAGCATCTGCAATCTTGACGCCTCCACTAACTGTAAAACCCATCGCATCACGAGGGCTGGCGTCGGTAGCTGTGGTGGTGATTATGGTTTTGTCATCCTCGCTAATTTTGTAACATCGATAGTTATAACTCTCGCCCTCTGGCCTATAGATGTTAGTACTAGCCTTCCCATCTATTAACCTATGCAGCGCTGCTTTTAGATTCATTGGGCCAAGCAGACCAGTATCTTCAATACCATACCCACCCTTACCAACTTCGAATCGATCGAGTTTGCAGCTTTCTTTGCTACTTCTTAGATGGTGCAGTCGATTTGCAGTATCTTCCATGTAGATGGGTGTTTCACCCTCATAGCCTACCAAAAATTGCAGGCTGCCATTTACTTCTATAACAGTTGCTGTCTCCCCAAGGATAGGCTTACCTTCATGGAGTCCTAGATAATATAGTGGTTTGTTATCATTACTACTACACTGAGTCTCACTATAGACTGGTAGTCCATTAAGATAAGAGTTAAGATACGTTATTTTGCCATTTTTTTTCTATCTTCTGCGGGATTGGCCGTTGAGGCGCAGCTCGAGCTTCAAGCGCGCTTTTTACACCTGGCTTTGTAAGCATTTCTTGGTCCCAGTCTAGCGAACTCGCTGTGCAATATTGTTGTTGATTGGCGCTGTTGGTGATTTTACTAAAATTATCTTCAAAACCCTTTTGCGAAATATCTTCTGGATTAATTCCATCTATTGCCGCCTTAGTGATGACGGCTTGGAACCTGCCGCAGTCATAAGTATTGAAGAGCCCCTGCCTGCCAAGGTACTTAGAGCCAGTTGTTACAGTAAAGTCGGGCTGGTTATAAAACCCCGCAATTTCATCAAGAGTAGCTTTTTCTTCTTTTCCATAGGGTAGCGAAGAAAAAGCGCTTTTCGGATCTATGTTGGTTATATTTATTGTTTTTGCATCAGCGTCAATATTAATTTCTATAGTTGTCCAATGTCCTCTTTTGCCTTGCGCGAGCGGGATTTGTATTTTAGTTTTGATGGCTTCTTTTTGAAAGCCCATCTCTTTTATTGCACTCATAGCATCAGCTATGCACGAAGCCCCGTCCGAGGTGCTATCTTTATCCCTTACAGGAGTAGTGATGTAGAGTTTGCTACCGTCAGGCTGAGTTTTACTGGCGCACTTGAAGCCAAGGCTTTCCCATTGTTCTGGAACTGTAAATTCAGCCCCCCGAAGGATATCTTTTTGCACTAACTTCAGCTGAGCCGGCGAGAGCCTTCCTTTTGTCTGTAACACGCCTTGCTTCTTGGAGGTCTGACGCTCACTAGGAGCTACATCGGCATTCACATACTCATTATCATCCTCTAAGTCTCCGTCTGCACTATTTTTTACTGCAGCTACAGTCTCTCTTGCATCGCTCTGTGTCGCTTTCTCGATCTCCTTAGTAACCTCTTTACTCGGCTGATATTGGGCCTTTGAATCTATACCTAATGCAGTTGCAATTTTTGCGACAGACTGAGCATCTACTTTCAAATCTCGAGCAACTTTAAGGTCTTGAGATGGAGTAGTTATCGAATCTTTATCCGTCGGTTGAACGGCCTTTAGATAAGCTTCTAGCTTTTGTTTATAGGCAAACTCATCTGCGGCAACTTGTGCTTGAGGCCTCTCTTTTGAAGAATCATCATCGGACAGACCTCCAGCGATGAGCGAATCATTGAAACCGACTGAGTCTCTTGATTGCTTCAGGCTCAATAAAAAATCTAAATTTTGAGCCGCGGCCTTAACATTTTGATCACCTAAGCCCCTGTCTGCGCTATTTTTTACTGCATCAGATAAAGCAGATTTTGCATGAGTTTTCGTCTCTTTCTCGAGCTCTGCAATGGACATGGCTTCTATTTTTTCATCATTCCAGAGAGTCTCAACCTCTATATAGCCATCGTCACTGGGATCTGGAGCTGTAGTGACATTTACAAACCCATCCGGCTCGCCCTCGGACACATCGATCTTTCTGAACCCATCACGATTCCCACCTTTGTCCTTTGTTTTTGCCATCCCATTCTCCCTTATAAATTACATACCAAAAGCCTAACTGCGCGCGACTCGCCAACCGTCATTGCCACGAAGATCTCTAAGGCATGCGCTTAGGCGGTCTCTTGGCAATGACGGATTTTGACAACCCTTACAACCAAAACCCTACCCCTAACTTACTTGCATATAAAGACTTTCTTAAAAATGCTGGACCAGATCTTTCCCCAACCTTCTTGATGCGTCGTATTTGCAACAATTTCTTGATAAGCGCAGGTTGAATTGGTTGCTTCCACGAATTTTTTCGCAATCAAAGTTGGTACGATCTTGTCATTCTGTCCTGATAAATGAAGTTGCGGTATATTATTTACCTTAAGTGCGTAGTCTATTGGATTAAGAGAGTCTTTCATAGGCGGCACATGGTGATATTGATTGAAAGTAACGTGATCCAGATTCCCCGCAACCGTTATTATGCTACGCACACTAGGATTGCGTGCTGCGACTAAAATAGCTACGCCGCCGCCTCCAGAATAGCCGATCAAATCGATAGGCCTGCCATGGCTGATAGTATTAATGGCATCATTTATAGCGGCTACTGAATCTTCCGACATACGCTTGCTTGTCCAGTAATGATAGTCGCAGACGGCTCTATTTTCTTCGAGTAAATACTGGCAAGGACGCGCAAGGTAGACA
>Ga0214921_10008592_pt1 | contig 13183 bp, 33 predicted proteins | sample LL1505_MetaG_FD_177992 | JGI IMG/M metagenome (GOLD analysis project Ga0214921, IMG submission 177992) | Freshwater microbial communities from Lake Lanier, Atlanta, Georgia, United States - LL-1505 | ecosystem: Environmental > Aquatic > Freshwater > Lake | place: USA: Georgia | collected... | reverse complement strand
CCAATCTTCTATCGGCATCCTCAATCATTCCGCATTCATGATCGATAACGTGAAAGCTGCATCGGTTCCAAAGACTATCTCTGTTAATATCAACAGTCTCAGAACGAACTTGTGCAGGTCCACAAGAGAATAAAGCAAATGAGATTACAAACGATATTAGTCTTTTCATGGATCATTCCTTACGTATACGGCAGGGGTAACAGTCCGAGCCGCTTCGCTTATACTTACAAAGTCCATGCGGATTGCATTATGAATTGTCTTGGTGGTAAGGTCTTGCGGAACTGCGACCAACTCTGGACGAGCATTAGCATATACAGCCCAATAAAGACCGTATAGCTGCCCATTAGAGACGTTTCGCAGTTCCGACATAACTTACCTCATTCCTTGTTACCGAAGTGGTTATAACTCAACACAGGCTTAATTAGAGCCTTCATCATATATTCCATATCGGTAATTAGTGCCTCTGCATCTTCACCGTGAGCAAAACATGGTTCTTCCGAACAAGACTTCGGAGCTCCCGCTTCATCGTAATAAACCTCGTGGATAGCAAACCACGAACTACCGTCTGCATTCTTATGTTCAAGAATTCTGTAATTCCAGGTCATATTATACCTTGTCCTTTTCAATGAGTAAGAAGATGAACGCCCCACACAAATGCAAGTAGACAGAACAATCCGTCAAACTTCAACTTGTGATAGGCAACCGGGGAACCCAAAAACAGAACGAAACCAACAAACGTTACAACAATTTCATGCATCAGATGTTCTTCCCTCGTGAGTTAATAGAACGCTTGATATCAGCAATGTCAAGATTAATGTTGTTAATTTGTCTCAAAATGTCGTTATGACGATACTCTTCCATTATAATCTTACTGCTCTCATAACGATAAGCAATCATAACCAATCCGAACAGGATCAATGCAATCGCTACGATAAAAGCTAATAGCAAGAATAGAAACATCATTTCTTCACCGCCAAGTCGTTACGTCGTTCTCTATCTTTTAACCATATCACGGCGGCTGGACGTTTTAAACCGATTAAAGAATTATCTTTTCCTTCACTTCTTCAACAGTCATCTTGGAATGAGTTATAATCCAACCTATACAGTCTTCATATATTATTTGTATACTGCTGCACCACGTGCTTCCTGTATACAAACATATGCCGCCTTTATGAAACCTTCCAATGCATTGACGGGCAGATCGATCTTTATAAATTGGTGCCCAACCACTATTGTTTTCAAAAGAAATGCGATATAGTCTACCAGCACGGAAATAAAACGGTTCATCTTTTTCCATTGAAGTAGCCACGTTCCACACAATAACTGATATTCTGTAACGTTTCTTTCATAGCTGCATCACCGCTATCCTTTCCAGCGTCATATGCAGCTTCTATCGCAGCTTCAATTAGTAGGATATCCTTTATCCTCCAATGATTAAATCTTTCTTCTCTCATAAAAGAAGTAAGACGGTCTAAAGCTTCTTTTTTACGTTGTTCAGGGGTTTTCATTTGAAATCTCTATAAAAATATCTGGCTGGTATATACTGTAAGGGAATATGAATACTTGCTCGCCATGTAAAAGCTTTAATGTTATTGCATCTACATCAGGGCGCTCAACACTAACAATCATTACGATATCATTTTCATGCAAGTATATAATGTCATTGTGATCCAAACTATATAACTTTTTTCCAATGTTATGATCATATTTGGGATTTAACTTATATAATCTACCAACTTTCATTTTATAACCTCAACTAATGCGTTGGTTGAAGAATGATACAACTTATCTTCATATAAGCATTTGAATGTTATGATGTTTTTGGCATTGTTAACATATGGCATCCATTCAATTAACATGACTATGGGTGGCAGCTCGAGCGGGTCTTCAAAATATATCATATCCAATCCCCATTCTGCATCTGCCTCTGGATCTTCAATCCAAGTAACACGCAAGAGGGCACCAGGACGGATTTCTTCCATCATCTTCATCCCGGTTTTGTCTATATGACTATATGTGCGGCGCTTCATATCATCCTATCATATCATAAAAGAAGCCAGGAACTAAAACAATTCCTGGCTTCTTTAACTTTAAATATAAAAGTATGTATTAAATGCCCCACTTATTTGCAGCATATGTTTGTAAGCTGGCAATTTCTGCATCTGTTATGTATGAACGCATTATAATAACTTCATATATTCTATATGTTGAAGCCAAGTTAGGAGTGCCTATAGCTGCTGGACGAGCACCTAATACAAGAACGCCATTTGTTGTTGGAAGAGTTTTTAAATTCGCCGTTGTTGCTTCTACCGTTCCATTTTGAATAGCTTGTTGAGACGTTGCATTTCTTCTCATTATACGAACAGCATCGGTCGTTACTAAACTTGTAGGTGAACTTACTGGTGTATTGCTTGAGCCACCAACACCCTGCCACTTATTAGTGATATTTGAATTAATGATTGAAAGAGCGTTATCACTTGTAGACCAAGAATTGAAATAGCCTACTAACCAAGTGCTGGAATTCCACGTGGTGACTTTGCCAATCATTATAACCGATAGAGAACCCGAGGCTGCTCCTAATGAGAAATTAGAAGTAGTCATATAATCCGTAGTGAAATCTATAGATGCACCACCTAAAGGATTACCGCCAGCATTATAAGAAGGAGGATTGGTTGTGAAAGGGCTCTGCGAAAATGCAGTAGCAACAAGATTATTTCCATTGCCGCTTTGATCTGCCCATGTGTTAACATTTAATCCGCTTAAGGTAAGACCGGTATCTGCCTTATACCATCCACGAATATTTGTTAACTGTAGAGGCGACCACGGAGTTAATGAAGTGTCATTAACGTTTACAATTGTTGTTGAAATTATGCTTCCCGTTACGCTGTCATTTCTAACTTCAAAAACTAATGTTTCGTTACCTTCAGTTAGATTATCCGCTAATACAGTTCTGGAAACAGAGCCAGTTCCCGCTGTAACCGCAAATGAACCGCTATTAATAGCATCAGAGAAGTCCGTGTATACCGTAGTGCCGCTATTAGACCAATAGAACGTTCCATCCGGTCCAGTTGTTGTAAAGGTATACGTTACTGTGCCGCTCTCGTTAATAGACCCCGTAGAGGCTACTAATGAATATGCCGTTTGAGATACGTCTCCAATTGAAACGATAGAACTGGCTGCAACGTCTGCACCAGTATAACCATCAGACTTAACGTATATTTGTATGTTTTCGCTGACAGGTTCAGTTAACAAATCAGATTTTAACGTTCTTACTATAGTTCCAGTCCCGTTGGTCGTTACAAATGATCCACTCATTTGTCCATCAGAAAAATCAGCAGCATTAGAATTGCCGTTGTTAACCCAATAATATGTTCCATCGGTATCGGTTGTAGTAAACGTATATGTAACCGTTTCTCCTTCGTCTATAGAACCTGTAGAAGCTACTATGGCATACGTAGGATTTACTACGATATCTCTCACACTACCGTTAATATGAAAAAATTTCTTAATTACCGTCAATACTCCAGAAGAGTTTAATATATTACTCATAACACACCTATAATGTAGAGAGGACATACCTTGCCCTACACCCCCCTATATTATAAGTATGTTATGATTTTTCAAACGGTTAGATTAACGGAAAATGGATCCAATCAATTCCGCAATTGAAGTAACAATACCCAAAGCAGCTTCCGCCATTTGAAACAAACCAATAGCTGCAAGTATCAGAAATACCCCGCAACAACATGAAGCACCAGGCATTTCTCGGATAAACCATAGGGTCACGTCCCAGCCAATGCCACACATAAACGTAAAAATCGTCCACAGAATTCCAAGAAACCACATCATATCAAACCCCCATCATTCCGTTAGAATTCTTAACCGCTACAATATAACCACCACCAGAATAAGCTTCCTTAACATGAAGGATCTCTTCCGGCGTTGCAGTATTCTCATAAATCACAGCAATAACATGATTGCGTGTCCCTACATTCTTACCGTTAACAAGAATATGAACAAAAACCGGATTGCTTGCATTAACTTCACTAATAATCATAATCCCATCATATCATATACAATGAAGATTATCAACTATTAATATTTCGTTATTTTCTTAAGCTCGGCTTCGTATACACGGCGTCTTAACTCGGAACTTGAATATCCATGATTTCTGGAATTGAAAATAACAGGAATGTCTAAATCATATCCCGTATACTGTTTGCCTTGCCAATCAGCCCCAACAATACGAACATCAGGCTTTATTCTTTTCAATAGTTCATATAAATCGTTTTCTGTATCATAATATGTTATTTCATCAACATATCTTATTGCCTTAAGCATAATGATACGTTCTTCATATGATTGAACCGGTTTATTCTTGCTTCCACGATCTAATGTTGGATCACTTTGAATGGCAACGATTAGATAATCGCAATATGATTTCGCTTCTTCAAGCATCATTATATGACCGGCATGAAGCAAATCAAATGATCCGCAAGTAAATCCAACTTTCATGACATTACCTTATTAACGGAAGCGGAGAGATTCGAACTCCCGGTACCCTTTAGAGGTACACAACATTTCCAATGTTGCACCATAGACCACTCGGACACGCTTCCAATACCCATATAAATATTATGGGCTTTTAATTAATCTCTACCATACCATTCGCTAACATCATTCTCCATGATCTTCGCAGCAGCGTAACATAAGAATATGATCTCTTGCTCAAGAAATCTACTCAAATCTTTAGCAATGTCTTCTGGACCCATTCCATGACGTATACGTTGACGTATAGCCTTTATGATATCATCAATATGATGATGTTGGTCCATAACGTTAATTAGTAGTTTATTGCAATAAAGTGTTCAGTAGTAGCATCAGTTGTTGATACTCTATCACGATATCTTATTGAATATCCATGTGAATATGTTTTCACAATCCAAGGCTGATATAGCGAATAAGTAAAATCATCTTTGTTTATAACAATCATTGCTTTTGCCTTCTTACTGGCAAACCAAGATGCTAGTTCTTGATGTTCGTTCTGCCCAAAGGAACCATCTGGATGGTATTTGGTAAATACACGAGTATAGGGCGGATCAAGGAATACGAAATCGTTTGATCCAGCAGTAGCTATTGCTGACTTCCAATCCAAATTAGTAACCGATGTATTGCTTACTAATGTTGACAATTGATTGGCATTGACATTAATTTTCTTAAGCTTCTTATACCATCCATAAGGGACGTTAAACTTACCTTCTGAATTGAACCGCAACATACCAGAAAACGAAAGCTGTCTTGTAATATAAAACTGTACGGCTTTATCAAAGCTATTTGTGTAAGACGTGTCTCGATAGGAATAATAATAGTTCTTTGCTACCAACTCCGTCTTTGACTTTGTCGATTTATCTTCTAGGTTGTAGTTGTCAGCTATAGTGTTAAGATGATTAATCAACTTCATTGGGTCTTGCTTTAGGACCGTATAGAAGTTGGCAACAGCCTCATAGTTGTCATTGATATGACATTTGGGTGGCATTAAATGAAACCACAATGCCCCACCACCAATAAAAGGTTCATAGTAGCTGTCATACTCTTTAGGCATCAAAGGAAGAATTTTTGAGATCTCCTTTGTCTTGCCGCCTGACCACTTAAATAAAGGCTTCATTCGTTTGTATCTTCCTGCCAACGCAATGCAAATTGATTTAATTCACTATACCATTGTTCCGATGTGATCTCAACGCCAATCCTTTTAAAATATTCTGAAACAAACATTATTTCTTTTTTCTTATATTGATGCGCCATATCCTTTTCCAGATTAAACCATGGCGTCAATATCCTGGCTTCACAAGGCTTACCATATTGTTCTGAAATGGCATTTGCTACAACACCGATTTTTGTTACCGTATGTGGCCATTTCTCACTATCTAACTCTGCATTGCTCTTTATTTCCAGATAAAGAAAGCTTTCTTCAAATTCAATTAAAAGATCGATCTGCTTTTCTCTCTTAGCTTTATTATCTAAGATACTTTCGGTCAATATTCTAGGCAACTTAACAAGCTTGCCTTTTAAACCATAAGTTATAATTGAAGCTAATATATGCTCTACAATGTTGCCGAGCCTAATACTATCGCTTTGAGTAAGAGATGAAATGCCATACAACTTACGAGCATTGTATGCCTCGTTTTTATTCTTTCCAAAAAATAACTTGGGATGCTCTGATTTTATCTTATTATATATGGCATCAGATATGTACATCAGTTAACTTCCTCCGACCATTGCCAACGAGACTTGCCCTTTGGTTCTCCGGCTCTAATCCATGCAGCACGATAATCATCCACGTTTGAACCATTTGGTCCAATAGCATACGGATCATCACCTTCTTCGTTAGGATCATATTCCCAGCCGCAATTCTTGCATACGGTTCCAACATTAAAATGAACCATATCTTCTTCTCCGCAACAAGAACAAATATATTCAAATAGAATGTTGTCTGGCATAAAGATAACGGTCATTCTACATCAACACAAGTTAATGCCTCAAATGGAACACATACGGAAAAATGATTAACATTAGCTCCATCATCATTAACGCCTTCAATGATAATCCCGCCATTTCTTTCACAACGAGCTTCTAATGTTTGAATAGGCGAAGTATCTCTGTGATTAGAGAAAACATACCACAATGTTACAAGACTAACAATTATTATGGTTGCAACAATAACTGCAATTGTTACAATCACCTTTGTTCCAGTTTCTTCAATTTTAGACATATTGTTAATCTCATTTCCCCAATCGTCATACTTCATGTGAGATATTTTCTTTTTTTATTGTATTTATTAACGTTTCTAAATCGTTGCTTACAATCCAATGACAATATTCTGCTGTATTAGTAGGAATATTGTCATTTACTAACTTTTGATATTTTCCTTTAAACCAATCGTGTTTTGAAAAATAATCTGCGCTATGCCAAGCATGAATATGCAATGTGCTTTTATCGATAACGTTATGTTTCCAACATTTTTCATCTAGAGCATATAGTGTAACATGCTGTTGAGAAAATATTGCGTTTATTGCCAATTCAAATGCATACATTGATGCAACACCTCTATACCAGCCCGGCCACTTGCCAATATCTGTTTTCCATTCTGTTGATAGAAGATATTTGGTAAGAGTATACTGCATTCTGATGGCTGGAACAACTTCTGATGTTTTACCAAATATTGTTGCTCCAATATTGTGCATATGGTTTTGTTTTATGTTTAGCGTTTCAGAGATGCGCTTTAAATTGTTGATCACTTCGCAATTGTCTGAATCTGTCAAATAACCTCCAGCGCCAAGCATTAAACGATTAGGAGCATGACCAGAAAAATGCTTTGTTAAAAACACATCACAATCTGTTTTCATTACGTGAGAATAACGTTGTTGAACCCATTCCGCTTCGGAAATATCGTTAAACATTGCAAATGAATTGACGAAAGCATAATGCTTCCAAAATAAATCTGTCTTTTGAAGAGGTTCTTTTGGTTTTATTAGCAAGTTTTCATGAACTGGTATTTTGCTTACCGCTGTTGGATTGCAATAAACAACCAAATCAAATTCGCTGTCGTGTTTCCACATTCTCCATGATTTATAGAGCCATGTGAATTCTTCAAGGCAACGCTCTGTATCATCAACATAAACAATTATGGCTTTGTTATTGATGACGGTCATATTAGCTATGCTCCGTAATCTTTTCCCTAATAACCTTTTCAGTTGGAACGCCAACCGATGTATGGACAAGCTTACCGCTCTTATACCATAGAAGGGTAGGAATACCACGAACGTTATTCTTTTGTGCAAACTCCGGATTAGTATCAATATCAAGCGCCACAAATTCAACGGCGGCTACATTATAATCTTCCGAAATCCTTTCAAGCATTGGCTTCAACATCTTGCAAGGTCCGCACCAATCAGCATAACAATCAACAATAGTAAGTTGTTCTCTGCCAACTACGTCTTCTACCTCTGTCGTGGTAACATTTCTCATATAGATATATTCTCTTTCTTTAAACGGTTATATCCCTTTATTGCCATTATGAATGCCCATACATTCAAAATGTTGAATATAAGTAATGGTAGCTGTTCTCTATCTCTGAACGCTAACATACACTCAATAATAAAATATACCGTATATGAAAACATGGATATCCGATATGATATATCCAGCTTCCCATGGGATAAACACCAATGATTATAAAACTGAAACGCTGTTACAAGAGGTATTAGCGTCCAGAATATGATTTCTGTCGGTGACATAAGCCCTTTATCGGGAACGATCCGATGACATCGGCTTTACAAAAACCGTGCTCTACCAACTGAGCTAAAAGGGCATATAAAATAAATATATGTTAGTGCCAGAAAGATTTGAACTTTCGACTTCAACCGTATCAGGATTGCACTCTAACCAACTGAGTTATGGCACTATAAAAAGAACATTGGAGAGGGACAGATTCGAACTGCCGAAGTCCTAAGACGGTTCGTTTACAGCGAACTCCAGTTGGCCACTTTGGTACCTCTCCGTATCATTGCATCATTTAATGGGACCGACAGGATTCGAACCTGTGATGGATGTTATTCGTCGGGTTAAAAGCCCGCTGCGTTCGGCCTCTACGCTAACGATCCCAGCAATGTCAATAGATGCTTGGCGTGCCCCACGTGTATGGACTTATCTACAAGCCACCTACTGACAATTCAGGGGGTAGGACTCGAACCTACAGCCAACAGATCCAAAGTCTGCCGATCTACCATTGATCTACCCCTGATCATTCACTTTTCAAAGTATGTCAGTTGGTCGTCGTGCCCTTCTGACATTTCTAAATATAGCATCACGTTTTGTTAATGTAAACTCTTTTTTGAACCTCTAATAAAAAGATAAGTGGAAGGCTACCAATTAGAGAAGGTTATAATTAAAACATATGGTTAGGATTGAGATAGGTAAGTTGTATCGTTTAATTAATACGGGCAGGATATTGCCTGTCTTTGATCGTATCCCTTACATATATCCTTCACCAACAGAAGATCATTACATAACAATATATGAAAATCGTTTAATAGACTGGTATGATCCAACAGATAAGGAATGGGGTTATTGTTATAGTTGCAAAGATTTAAGACCTGGAGAAGTTATTCTCATATTAGAAGTTAACGAAAGAGTTCAGCATTCATGGGCGGTCTTGCATAGAGCGAATTATGTAGCCATTCATTTTTTGCAAGGCGAGAGGAGTGGGTGGCTTTATCATCCTTTAGACACGGATTTATTTGAGCCGGTTGATTGAAAACCCTTATAATTTGGTTGTTTTTAATTTACTTGAAAAATCCGTAATGGTCTGATATTATATATAAAGAAAATGACTGGAAGAAACGGCTGTCGTAAGCGTCGGAGTGATCGGACCCATCTGATCTATGTTCTCACGTGTGAACCCACGGGGGAGCGATACATTGGGATTACGGTTTCCATTGGTCGTGCATATCAGAAGAGCGTTAAGAGCCGCTGGCAGAAGCACGTTTATCATGCGCTGGTGGAGGGTCGTGATTTTGCTCTTCAGCGTGCGATCCGTGAGCATGGTGCAGAAGCGTTCTCGCATGAGTTGCTTTACATTGTGCGTGGTAAGACTGCTGCCCATGAGATTGAACGTGAATTGATTGCCGACGAGGCACCGGAGCTTAACGTCGAAATGACCGCTCGTAAGCGTGTTGGAAAGCGTGGTTGATATGTTGAAGGTTGGTAAGCTTTATAGTTGTTCTGAATATAATCTCCTGTTGTATCCGGATAAAGCAGCCGGACGCCAGGCATGCCGACACGCCGATGCCGTCGCCTTTTCCCGTTCCTCTGCCGTCGCACGCACAACGGGGTCCATCACCGCAGCCGTGGACGCTGGCTATTGGAGCACAAAGCTTGATAAGTCTGTAAGCTACTGTAATCCACTAACCCCTCTTCTTGTTCTTAATGCGGATAATCGTTATGCAGAAGTCCTTGTAGGAGATAAAATTGTCTGGATCATTAATGAGGATTGGTTAGAGCTTAAGGAGATTGTTGATGAAGCGGTTTGAAGTTGGTAAACTATATTCTTGTTCCGAACACTTCCTTATGCTCTATCCGGATAAGGAAACCGCCTCCGCAGGAGCCGCCTTCGCCACGAGCAGCACAAGAGCCGCCGCTATTGCTCTTTATTGGAGTGAGTTTGATAAGCCTGTATTCTATTGCAATCCAGAAACTCCTCTTCTCGTTCTCTCTGCCGATAAGAAATACGTAGAAGTTTTGAACGGAGATAAGCGGGGCTGGTTTGTTAATGATGGTCGGCTAGCTCATCATGTAGAGCCGGTTTAAATCCTTCTCAGAATACGCTATAATCGTTATATGCATACAGAACAAGATAAGGTTTGGGTATTGTTTGAATGGGAACTGCACGAAGATAAACGGGTTATAGGCTTGTTTAGAACGTGGCAGAAAGCGAGAGATATAGCGCATCGACGTAAGGGCAAGGAACCGCATCTTATTCACGATTGGGAAGAATACAAGGTAGAGGACTGATATATATGGGCTATGTCAAACACCATGCGATGATTGTTACCCATTGGGATAGAGGCGACATTAATGATGCCCATCGATTTGCTACATTGACCAATCTTAATCCTACCCCTATTGTTGAAAGTCCAAGCAATGGATATCTTTCTTTTTTTATCCCGCCCGATGGAAGTAAAGAAGGATGGTCACAAAGCAATGAAGGGGACGAGGATAGAAGTCGGTTCAAACGATTTTTAAGAAAACGACATATGCATATGGATTGGACAGAAATTGCCTATGGTGGCGATGATGTTATTTCCAGCATCGAAGATGATTGCTCTAAGAAAGATAATGAAAGTTAACTTATAATCTGATAGATGGGCTTTAATATCAAAGAGTATATGTTGCCGCCTGGAACGTTAATACGCTTTGATGGTTTGGGTTTTAATCAAAGATTAAGTTATACCTATACACACATGGGAATTAAACCGGGCGATATCGCATTGGTTTTAAAACATAGTCAACCGTTATTTCTCGATATTCTTGTTGGAGAAAAGGTGCATATATTATCTTTTGATGGCACCGCAGATATGATCGGTTGGGTTCCAGAATTCACTCCCATTTATTGTGGTAGTGGCTTACGAGAATATCCTAAGTGGTATCCGGACTATTACTATGACAAGCTATGACAGGGAGCTATGACAAAGCCTTGTTTTTGCGGCTAAAATAATATCTTGAAAATCTTTGTGTGATGGGGTATTCTATATATAGAAATATGAGCACTCGTTCTGAAATCCGTCACACCTATCGTTCCTACCGTGAGGCTGGGATCCCCTTTGTCCAGGCGCACCGTCTGGCGAAGATGGTGGTGAAGTGCAACGCTTACATCGGCAAGGTGGAGGCGCTTCTCGGTCCTTCTGAGGTTGTTCAGTATTGTGAGTGCTGTGGACCGGAGGGGTATCGTTTCCGTTTTGGGAAGCGGGTTGTGGAACTTTCTACATCGTTCCGTGTTGCGGCACATTGGGTGGAGGAGGCGTGATGATCCGGATTTCTTATGAAACTTTCCGCTTGCTTTGTGATCTTGGTGATCGTGAGGCTCGTGATATTCGTGAAACTGAATGGGATCTTGAGGCGCACGCTTCAAAATATGCGGAGCCTCGCATCTATTTCTATTATTGGAGTATTGGTGGTGAGCTCCATATGGAAATGAGCTCCCATTCGGACCTTTGAGAAAACCCCTTGGAAACGGGGGCTTTTTTATTAGTTGAAATATTCGGATTAATCTGATATTCTGTATATATGAAGAACGTTGAGAACAAGTGGATTGGTTGGGTTGAGGACGCCGAGGGCTATATGGTTCGTTTCATCGGACCTACGAGCCAAGCGTGGGCGGTTCGTAAGTGCCGTGAGGCACGTGAGGTTATTGGGCAGCATAACGTTTCCCATATTAGCTGGACCCAGCTTGCGTATGCTCGTAGCAATAAGCTTTCGGGTTGTGGTCGTGGTGATAAGTGGCTTTCTCGTTTGAACGAGGTTGATCTTAACGTTCTTATGAGTGTTGTCCAGGGTTAAGCCAGGGATAAAATATATAGATTTGCCCCTTTAGATTTTTCTATGAGGGGTTTAACATTTTTAAGGAGTAGCTATGTCAGGTGGAGCATTTAACTATAACGATTATCATATTCGTGGTATTGCGGATCAGATTGAGGAGATTATCCGAGATAATGAGGAACGTGGTGCATATGCGTATGATGCGGAGACTATATCTCGTTTTCGTGAAACGGTGAAGCTATTGCATCGTGCGGACGTAATGGTTCACCGTATTGATTGGTTGATTAGTGGTGATGATGGAGAGGATACGTTTCATCGGCGTCTTAGGGAAGATTTAGAGCGGCTGGAAAGGTAGTGAATAGAATGCGTTGTAGGTCTTGTGATAAAGAGATTGAGGGCGATGGTATTAAAGCCAATCTTGATGATGAAGTAGATGATATGCATTTATTTTGTGATCGTATTTGCTTGGATGATTACAGGCGATATCTTGATGATGTGGATAACGCATCGTCATATGTTGATGATTATCTGTATTGAAGGAAGAGATTTAGTTGATTTTCCCTTATATTTAGCCGCCATTATTTTTCTTTAATCGGTTGAAATATCCAGATTAATCTGATATTCTGTATATAGAAAGAGAGATAAAGACAATGAACAGCAAGAGCGTCACGATTGGTTCCGCCCGAAACACCGTCATCGCAGCCTCCCTTGAGGCTAACTTTTGCGGGGAAAAGGCTCTCGATCCTAACTTGATTTTGAGGATTGCCCCTGCTATTGACGAAGGATTTGCTCAACAAATCAACATCACCAATGTTTCCGTAGACGAACTGAGGAAGCTTGGAAACCTTTTTTATGAGCTTGCTGCAATCGCAACCCGCTGAGAAATGAAGCCTGGAACTCTTGTTAAACTTTGCCGCAATCAGGGTGCTCGTTATGAAGGCGTGGATCATCTTCGGAAGGTTTGGTTTAATGTATTGCCAAAACACGTAGGTATGTATATTAAGACCTACAAGAGAAATGAGCTAATCGTGAATGATATCATTTTGATTGAAGATAGGTTGATTGAAGTAGACCGTGGTGTAATGGTGCC
>Ga0214921_10008591_pt1 | contig 13185 bp, 9 predicted proteins | sample LL1505_MetaG_FD_177992 | JGI IMG/M metagenome (GOLD analysis project Ga0214921, IMG submission 177992) | Freshwater microbial communities from Lake Lanier, Atlanta, Georgia, United States - LL-1505 | ecosystem: Environmental > Aquatic > Freshwater > Lake | place: USA: Georgia | collected 2015-05-28 | reverse complement strand
GGTATATTCCCACCACCCGAATACAACAATGAATAGCAGCACATTCATAATATATAAGTGATATATAACCCTATTATACACATCACGCATTAAACAAGTGGTAACCGGCCATTGTCGCAGGTTGGGTTGCTGCCTACGTTGGATGACACAATATGAATAGGTGTCGATAACAAAGATTATTTGGGTCATAATGATAATTAGTGCTAGATAACAACTAAATACCGGATGTGTAATAAATCGGTGTTCGGCAATCACAAATAGCGATAGATTACCCAATGCCACCACCCGGAGCAGCTGTTTATTCAATGTATCAATAGTACGCATTTCAAAATTATCACGTGCGGGCATTTTTGTGTTGGTTTGACTGGTATCAAGTTGTAAATTGTATGCAATAATAAGGTATGGTTAGTTGGCAAAATAAATAGAAATTGTATAAACGATTTTTTTGTTTTTTTTTTGTAAAAGTCAATATGTGTTTTCATTACCGTAGACATTCTATTATTTCTTACCACGACCTCTACCACGGCCTCGGCCAGCGGTAGGTAAAGGGGCAATAGACCCTTCTGTTACTTTCGCTGCAGTTTTGGCACCACGTGAGCTGCCACCACCGCGACCTCTACCCCGACCACTTGCACTATTACTACTTGCACTTGCACTACTTGGGTCGGTATCACCATTAGATTTAGTCGCCCGGGATTTACTCTTGCCAGCCGATGCGATTAGTGTTTGTTCTAGGGCACTAGGTTGGTCTCCACCACGATCACTTGCTTTAGGTGCTACGCCCCCTGCACGTTCCTTACCAGATTTACCCAGATATTTGGCGATAGCAGTTTCAGCAATTGCTTTAGTAATCCCGGTACAATCCTTCCTATGTGCCGGAGGGACAGGTATATTATACTGGTCGAGATATTTCAAATAGTATCCATAAGGCCCAATTTTTATAACACAATCTGCCACCCCTGGGATTTCAATTGCAGTTGCAGATTTCAGTTTACCTTCAGCTTTGGCACGATTAGTACTTTCCACCACACGGACAGCTTGTTCTAGGGTTATACTTTCCGGATCCTGAATCACACCAGGGTTATTCCCCATATAAATCTCCAAACTATAATTAGTATTCCCCCATCGGACATACAATGATTTGGCCTTACAAAGTTCGATATCATGCTCGAGATACCGGCCTAGTGTGCGGGGATACACTAAGAGCGCACAAGCTTGTTCTAGGGTAATCTTGTCAGGTTGAGTGGTCCCGATATTAGACCAACGGTGTTTCTTCTTATCATCCGGGTGCTTTTCACAGATGGCCCAACCATTCCGAGTCTTAATAATACTAATTTCACGTTGGGTTTGTGGATTAGTACCTAGCTTCAGTTCTTTACCGCCACCTGCTTGACCTCTTGAAGAAGTCCGGAGTTCAAGGATAATCGGATTAATATATTCCCATACACCGCGGATAACATCTTGCCACCGGGCAGTACCAAGTGCTATACCATCCAAGAGCTCCTCTACCCGGGCTGTGAATTCATAATCCATAAGCCTGTTGAATTTCCCAACTAGGAAATCGGTTATCATTAGCCCGAGCCCAGTAATGAATAGTTTATTTTTCTCGCCACCTGTTTTAATTTGTTTCTTGGTCGCCAATACTTCTGCAACCGGCCATTGGTATTCGAATTGCATCACATCGCGCTGTTTAGCAGGAATAGTCTTCTTTTCTACATAAGTGCGCTCTTGAATCCTGCCAATAATCATGGCATAAGTGCTAGGTCGGCCAATCTTTGATTCTTCTAGTTTCTTAACTAGCCCGGCTTCTGTGTAATGCCCGTTAGGCGGTTGAGTATCCTTTTCCTGTGCCGACATACCTAGACACCAGACTTGTTGGCTTTTTTTAAGGGCAGCAAATAGTTTTTCAAGTTGTGCTTGTTGCTTCTTTTTGGCCGCCGCACCAGTCGCCGTTTTTTTGGGTGCTACACCATCTTCCCCATCGCCTGATGCGGTATCTTCCGGTGTTGTGCCAGTAGTTTCAGCCACTTCATCAGCAGTAGCACCATCTGCACCATAATCATATACACGCAAGAACCCATCAAATAACACTTTCTCAAATTTGGCCGAAAAGGAATACTTTTTAACACCACCTGCGAATTTGGTGGGGTTCAGGACTGGCATGCAGTTAGCGGCATCTAGGCCAATCTTAATCGTAGAGGTTTCAATCTGTGCGGGGACCATTTGACTTGCCACTGTCCTGCGCCAAATGATTTGGTACAGTCGTTTTTCACGTGGCCCGATTTTCTCACCACTTGCGCCCAAAACGGATATATTAGTAGGCCGGATAGCTTCGTGTGCTTCTTGTGCGCCGGCTACTTTCTTGGCATATTGCTGGCGGTGGTGATATTTTTCACCATATTCGCGGACAACAAATTGACCGATAGCAGTGAGTGCGTCAGCCGAAATAATATGGCTATCAGTGCGCATATAAGTAATCAACCCTGCTTCATAGAGTTTCTGGGCGGCTGACATACATTCATCGGGTCCCATACCTAGCTTGTTACTAGCCTCTTGTTGGAGGCTACTCGTAATAAATGGTGGACCGGGTGTACGTTTACTTTGCGATACCTTGAGATCATCCACTTGGAATAGTGCCCGTCCGCTTGCAGTATTTGTCATGAGGTTTTGCATTTCCTCTTGGGACGAGACATTGGCATCTAATTCTGCCACCAAATCGGTGGAGACCTTAAGATTCTGGGTGCTAGGTTGCGATAAAGTAAAATGCCCGGTTGCCGCATAGAAAGTCGCCGATTTGAACGTTTCTATCTCGCGTTCCCGCTCGGCAAGAAGCCGAACCGCAACACTTTGGACCCGACCTGCACTGAGTTTATGATTGCTGTACTCCGCCCACAAACAGGGGCTAACCTGGTAACCAATCATTTTATCTAGGATTTGCCGGGACTGTTGGCTGTAAACCATATTCATATCTATTTGTCCGGGTGCGGCAATCCCTGCTTGGATAGCACGTTCAGTAATCTCAGTGAACTTAATCCGTTTGTATTCTGAATCCCCTAGTCCTAGAGTATCTTTGATATGCCATGCAATCCCTTCTCCTTCGCGGTCAAAATCGCTAGCTAGGTATACCATGCTTGCACCACGGGCGGCACGTCGTAGCTTTGCAACTACATCCCGTTTCTTGTCATCAATGTTATAAGTAGGGATGAATGTACCGCCTACCAGGTCTACACCTAGTTCTTTCTCTGTTCCTAGCGTCCTAATATGTCCTATACTGGATTCCACGCAGTATGCGTCACCCAAATACTTCTGGACGGTTTTGACTTTCCCTGGTGATTCAAGGATGAATAAAATCTTACCGGCATAGTCATCACTCATTTTATAATTTGTGTTATGTTTGTTGGTAGGGTTTACAAGTAGGTTTATGTCTATGTAATAATATATTGTGATTGTTTAGACCCAGTATAGCTCTTAAACAATTTTTTTTTTATTTTTTTATTTTATTTCAAGTCAAAATAATAAAGAATGGCAGCAGCACCGAAAATGTCAGTAGGTGTCGGATTCAGTGAGAGGTACATTGGTAAAAATAAAGAGGCATTCAATTATTTTATGGATAACGCCCAATCATGTACTATATTGTCGGACAACAGCAAATGTTCTCTTATATTGCATGTAACTCTACCACATGATGTTGAAACACCATATATTTCATTCAACCCAACTGGTGATGAATTCATACAACCTGCTAGACAAATTTTATTAAAAATCATACCGACTCATAATATACCTGGCAAAGACGATTATGCTATGTCTACTAAAGAAAGAATTTTGGGTGATGACAAGAAAATATCTAGTATAGCTGAAATAAAAAAAGAATATGATATCCAAAAAACATTATATAGGAAATCAATCACTGACCCAGAATTACCATTATACCCGATATGCCCTTCAGTTCTATATTTGGAAACCAACATTGACGAAGCACGCAAAACTGAGTTACTTGCAAATATACAACGAAAACTTAAACCAAGACAGAGTAATCCACGGAATAAAGAACAAGATAAACGTATTGTCGATACTTTTTTTGCTCTTCCGTTTTCTGATAAAGAAAAGCAACTCGATGGTGCAACTGCAGGTGTATCGATATTTGCGATGGAATTATTAGAAGGATATGATACATTAATTGACAAAATTGAATACCACTATAGAAATCCTGAATATTTAAAACAAATAAAACGATGTGCAGTAAGTCAAATTGTTAGATTGCATAAACTAGGTTATTATAATAATGATTTGCACACAATGAATATTATGTATAATGATGTTACCCATCAAGCTTTGTTGATTGATTTTGGTGACGTGTTGTTACCTGATGACCCTAAACTTCCAGAACAATGTATGGGAAATATTAATTCAATAAATTGTATATTAAGTACTCGTGTTTTTGAAGATGACTATTATGGAACTACAGAAGACGAAATTGAAGCTATGAATATTGATAAACTATTTGCAGAAGCGCTTGAAAAATGCTTGGGGTATAAACTGAAATTATGTACTGAATTAGGCGCTGATTGTGCTGGTGATTTAGATACAATTATATCATCTAAATTAGTTGATGCAGGGCATGTTCTAAGTGGCGGTGGTAGTAAATCAATACCCCGTCGCCGGGATAATAAATTGTTATTAAAAGTGATTTATAATACATTACGTCAGAATGATACTCCTGCAGAATTTAATAAATATCTTTTACAGCATGCAAACACACGACGTAAATCAAAAACTAAAACAACATTAAAAATAAGACAGACCAACACCAAAACTAGTGCACGACGAAATACAAGTGCAAAAAGCAAACAACAACTCACAAACTATAAACGCTAAATTACCTAGATATCATACTGTAGACACTCTATTATAAGCCCACCGAGCCTCTGGCGAGGCTATGGGCTTTTGAGTGGCTAGGAACTGGTGGGCTTATAATTCAATGTGGACGGTACATGAGGTTGGGGTGGGACTATTCGTATGTCATGGTGAGGAGTTTTATATTTAAATGTATCAAGCTCTAGAAGCCCCCATTTATTAATATAGCCTTCCCAAAGTACAACTAAGTGATGAATATCCGTATCATCTAGAATTAAAACAGTTCCTTGCCGTGATAATCTATATGATTGTAACATATCACTATTACCGACTTCAGTAGTATGTCCGCCATCAATATGTATTAAGTCATATTTACCATCATGCTGTTGAAGAGTTTGCATACTATCTCCTAGTACTAAATTAATCCGGTCACCAAATGTCTCACGTAGTTTGAGGTAACATGGCATAACATATTTGTGCTCTCCCAAATCAAAACAAGTAAGTCGGGCTACTGGGTTTGAAAGTAGAATTAGTAATGCTGAAAATCCGGAATTAAACCCAATTTCCATAATATTCCGGCAATCCAGATTCATACACAAATTACTTATATTTTTTGTTTTATGTAAAAACTTATTCGTAAATGCTGGTATTCTATTGTGAAATGTGAATAAATTACCCTCCAATAGTTCACCAGTTGCGGCAACTAATGGCATTAAATGCTCTGTAATATATTCCTTGCTTTTAGCAATAGTATTTACAATACGTGTATCATTTATTGAGTTCAAGAATTCAACCATTTGTTGATATTTTCGCCCGCCACTCCCAGGTGTGCCGGCAAAATGGTGTATAGCATATGGACTATGTATATCAGTCGTACTGCTACTAATAACTGCGTGGTTATGCAGTGCTTCACTATTATATAAATTACTTGTCATAGCATGATAAACAAAGAACGGCTGGTCTTGAAAATTATGATGCCTAACAGTCATGTCAGCCCGAATTCTATCAAATAATTCCCGTACTGAAGTACAATTATTAAATCCGATGATACCGCTACTGAATCCTTTACGACCTGAATATTTAGTTAGTTCGGTCCCAAACAAAGTATCACCCATATAATCTGCACGTGTACCAGGAACGTATGAACCAATCGTTATATTTTCACTCAATACATAAATTACATCATCAGTTATCATTTCAAATACATGCCCTAAAGGTCCCTTCACAATAATATCAGTGTCTAAGTACAAAATCTTTTTGTATTTATTATTTTTTACTGGTTCAAATGAGTATAAATCCATGCGGGATTTACATGCTGCATCAATAGTTGTAATATTATTATTTACTTCGAACACAATCCTAGTAGGTGAATATAAATAACTACGTTTTATTAGATTCATATATTCTGTTGTTGTATATACCAAAATTTGAATATTATCATCTAAGTTACCATATTTCAGTATGCTTTCTAATAATAGCATAAACATTCCATAGTACTCTCGATTACCAAAAACACATGTAAATATACAATTCATTATTCCAATTTAGTAGTGGTTTTATTAGTCATTTGGTTCTTATATCACTTTAAATTATTTATCCACTTGTTTATACCGTCCACATTGAATTATAAGCCCACCAGTTCCTAGCCACTCAAAAGCCCATAGCCTTGCCAGAGGCTCGGCGGGCTTATATAGAGTGTCTACGGTAATTTATTTTATTGGACTGACAATATTGTTGGCGCAAAAAACATGCTAATAAATTAAAATATAAAAAAAATATCAGAATAACAAATTATAATATATAAATTATATTCTTGTTTTCATTTTACAAATACAAATATGACATCTACATCTGAATCATCATATTATTATTTTATAACTGCTGTCCTAGCTGTTGCATTTACATATGGACTGATTCTACTTATCCAAAGCTTGCCCGAATCTCTAGAAATGCGCCGAAGTATGGTGAATGGAAAGTCATATGGCGTCCAGGAAATGTTACCAAATGCCAATTTGACGGCCGACCGTATTGCCAAACTCGAAAAATTCACTAATGAATTCATGGAATATTTAGCAGCCCTGCACCCTAAAGATGTCCGAACACAACGATTATTGGATAACCTAGCAGAGATTAAGATGGAAGAGAGTCCATTTGAAGATGATACATCAAGTTACACGGTGAATAAAGGTGAACTAATTGCACTATGTATCCGGAATAAAGAAGACAAAGATTTCCATGATTGGAATACCCTTTTGTTCGTTCTAATACATGAATTAGGGCATGTAGCAAGTGTAACAACCGGACATAATGAAGAGTTTATCCGGAATTTCAAGTGGCTCCTAGAACGGGCAAATGAAGCCGGGTTATATAAGCCGGTTGACTACTCCAAGTCTCCGATTACTTATTGTGGAGTCCGGGTTACTAATAATCCGATGCTTTAATAGTTCAAAATCCCATCAAATTTATTCCAACTCAATTGCAGGTTTTTCAATTACTATAGTTTTAGCACGTATACGGTCATTACGTTCTTTAGTAATTGTCTTAGTCTGTTTGGAACACTTATTAATATTGGCATTTGAACCAGAAGGCCCTGGTAAACCACGAATTCCAGAAGGACCACGTGGACCCTGTTGAAATGAAACCCGGCTGAAACTATATATCAGAAATACTAGGATACATAAGTTTATAAGCACACCAAGCAACACCAAACGCAGCAACACTTTATTTGCCAAAACTGGTGCTAGGTATCTTTCGAATACCATCATTATGACTAACCCTATTACCGCTACTACTAGAATAATCCCAATTAGTGCAGGACTTGATACTTTTTGTTTATCATTCTGATTTGGGATAGGAACCTTGATTTTACTATCATCATCTTGGTTTTTACGATTATCACCTATTGTTTCACTTGTGTGTTTTATATTTTCGGCCATATTACTTTATAATCCTGAAAAATTACTACCAACCTATATTTTATCATATAAATAGATAACATATTAAATGTAAATTGCAAAAAACTACAAAAACACAACAAATACATAACACTAATTAAATCACAATCATTAAATCCATATCATTAAATCCCAATCATGGATTCATCAGGTAAATGAATGTCACTATTTTCTAATAGCATTTGTGGTATTTCATCAAGTGGCTCTTGTTCCGCTTCTTTCTTGGATGATCTCGGGCTGGAGAAAAGTTTATGCCGAATAGCACCACCACGGAATTCATTATTATGGCTGTCACTTATAACAAGTTCAGGATTATCATTAATAAATTTCTGCCAGTTACGGATAGAGAATTGTAAACGGCGTTGGTTGGTACTGCATTTAATATCTAATCTAGTCGCACGTAAACTACCAGATATACTCTTTTTAATAGAACCTAAATTGGCCTTATTCGTGGCTGAAGGATAACTGCATTTAGGCACATTTTGTTTAATTGACATATCCAGTTTTTTTATTTGTTCTTTAGTTATGTCTCCAAATAATAATTTTTTTGCACCTGTTAGATCCATCTCGGTTATTCTTTTTACACGTTTAATATCTGGATTTAGGTATTGTTTATATTTGATTACTATTATATGGATTGGAGTTTTAGTTGATACTACATCGAAAACTCGCTGACAATCCCCCATGTTAACTGTATTACTGCCCGCTGCCTTAATCGATAAATTCACACCCGGGTCTAGATTATTGTACTTTCCTTCTAAATCGAATTTGGCATTTGCCTTCCTAGCATCCAATATCACACGTGGCACCCCAAATACACTTAATAAAATATCCTTTTCCCATGTTATACCATGTCCTTGTACTGATTTTATAGGTGTTGGATCTGGTAAAACACTACGCTTAGAATCAGGAGATACATTGCTGATATTTAGTCCTGATTTAGTTTTAGTTTTAATTGTTATTCTAGGTTTTTTTGGGGGTTTAAGGTTTTTTGGGGGTTTAAGGTTTTTTGGGGGTTTAAGGTTTTTTGGCTTTAATAACAGGGAGCGTGGAATTGATGATGATGTATTAAAAACACCACTTTCTGTTTTTTTAGACCTAGATTTCTTTGACTGAACAGAATATGGCATTAATGATGGAGATGTATTTAAAACTCTAGTTTTGGTTTCAGTCGACCTTTTTCTCTTCAATGTCAAATGAGATACCGGTACTGGAACAGGTGTTTTTAATACGTTATCATCAAATTCACTTGCTGGTACATCAGCGACTGGTGTTTTTAATAGGTTATCATCAAATTTACTTGCTGGTACATTATCTCCTTTAATTGGAGAAATACTATTTAATGATGTAAATGGGATGGGTAAGCCCATACTACTGAAACCAGACGATTTGCCTATTTTTGTTTTTTTAATAGTTCGCTTATCTTGTGAAAGTTGTGGTGTTGAAAATCCAGTTGGTTGATTGTCACCAGTTTTCGGGCATGTCAGTTTTGTATGTCCTATGCACCTACACCGAGAACATTTTCGGTTTGATCGCATCCTATTAGGTAGTGTATAGTTTCACTAATTTAAGTTTGCTATTAACAAATATTTAAAACATTGGGTTTGCCAATAAATTGATTAACTCTAATTAATTAGTTAAACAGTATTCCGGATACCGCATAGTATGGTATTTAAGACCATACTAACCTCTACTAGTTAAGTACCGTCTAGTACCTAATTTAAGACCATACTAACCTCCACTAGTCAATCATTATCTGTGCCTGCAGATAGAGTGTCTACGGTATTATAAGTGTGAAAAATCAATTTAAATAATATTGTGAAGCCGCATTGGCTGCGGATTTTGGAACCTATACCAATCCGCATTGGCTGCGGATTTTGGAACCTATACCAATCCGCATTGGCTGCGGATTTTGTCATTAATCTGTCTGAATATACCTAGCACTGCTTTAATCTCAGCAGGTGTAAATGCTGTGAAATCGCCCTTACTGAGTTTACCCATGTAATCCGGAATGTCGCCAATTTGTTGCCCTATTAGTCGTATACTTTCAGTAACAGCCTCATTCACTTTATCCAAATTGACACATACATCTTTTTCATTTGAAGATGATTGATTTTCGCCCTTTGCTTCTTGTGAAGTAGATGCAGACTTATTAGCGGTGCGAACCAATTTCTTATGGGTGCCGATTTCGGTTTCCAATGCCGATTCCCATTCTTGCCTAGATTTATCTGGGCGCTCCAAAACTAGGCATTCATCTTTAATCATCCAGATTTCTTCAACCGGTGGAACCAATACTGAAACTAAATCAATTAGCCGGTATTGGGTATCTGTCAAGTCTGCCTTATAAATCCTCTGTGTTAACCCTTGCGGAAGTACAGCTAGGACTATATCCCATAAATTTGTTGAGTTTTCTATACGAGCCGTCATATTACCTATAAGTTTAGTCATGGCTTCATATTGTTTCCGGCAATTATATGATATTTGGCCTGGTTTACTAGCAGTGTTCTTTCTGGATGCATCATCAGTAAATAAAGTCGCTAATTGCCGCCGCGCGCTTGCAGTTTTGGGTTGAACTGCTTTTGCCGAATCATCAATTGCTTTCTGGATATCCTGCAGTGCTTGGCTAACCTGTGCTGGAGTCATACCATCAGTACTAATAGCTGCTCTAAGTGCAGGAGTCTGTAATATCTCGGCACTAGAACCCGAACAAAACCGGTTAACAAATTCTCGTAAATCAGCACGGACTTGGTCCAAAGTTGCACCAAATATACAAGTTGCTACTATTACTTGGTCGAGTTTAATCTTATACAAGAATGCCTCAATCTTGGTCCGGATTTTGGCCTTAACTGTCCCGTCATCATCATAAATACTCTCAGCAGCTTCATACATAATTTCAGGGAGATACACGCCATCTTCCCATTGTGAATTACTGAATTTAACAACCATCGTATTAATGGGTGTACGCCAGATGCTAAAATATCCCTCATTTGCAGCACGTTTTTCAGCAACCCTTTCACTTATCTTGACATCCTGATTCACAACTACTGCTTCCTCTGTATTTCCTGTTTGAGTTTGTTGAGCGGCCAATTTGTCGATTGCAGGTATTTCGGGGATATCACTTGCAGCTGGGTTGGTAGTAATTGGTTTTGCGGTAGATATTTGTTTAGGCTGTGCTCCACCACTTACACCTGGATACACACACACAAACCGGAGTTTATCAGTACTTAACCTCTCGCAGCAACTAGCTTTGACACATGCAAATAATAGTGTATCAGGGCCACCTTGTCGCATTTCATCTTCACCAGTACCTGTACTATTCATTGATAGCATTGGATAAGCTATATGACCTAGAGCTACGTAGCGGTTATCTGTTGGCTGTCTGGAAATATCTTGAGCCACACGCATACTCCTAATGTCATCCTTGGATAAGATTGGTGGTTGCATCTTATAAATAGTATAATATTCCAATCGGCCTTCCTTGCCTTTTGCAGTTGCAAACGAGCAAATAGGCTCAAACCCAGACGGGCACCGTATATCACCGTTCGCCATAAATGCAGATACCGAATATTTCTCGTTACCACCGAATGCAATATCACCTAGTGCAAAATTACCTATTTTGCGGGCTGGGCGTTCAAGTGTTCCGGCCAGCCCACCTGGTACCGCCAATCCTAGCACTTGATTGATATATTGGATAAGTGAGTAATCTCCGTAAGTACTGAGTAGGAGCAAGTTATTCACTAGTGGATTGGTGAAATCAAATGTCCCGGCTGCCAAGTTATCACCCAATTGGCTGAAATCAAAGAACGCGGTACGCTCACCACCGATGGCCGCGTCCATATCTTTGAGAGATTGTGCTAGGTCATCACCTACTACTATATCAGCCAATCGGACAAAATCCAATTCAGTTACCAGGTCATAACCTTGTGTTTGTTGTAAGTATATATTCTGGGTACATAGAGAACATGATATATTATTGCCACGTTGCCCGTGATTCCCAGGGTCTCCCGATGCTCCCTCTGCACCTATGAATTTACCTGTTTTGGTATAATAATAGTATAGCACGCCACAGATATTGATAATATTGAATACTGTAATTAAGTAATACCACATATAACTATCCCTATATGGTCCTCCATCAAGCGAACCTTTGAAAACATATACTAACCCTGTTATGATTACCATGAGTACCAAGTATGCGCCTATTTGTATAGGAATAGGAACATCATATTTGAATGTCAATAATCCCTTGCTGAATAAATATAGTTCTTCGATCATCCTATTTTATTTTTTATTTCCTGTTGTACTAGTTTATTTTACTTTTCTTGATTTTCACACGTATAATTTATTAATTAGGGTTATTTTCCAGGGTCTTAGATACGCGCATTCCTATGCCAGGTATTGATACTGGCTTAAACAGATTACCATACTAGTTTACAGACTAGTTTACAGTATATAGCACATCTAGGACTAATCAATAGATAAAAATATAATTAATACTTATTATATATTTCAATATGGACGAAGAAACACATCAAATCGAACAAATACATGTAACCTATCAACAGCATAGATATTCAATTCCTTTCCAAATAGCCCGTCAAATTGGATTCCTGGCTGGTATGATTGATTCTGGTCTTGCTGATGACCTAGAGTTACCCCAACATGAAAATCCAGTGGTAGCTAAAATGGCCGCCCAAGTGCTAGGACATCTAGTATCAAATCCGAATCAATCATACCCTATAAATTACCTTAGGAGTGTGATACTTGGTGGTTTAAGTAATCAAGAATATATCGCGCAAATTAAGAATGTGCCACACCAGGATGAATCAATGATTGCCAGAGTCCGTGGTGTCCTCTGTGAATCAATGATTGCCAGAGTCCGTGGTGTCTTAGATCAAGTATTCACACTTTTGGTGCTTGCCGATTATTGGGATTGTAGGGTAATTACAATGGAGTGCACCGAATTCTTGACATTGCATATGTCAATTGCAGAGCCTTTCTCAGTTAAAAAATGGTTCGCAGGGATTGTTTAACCGGAAAACAAACACAAACACAAACACAAACACAAACACAAACACAAACACAAACACAAACACAAACACAAACACAAACACAAACACAAACACAAACACAAACACAAACACAAACACAAACACAACACACAAACACAAACACAAACACAACACACAAACACAAACACAAACACAAACACAAACACAAACACAAACACAAACACAAACACAAACAAAAAAAATAAATATAAAAGTTCTGTAGTTAGTACCGTAGACACTTTTGCATATCCTTATTAGTTATTTGCAGCGCTAGGACATACAAGAGCACTTTCTGATTCAACTGGTTGTTCATGTGTAGTTGT
>Ga0214921_10008590_pt1 | contig 13185 bp, 10 predicted proteins | sample LL1505_MetaG_FD_177992 | JGI IMG/M metagenome (GOLD analysis project Ga0214921, IMG submission 177992) | Freshwater microbial communities from Lake Lanier, Atlanta, Georgia, United States - LL-1505 | ecosystem: Environmental > Aquatic > Freshwater > Lake | place: USA: Georgia | collected... | reverse complement strand
CTAAATCCAACCACATCAGCGTAACCCATGCTGAAATCATTTTTAATTCCAAGTTTTATTAAATTGTTATAAGTGTCAGGAAAATAGATAGATAAATAATGTTGACGACTATTAAAACATTCATTTTGAGCTACAATTTTGTATGTTTCTAATTCACTTTTTAAAAAATCAAATTCATTTGATGCTTTTACCGATGGATGCAAACCAACATCTGCCCATTTTTTCCAGTCTTGAATCAAATGTTGGTAAAAGCTATTTTTTTGAATGATACTTTTGTCTGTTTGATTCTGATAATGACCACATTGTAAAAAAAGCTTCCATTTTTTATGGTGAACAGTGGCTAAATTTTCAATTATGGAATAAGTATCATAAGGGTCTTTTTTTAATTGCAATAAAGTTAGAACTCTATCTTTTAAACCAATAATATTAAATTTCAGAGCCTGTTTGCCTAACGCCAAAACCTGTCTTTTTACATTTCTGCCTTTGTAAGCAAAAGCTATATCAATATCAATACTTGGAATGAAATGAAAGTTAGGTAGTTTAAATTCAAAATGTGGATAATGTGTTTGAATATAGTTACCAAGCTTTAATGCCCAAATATGAAGCATTGGAAATTCTATGGCTTCAAACTTGGTCAATGTACTGTTTTTACCAATAAATCTCTCAAAATTGTCTTTCTTATGAGGTAAATATTCTTCGTATCTACTTACAATATAAAAACTTGCAGAAAAAATATCGAATCCCAATCCTGAATTATTTTGTGAAAATAAAGTCAAATCTTCTCCTTTATTTTTAGGTTGAAAATCTAAATTTTGGTTGAGTGTTTGTTCAAAAATGAAGCTAGAAGCTGGGATATTTAAAATATTCAAATCCGTAACTCCATAAAAAATTTTAGGCAATTGGTATTGAATGAAATAATCTAGATCATTGGTAATTAAACATTCAACAGATAAGATTTGAGAAAAAATTACTTGAACTATATATTCTAGTCTATTAGATTTTTGAGAAGAATAAAGAAGGATTTTCAAGAGGAGGAAAATAAAAAAAGGCAAACCTGTATCGCACCGCTACAACCATTTACCCTTGCTTCCTTCCGACCCTGGGGGAGTTCACAGGAGCTGGTCGTACCTGTTTGCCTTTACAAATATGAGTTATTTTTTTTAATTTTCAAAATATTTTTCAAACATAAATTGTAACTGCCTCATTATTAAACAAAAAAAACAGCCCTGCAAATACTTACAGGACTGCCTTTACCAACCATTCATTTAAAAACTAAAAAATATTATCTATTTTCTTTTAGAATTTTAATGTATTGTATGTTTTCGTTATTTTCAATTCTTACAAAATATATGCCATTTTGTAAGTTCTTACCTAGCTTTATATCATTATTACTATCAAAGGTAACCGTTTATACAATTTTACCAGAAATGTCAAATAAAGAAAACTTGCTATCTGTTTTATTATCAACACTTTGAAGAAGTTGTACTAGGCTAGTTTCATCTGTAAATGGATTTGGAAAAACTTCAAAACCGGTTGTTGTATTTTTACTTACCGAAATTATATTACTGTATTTCTTCACACCATTTCCATCAAAATAATAAAATCTGTAGAAGGTTTTAGCTCCAGCATTAGTTTCAGAAATTGAAGACGCACTACCTAATGATTTGTTTAAACTAGTAAATGCAAGACTATCAGTTGATTTTTCGAAGTATAAGGTATCTGGCACAAAACTATTGGCAGCAAAACTATAACTTATAGTATTGGTTCCTGATGCATTTTTGCCAGCAAAACTACTCAGAGAGAGCAAGCTAGGGTCTGAACTAAATGCTTTAGATGATAGTGTTAAAAATAATACACCATCTCCTAAACCTGCAATAGTGGTTTCCATGCATACATAATCTCCTGTTTGTTCAAAAAAAGTAAATAAACTGGTATTGAATTCTTTATGCCAAAGATTTGCGTTATGGGCAGGAGAAAAATAGGCTGTTTGGCCTGAGTGTTCACTTGATGTTGCAGGTCCTTCGGCAATTTCTCCTTCAGGAAAAATATTGGTTTGCAATCTGTACATTTGTGCATAAGCTGAAGTTATTCCTACAGGGAATTTTTTATTTGCCAAAAATGAAATACCCCAATTGTTGGTTCCAAACAAATAATCAGTAACATTATATGCAAAATTATCATATTTTGTCACACTTGGTTTTTGTGTTTTATAAGCCAATGCATTACTGGCAACTGATAATTGACTGTATAAACTTCCCCAAACCGACTCATGTGGAAGCCCCCATATGTTTCCAGCTTTTGTTGCATTGGTGTAAAAATTATCTAAATCTGTAAGTAAATAACTCTCAGCACCAGTAGAATTTGGTAATAATCTGTTATTTAAGTGCATGTTCAGATTTCCCCATGCCGACCAATAACCAGCATCTGCAGCAACTGAGAATGCTTTGGCATCTGTTAAATAAGTATTATTTTTTGTAAGATTGTATAACTCTGTGGCTGCTAAGCCCATATTGTCATTTTCAGAATCATCAGAATAAAAAACTTCACCACCACCTTGCCACCAAGCAGGTTTAGTGGTAGAAGCTTTAGCAGCTGTATAAATTTGAATTGCCATATTTTGGTATTTGGTGGCTTCTGCAGTAAGCCCTTTTGCATTAAATATTTTGGCTCCCAAAGCTAAAGCAGCCACCGTAGTACCCATTTGAGGTTTTGATAAACTTGAGTAACATTCTCTTTTACCATTCAAAGCATCATTTTCAGGAAGTCTGTTTCCTTGGTTATGGTCTTTAGAACCACCCACTTGGATTATAAAAATGCCTGTAGCAGGATTTGTTTTAGTTAAATATTCTAATCCCCATTTACATTCATCAAGCATATCGTCTAGGTTAGTTTTACTATAATTTTTTACGCCATCAAATAATTCTGGAGCTGCCTCGTAAGCACGTAATAAATTATATGTCAAATAAGCACTTGTAGTCGTGAATTTTATATAATCACCTGCATCATAGTATCCACCTACCATATTTACCTTTTTTCCATCTGTTCTTGCTGCCCAAGTGCCATTGTTAGTGCCTGTTCTTTCATAAATTGCAGTAGATGAATCTCCTAGATGAGATAATCCATGAACATAGGCATCTTTTGAACCGCTTCTTCTTGCCCTGATTGTTTTTAAAACGCTATGTGCTAATGCTGCATGGTTTCTGTCTTTAATGATGATTTTGATAGGAGTGATACCAGTAACGGTAAGGGTGTAAATGCCTTTAGTTTTTAGGCTAGAAATGTCAAGCAAATGGTTAAAGGCTTTTGGGGTGTAGTTGCCTGCTGCTGTGACACTTGTAGTTAATGTGCCCGTTAAAACGGACTGATTACTAGCATTTGTAATACTCCAAGTTATACCTGAGCAATTTTCGTCGGCAATTACAAATAGTTTTTTGGGTCTGTTTACATCATAACCAGATTGGTTATATCTCAAGTATTTAGCAGCAAAAGTTTGTATTTGTGCCAATACTAGAATAATGGTAAAGATTTTTTTCATAATTGGGACTGGGGAAATAATTATATTTTTTATAAATTTAATACAATTATTTGGTATTAAGTAACCAAGGTAAGAAATTTAGTACAAAAAATATTATTGAGTTAATTGTGCAAAAAAAAGAGGCAAAAGCCTCTTTTTTTTATTTTGATTGTAGTTGTAACTCTAGTTCTTCTATTCGTCTGATGTATTCTGATTCTTTTCTATGCATTTCTTCTTGAATGGCTTCCATTTCTTCTAAATTTTGACGCATTTCTTCTTCTTGCATTCTTAAATTTTCTGTTTGTGATTTAGTAGTCTCAAGTAAGTGTTTAGTATGTTCATTTATTTTCATTGAGGCTAAAACAGAAGCTAGATTTTCTGCTAGTTTTTCACAGAATTCTATTTCATAAGCTTGAAATTCTTTGAAAGAAGCAATTTCTATTACACCCACAATATATTCTGTGGTTTTGATAGGTACAATTAAAACTGATCTTGGTCCTGCATCACCCAAACCAGAAGTGATTTCAGTATATTCTTCAGGAACTTCATTCAAATAAATAGTTTGTTTTTCTAAGTAACATTGTCCTGTAAGTCCTTCACCTGCATAAAATTCTTTTTGTAAAAATTTCCTTTTATTGAAGGCAAAAGCCGCTTCTAGTTTTAATACAGATTTTTCTCTATCTTCTTCATTTTCATTAATGGTAAATAAAAATATTTGGTTGGCTTTTAAATAATGAGCTAATTCTGAGATAAATGCAGTTGAAAGTGCATTTACTTCGTGGTAGTGACGCATTAAGTTGGAAAACATTGTGTATCCTTCGTTTGACCAGTTTCTTTGGTCATCTTCTTTTTTAATGTTTATCAGGTTGTCTCTCATTATTTTAAGAGAATTTCCTGTTTCATCTTCAGCAGATTTTACATCAATTTCAAAACTATATTTACCAGAACCAATTTTTCTTAAACTATCGTTTACACCACTAATTCTTTCTCTCAATTGATTAAGAGACGAAATAATAGTTTTCAATACTACATCTGATGTGTTGGTTTCTAAAGGTTTTGGAATTAAACCTAAACATAGTTTTTCTAAATAAGCCTTCACAACATTTATTGGTCTTTCAATTTTATTGGCAAGATTCAATGTATAAACTATACTGCCTGTAAAAATAATAATCATCACAATCACCAAAATAGTAAAGTGTAGTTTTTGATAAAATTCCTTCTCCTGCATTAAAGATGTTTCTAATCTATTGGTTTCTAGAATAAAATTCTCCACAATAGACATTAACTTACCATTGATACCATCTTTTTCTGTGAATCCTATTTCTTGCTCTAAATCAACAATTTGGTAAAACTTTTCACCATAAGTACTTATTTGTTCTGCAAGTTTGTCTTTTTCAAAGCTATTATTAAAAGAAAAACCTACATTTTTCTTCATGAAATCTTTTAGCGATTTACTAAATGCATCCACATATTTTTTCTCTTTTCTTAAGAAAAAATCTTTTTCATGTCGTCTTAAAATTAATAAATCAGAAGGGTTAAATTCTGATGCTGAGTTTTCTACAGCATGCACAAGTTGACGTAAGGTGCCTTCTTTACCAAAATCTTTAAATCCACGTTCAAATTGTTTTTCAAGTAAATTATTAAATTCCTTTTGATATGTTTTGCTGTAAAAACTAATTTTTCTTTTTTTCTCAGGGTCAATATCCATTTTATTGAGCAACGAGTCATATTTGTATATAAATGTGTTAAAAGTACTAACTTGGTCATTTAATTTATTGTCATAAAACGATTCTGCTTTATAACCATATAATTTAAAAGTGCTTTCTTGGTAAGTAGCCAATAGTAAAAAGTTTTTTAAGTCCTTTACTTGGCTTATAATTTGCTCTTGTTTACTGATATTGTATAAAACATATAAAGCCCAACCAATGGCTATCATCATAAAAATCAATAAAATACCAACTGAGGTTACAATATCTTGCTTAACAGTTTTTCTTTTGAAAATATTTTTTATCATAAACCAAAATATAAATAACTTAAATAAATCGAGTAGAGACCCGTAAAACACACTTCATATACTCAAAAATTAAAAAAAAGGTTGTAAAAAAAACAAGAAAATAGAAATTAATGTTTCTCAACAAAATCTACCCTCTCCAATTTTAACATATTCATAGAGTTTGCTTCTAACCCTTTTACCTTTTTTTGCATTAATCTTATTAGTTCGTCGTAATAAAGTACAATAACTGGGCTTTCGTCCATTATTATTTGATCCATTTTTCTATAAATCCTAAATCTTTCACCTTCGTTTTGCACTTTCTGCGATTTTTCGTAAAGTTTATCAAATTCTTTGTTTACAAAATGAGTTTTATTGGGGCCTGAAGGTGCAAAGTTTTTACTGTAAAATAAGCTCAAATAATTTTCAGCATCTGGGTAATCGCCCACCCAAGAACCTCTAAAAAAGTGAACCCTACCATTGTTTACCATTTCTATAAAGGTAGATGCTTGATTGATTTGAATGCTAGTTTTTACCCCAATTTTAGACCATTGTTTTTGTAAATATTCTGATATTTCTTTGTATTCTGTGTTCGTATATAGTTCAAATTCAGGCAATCCCCTGCCTCCTGGGTAGCCAGCTTCAGCCAAAAGGGTAAGTGCTTTTTCAATGTCATAATCATAACCTTTTACTTCGTTTTTGTCGAATGATGGCATTGGGTAAGGCACCATGCCCGAAGTGCCTGGAATACCTAAATTATTTCTTAAATAAGATACTAATTCCTCTCTATTGATGGCATAGTTTAATGCTTTACGAACTCTTTTATCTAAAAATGGATGTTTTTTGTCTTTGTATAATGAAGGATCTGTTTGAAAACCAATGTATTCAGTATTTAAATAAAGTAATTTTTGTACCTTAAATAAATCTTCAAATGATTTTTTAACCCTCCCTTGATTATCTAAAATTTGTTCTCTACTTGATTCGTCAATCCCAGAAATAAAATCTAATTTTTTCTTTTTAAATTTAAGGAAAGACATATTTTTGTCTGACAAAAATGAAATTTGAATGGCATCTAAATAGGGGAGTTGTTTTCCATTTTCATCTTGACGCCAATATTTTTCATTTTTTTGCAAAATCAGGGTACTGCCTTCTTCCCATATTTTAAATTTAAAAGGGCCAGTGCCAACAGGATGCACCCTAAAATCTTTGTTATATTTTAATATCGCCTCTAAAGGAATTACAAAGCAATAAGGCATGGAAAGCATTTGTAAAAAAGGAGGGTAAGCATCTTTTAAATAAATTCTAAATGTGTAATTATCAATAACTTTAAAACAAGTATCAGAGATTAAATCATGTCGGTCTCTTAAGATTTTGTCATTAAAAACCCAAGCTCCTGGGCTAGAAGTAGATGGATTTAAAATTCGTTTAAAACTATACACAAAATCCATGGCCGTAACTTCTCTGCCTTTTCCATCTTTAAAAACTGGAGAATCGTGAAATTTAACTCCTTTGTTGAGTTTAAAAGTATAAACTTTACCATCTTCAGAAATTGTCCAAGATTTGGCAATACAAGGCACCACTTTTAACTCTTTGTCTAGTTCTACTAATCCGTTATAGATTTGATTTGTAGCCCACATATTGGCCAAATTACGTGCAAAGGCAGGATCTAATGAGCTCAATCCCTCGGCTTGGTTGTATCTGAAAATTTTCTTTTCGTGTTTTTCTTCATTTTTTTCGCAGGCAAATAATAGTAGGGATATTGCTATGAAAAATGAGTAGATTCTTAGATTCATTATTTGGGTTGGTTTTTGAGATAATATCTTATCTTTGCAGTAAATTTGTTACCAACAAAACTAATAAAATAATAGTAAGTTGGAAACAATTAGTTTTATCTTTTATTAGTTTATATTTGCATTATGGGTAAAATAATTTCAATAGCGAATCAGAAAGGTGGAGTAGGGAAAACTACAACAGCCATTAACTTGTCAGCTTCATTGGCTGCACTTGAGTTTAAAACCCTATTGATTGATGCTGATCCTCAGGCAAATGCCACATCAGGATATGGTTTTGACCCGAGTGTGATTGATTTAAGTGTGTATGAAATTATGGTAGAGGATATTGATATTCAGACTACTATATTAAAAACTGAAATCGAATATTTAGACTTACTTCCTTCAAATATAAATTTAGTAGGTGCCGAAATAGAGTTAGTTAATGTTGAAGACAGAGAAGTTTTGATGAAAAATCAAATAAGAAAACTTCGCGATAATTATGATTTTATATTAATTGACTGTTCTCCTTCTTTAGGTTTAATTACCACCAACTCTTTAGTAGCCTCAGATTCAGTTGTAATACCTGTGCAATGTGAGTATTTTGCCTTAGAAGGAATTGCTAAATTGCTGAATACCATAAAAATTATTCAGCAAAGATTAAATCCTGAATTGGCAATTGAAGGTATGCTACTTACGATGTATGATTCAAGGGTAAGGCTTGCTAATCAAGTAGTTGAAGAAGTTCAAAAGCATTTTCCTAAAATGGTATTTGAAACCATCATTCCTAGAAATGTAAGATTGAGCGAATCGCCAAGTTTTGGTTTGCCTGTAATTTTGCATGATGCTGAAAGTAAGGGAGCTATAAGCTATATGAACTTAGCAAGAGAGATAGCCGAAAAGAATAATATGACACTAAAAGAATAATTTATTTGCTTCTACTCAATTTTTGTAAGGATAAGCCGCATTTTTTTTTTACTTTTACAAGCTAATTTTGTGAGAAATGAATAAAAATATACCAGTGAAAAAAAATAGTTTGGGAAGAGGTTTAAGTGCTTTATTGTCAGATGCTAATAATGTAAATTCGACAAATCAGAGTGCAACTGAAACCATTGTTACTGCAACACTGGAAAATTTTAAAGAGTTACCTATTTCACAAATTGAGGTAAATCCCACCCAACCACGTGAATATTTTAATGAAGATGCCTTGAATGAATTGGCAGAATCTATTAAAGTACAGGGCATTATTCAACCCATTACTGTTCGTCAGCTTGCGCAAGATCAATATCAAATTATTTCTGGAGAAAGAAGATACCGAGCTTCTAAAATAGCTGGTTTAGAGGTGCTTCCTGCATTTATCAGAACTGCAAATGATCAACAATTGCTAGAAATGGCATTGATTGAGAATATCCAAAGAGAAGATTTAAACTCTTTAGAAGTAGCTTTGAGTTATCAAAGATTGATTTCTGAATGTAGTTTGAAACAAGAAGAACTAGGCGAAAGAGTAGGGAAAAACAGAGCTACTGTAAATAATTATTTAAGATTATTGAAATTACCTCCTGATATTCAGGCATCTATTAGAGATGGAAAAATTTCAATGGGGCATGCAAGGGCTTTGATAAATGTAGAAAATATTGAAGACCAATTGGCTATTTTTAAGAAAATTACTGCAGAAGATTTATCGGTAAGAAAAGTAGAGGAATTGGTAAGAGGACTTACAAAATCATCTGATGATGATAATGTTACAAAATCAAAATTTAAGATGAGTGCTGAGTTTAATAAATTACAAACTTCTCTTTCATCTCATTTTGGTACCAAAATATCACTTAAAACAGACGATAATAAAAAAGGAGAAATCAAAATTCCTTTTGTTTCGGTGGAAGATTTGAATAGAATTTTAGAAATACTGCATATTTAATAACCATGAAAAGGCTATTCAAAAGTTTACTATTTTTAATTATGCTATTGGTTTCTACTTTTGCTGTTGCTCAGCAAGATACATTGCTTGTAAAGAATTTTAAAAAGAAAAATCCTAAAAAAGCAGCCATTTTTTCTGCTATAATTCCATCAGCTGGGCAAATTTATAATGGTAAATATTGGAAAGCACCTGTTGTGTGGGCAGGAATGGGAGCATTGGTTTATTTGGCCTTGCAAAATAGTACAGAATTTAACAGAACGAATGATTCATTAGAATTGTATAAAGAAACGGACAAAAACGGTAATAAAATTTTTAAAACTGATGCCTTTTCAAGTAACAGAATTGCTAGTTTGGGTTCAGAAGCTGATTTTTATAGAAGAAACAGAGATTTGTGCTACATTGGCTTGTTTGCTTTTTATATGTATCAAATCATAGATGCTTCGGTTGATGCCCATTTATCAGAGTTTGATTTGAATGATAAATTGGCTTTGAATATTACTCCTCACTTTAATTTAAGAGGAAGTGCATCTTTAGCATTAAATTTTAAAATAAAAGCGCCTAGTAAGGCGTTTAACAAATTATACTAAGAATGAGAATTTTACTTATTGGATACGGAAAAATGGGCCAAACTATAGAGAAAATAGCTATAGAACGTGGTCATGAAATTGTGGGGAGAATTGCAATTGAAAATCATGATGATTTATCGCTATTTTCTGGTGATAATGTGGATGTTGCAATAGAATTTACTCAGCCAGAAGCTGCTTACGAAAACTTAAAATATGCTGCTAAAAATGGCATTAAAGTAGTGTGTGGTACCACAGGCTGGTTAGAAAACAAACCAGAAATTGAGCAATTAGTAAAAGAAAATAACACTGCATTTTTATATGCTTCCAACTTTAGTATTGGTGTAAATGTGTTTTTTTACTTGAATAAAGTTTTGGCTAAGGTTATGAATCCATTTAAAGGCTATGATGTGAGAATGGAAGAAATTCATCATACGCAGAAATTGGATGCACCAAGCGGTACAGCCATTACATTGGCTGAAGGAATTATTGAAAATTATTCTAATAAAAAGAATTGGGTTAATAATTTGTCAACAGTAGAAGAAGAATTAACAATTGTTTCCGTAAGAGAAGGGCAAGTGCCTGGTACACATACGGTTTGGTATAATTCTGAAATTGACGAAATAGAAATTAAACACACTGCTCATAATAGAAATGGTTTTGCATTAGGCGCCGTAGTGGCTGCAGAATGGATTGCTGACAAACAAGGTTCTTTTAACATGGACGACGTTTTAGATATTAAACTTTAATTATTTATGCTTCTTTATTTATTAATTGTTATTTATGTAGTGGGTGTTGGAGCTGGCTTATATGCGCTGTTTCAGAAACATGGCTACAAAGGGTATGAAGCCTTAGTGCCAGGTTACAATACTTATATTTTGGTAAAAATTGTGGGCCGACCACTTTGGTGGGCTTTTGTGATTTATGTGCCAATTGCTGGTTTTTTTATTTGGTTAAATTTATTGATAGATATTGCCAATACTCATAGAAAAATTACTTTTCTAGACCATGCAGCTGTGGTTTTATTAGCTCCCATCACCATTTTTCGTTGGGCAAAAGATGAAAAAGTGAAGTTTGTAGATTTTGCACCTAATTTACCCAAATTAAAAAAGACTCAAACAAGAGAATGGGCCGATGCAATTGGTTTTGCTGTAATTGCAGCTACTTTTATTAGATGGTCTCTTTTTGAAGCATTTACAATTCCTACTCCTTCAATGGAAAGGTCGTTGTTGGTTGGTGATTTCTTGTTTGTTTCAAAAATTCATTATGGGCCACGTACCCCAATGACGCCATTGCAAATGCCACTTACTCATCAAAAAATTTGGGGAACAGAATTGCCTTCTTTTTTGGATATCAAGGCTTTGCGTTTTCCTCAATTTAGGTTGCCAGGTTTTACAACTGTAAAAAGAAATGACGTAGTGGTATTTAATTATCCCGCAGATTCGGTTTATAAACCAACTGATTTAAAGACCAATTATATCAAAAGATGTATAGCAGAAGCTGGTGATACTATTCAAATTAAAGATTTACAGGTATATATCAATGGTAAAGTGGGTGAAAATCCTGTGCAAAGACAATTTGCTTATGATGTTTATTTTGCCAATGTAAAGGATTTAGAAAATTACCATTATTACTTGATGGATATTTTTAAGAAATTTAATGTGAGTCCTGTAGGTGCTTTTCAGTCGAGTTATAGAGTGATGGCTTCACCAGAAGCAGCGGAACAAATTAAAACGGCTGATTATGTGGTAAATGTAAAAAATATTATAAAACCTGCTGGGGAGATTGATTTAGAGATTTTTCCTCACAACGAAAAATTTAAGTGGAATGTAGATAATTTTGGACCACTTTGGATTCCTCAAAAAGGTGCAACAATTAAACTTGATGAGGACAATGTAATTAAATACGCTTCGACTATAAAAGAATATGAAGGCAATGAAAATGTGGAAGTTGTGAATAATGAGATAAAAATTGATGGTAAAAAAATCACTGAATATACCTTTAAGCAAAACTATTATTTTATGATGGGGGATAACCGTCATAATTCAATGGATTCTCGTTATTGGGGTTTTGTGCCAGAAGATCATGTGGTAGGTAAAGCTGCTTTGATTTGGCTATCAATGGATAATGAAGGGAAAGGCTTATTTGGAAGAATTAGATTTAAACGATTCTTGAATATAATTAAATAATAAAAAGGAGCTTTTTGCTCCTTTTTTGTTTTAAGGCACACGAGGACCAATATATTCTACACAAGCACAATTAAAATCACCTTTATAGCACACTATTCTAAAGTTTATATCTTTCATTTTCACTTCTTTATTCTTTACTGTAAAACTTGCAATTGGTTTGTTTTGCCATTTTTTGTAACATACAGAATCAGTTAAGATAAAATTATCTTTACCGCCTTTAAATTTGATATAGGCAGAAGGAGTTAATAATTGCAAAGTGTCGAAAATGTGATAAGTGCCAGCTGGTAGTTGAGTTGAAAATCTTCCTTGTTGATTTGTTTTTACTTTGGCAATTACTTGGTTAGTTTTCCCTTTTTTAATAAACAAGGTTTTGTTAGGATAGGCTTTTAAAACATTTAATTCAGCAATCATTTCTTCAGTTGGTCTCACGCCCATGCAATATTCAGCATTTATAAATACTTGTCCTGAAACAGAATACTTTTTTTCAGTAGTAAACTGAGAGAAAATGAACAAAGTTAAGCTAGCAATTATTGTATTTTTCATGATGGATTTTTTATTAAAGGTAGTGATTTGTTTACGCTGGTATAAAAATATAAATTAATTAGAAAATTCTATTGGTGACGAAATATTTTAATAAGGTATATTAAAATAATAGGTCTAAAAGAATAATACTAAAAAACAAAATGGGGATAACAATTATGAAATACTTAGTCATTTTTTTATTTTGCTTTACAAAAGAAGCAAATTTTTGATTTTTATATAGTAAAGCATAATCTTGTTCATTAGGATAAAATTCAAATGAACCAAATGGGAAATTTGTGTGAAGTTCAATTAATTTTTTTGCTTCATATAGCGTAAGTTCGTTTCCACGAAATGATTCTAAATATTTAATTAATTTTTTTTGATTTCTTTTTCTTAAATACAAAAAGATAAATCCATGAAACCATAATAAAATAATAATAAATATTAATAAAGAATCCATTCTTGTTTTATTGAAAATTTACAAATTTAACTACACAAAATAAAACTTTTCTTACCAAATTTCAATTTCTTCTGCCTTGCATGGGTGTTTTTCACCTTGCTTTCAAAATCTTACTTTATTACAAATGTAAGAATTGAGATTGTTGCATGGTAAAAACACTTAAAATATTTTCATAAATAACTGATATTTAGTATATTTATGTTGTGAAAATAAATACTTCAATAATGAGCTTTAGTACCTATGACGTAGAAAGACGTACA
>Ga0214921_10008589_pt1 | contig 13187 bp, 12 predicted proteins | sample LL1505_MetaG_FD_177992 | JGI IMG/M metagenome (GOLD analysis project Ga0214921, IMG submission 177992) | Freshwater microbial communities from Lake Lanier, Atlanta, Georgia, United States - LL-1505 | ecosystem: Environmental > Aquatic > Freshwater > Lake | place: USA: Georgia | collected... | reverse complement strand
AAGGATGATGGCATCGAAGCCATTGAAATGGCGAAGGACGTGGTGCGTCATCAGGCGGTTGCCGTAGACCAGGCGGCCACCGACGGCTTCCAGCTCTTTTTTCAGCGCTGAGGCGACGACAGCATCGCGCGCCAGTTCATCAATATGGAAATAGACGATCATGATCAGCGATGTTTACCAGCAGCTCCGTCCGCCATCGACCACCAGATTGAAACCGGTCAGATAGCTGGATGCATCGGATAGCAGATACAGGACCGATGCCTCATATTCGTCTTGCTCGGCCATGCGTCCCATCGGAATGCGCTGCGCCAGCTTTTCGACAAACTCGTCTGCCTGGCCGTTATAAACACCGCCGGGAGAAATAGCATTGACGCGCACGCCGACATCGGCCCAGTAAGTGGCCAGATAGCGGGTCAGCCCGACCAGGCCGGCCTTGACGACGGAATACGTCACCGGCTTGACCGGCTGTTCGTCACGGGCCAGGCCCGGCACTTCGTAGAGACGCTGGTCCGGTGCGATCACGGCCAGATCGGACGCCACATTGAGGATGACGCCACCGCCATTCGTCGCCATGTAATGGCCGAAAACCTGGGCGCAGAAAAAGGCGCCGGTCAGACCGACCGCTAGATCGGCGCTCCAGAAATCCGCTGACAGATTTTCGAAGCGGGTCAGCTTCTTGGCATCGGCGCCAGGACCGACCTTGGGATCATTGGCGGCATTGTTCACCAAGCCATCGACGCGGCCGTAGGTTTTCAATACCTTGGCCAAGCTGGCTTCGATATTCTGCTTGTCGGCAATATTGCAGATCAGGCCCAGTGCCTGGCCGCCGTATTGTTCCTTGAGATTCGCCACGACTGCATCCAGCGGCTCCTGATAAATATCCAGCAGCACCGGAATGCCGCCAGCCTCAGCCACCGCTTCCGCGTGTTTGCGGCCGAGCAGGCCCGCGCCGCCGGTGATTACGACGACGCGATCCTGCAGGGAAAAACGATCGATCATTTTCTGTTTCACGCCAACTCCTCCGGCTTGCCGGTTTCCAGCGACCGTTTGGCGGCCAGACAAATATTGAGAACATCCACGCCGTCTTCCAGCGGAATCGGCGGCTTCTTGCCTGCATCGCCGCTGGAAATGAAGTCCGCCACTTCCTGCAGGAACATGTCATTGCGCTGGAACTGGGCGTAGGCGATCACTTCCGGCGCGGCGTCGAACAGATTGATCTCGAGGCGATTGGTCCGGTAGTCGAAGACCAGCGAACCCTGTTCGCCGACGATATGGATGTAGCGACGCGCTGGCTTTTGCAGGAAGTCGAGATGGATATGCACCGGGAACTCGCGGCCGGCGTTATTGCAGCTCAGGAAAATATCCGCGGTATCTTCGACGTCGAGTTCAAGATCGGAGAGATGGCCGCCCATTGCAAAAACACTGCGTGGCTTGCCGAACAGCCAGTAGGCCATGTCCACTTCGTGGCTCAGGCACAGAATGACGCCGCCGCCCTGATCCTTGCGCGCTGCATGGCTTTCACGATAATCCTCGTAGGGATGCATGCCTGGAAGCCACTCACCGAAGTGCAGGTCGGCCGAAGTCAGGCGTCCCAGCGCGCCGCTGTCGATCAAATCCTTGATGCGGATATAGCCCGGGTGGTAACGCAACTGGTATCCAACCATGCAGGCGAGCTTCTTTTCGTCCACCAGTTGCAACAGCTCCGCGACGCCGTCAGCGCTGCAGTCGAGTGGCTTTTCGATAAAGACATGCGCGCCGTTTTGGGCCGCTGCGGTTGCAGTAGCTAAGTGCATGGAAATTGGATTTGTCACGAACACTGCATCCGGCTTCCAGGCTAGGGCGGCTTCCATGCTGTCGAAGGTGACGAGCCCGTAATGCTCTTCCGGCTTGCTTCCAAAGGTGGCCTCAAGTTTGTCCGAGATGACGATGTCGAGCTTACGCGAACGGTAGGCGGCGATTTCAGCCTTGCCTTCGGTAACAGACTGGATCATGCGGACATGACGCTGTCCGATCGATCCGAGGCCGCAAATCAGAAACTTTTTCATGATGGGTGACGAGGGGTAGTAAGTTCAACAACAGTGGTTTTCTTGTCGGATTGGCGCTCACGCAATTGCGCTTCGGCTTCTCCCAATTCATCCGGATAGTCGACATCGGCGGCCGGCTCTTCGATCAGGAAAGGCATGATTACGCGGCCGGTGGTCGAATTCTGCTCAAGGATCACGCTGGGCCGGGTGATATCAATGTAGCCATCCTGCCAGTAGACCAGTGGCAACTCCTGACGCGGCTGGTTGTAGGGTTCGGCAATATGCGGCAGCGGAGCCACGGCTTGCATCAGTCCCTTTTCATCCAGGGTCCACATCTTGAATGGCGACTGCTCGGCAAGATGGACCGAACGCAGCGAATCGACTTCAGGATGTGCGGCGAATGTTTCGATGGCCTGATCGATCACCGCAGGCTGGCGGGATGGCGGCGTCGGGCGCAGATTGATGACCATGTCAGGCACATAGCCCTCGTTGTCCCGCAGCCATTCAACGGCGTGGCGATGAAACTCGATATCCACCGACAGATCCTGCGCTAGCTCTGCGGGCCGCATGAAGGGCACCTCGGCGCCATGGGCACGTGCAACGGCAGCGATTTCCTCATCGTCGGTGGTCACGACCACCCGCGTGATATGCTCGGACGCGAGCGCATGCTCGATCGCCCAAGCGATCATGGGCTTCCCCATCAGCGGGATGACGTTCTTGCGCGGCACCGACTTGGATCCGCCCCGGGCGGGGATCAGCGCCAGCACTTCTCCAAATTTTCCTTTGGCCATTTTTTCCGATCCGTACTTAGCCAGCGAACAAGGCGTTCAGCCGTTGATGAAATTGACGGGTCTGCTCGCGCAGGCCCGCACGCGCCTGCGCGAAACTCGCCTGCACTTGGGCCCCATGATCGAGGGTATGAACAGCCCGTTCATACAGCTTGTCAGCAAGTTGTGGATCAAACGCGTCGACGGCCTGGTTTTGCAAACCAAGACGGGCGATGAAGTCGCTCATGCGATCCTGGGTCGTCAATGCAACCATGGGCACGCCCAGGCCGATGCACGGCGACATGGAATGCACACGCATGCTGATCGCCAGGTCGGCGCGCGTGTAGCGCCCGTAGAAATAGGGAGTGTCTTTTACCCGGCACAAGCCGGAGGCCACCATATTCTGGTGCGCCAGGCTCGGCTTGATGCGCTCGATGAAGGTGCTCATCATGCGGAAGTCATCGAAATAGTGCGGGCAAAGAATTATGTTGATCGGATAGCGCTCAGCCAGCCGTTCCATGACAGAGACCAGCGTGTCGATCACGGCTTCACGCGAATGTCCGATTTTCTGATCAAAGCGTTGGCCGGCGTCTTCATCGTTGAAGGCAACGATCACATTGCGCACGCCATCGATAATTTCCGGATAGAAGCCCGCTGCGGCCTCAACAAAAACGGCTGAATCAGGCACTTCAATGATTTCATCGCTGTCGATGCCGGTCATCGATCTCAGCCAGGCCTTGGTGCCGTCGTTGCGCACCGAGAACAGCATGTTCTTCGAGGACAGGGCCTTTTCCACCATCAGCTTAAGCTTGTCGGCATGATGGTAAATTTGCCCCGGCCAGTTGCGGTAACTCAGCCCGTAAAAAACCACCGGCTTCTTGATCTCGCCCCAAAGCTCGAAAGGCAGTTCGAAGCGGGTGCCGGTGCGGTCGTTGTAATCGCGCCCGTTGAACGTGACAGCGCCGCCGACGACCAGCCCATCGCGGGCGTTGATCTTGTCAACGAAGGCCTGATCAAAATCGATCTTGCGGAAAGTGTAGTCATCCCACGCTTCGCGATGCCACTCAACAGGCCGCGGCGAATCCGCTTCCAGCGTATTTTCCAGGCCATTGGCCAAGGCGCCGTTGCCGATATTGGTGCTGTTGAAGTTGGCCAGATGAACGAGCTTCAATGCCTTGCTGCTCATTGCTTGCGACCCTAGGTAAAATAGCCTTCTTCGACTAGGCCGCAGAGAATGTGACCCAGCATGATGTGGCACTCCTGAATGCGGGCAGTCTCACTAGACGGTGCGCAAATGCAGTCACACAGGGACTTCATCTTGCCGCCGCTGTGGCCGGTCAGGCCAACGGTAGCCACGCCCAGTTCGCGGGCAACTTCAACCGCAGCAAGCACATTGGGGCTGTTGCCGCTGGTGGAGATGGCGATGAAAACGTCTTCCAACTTGGCTACTGCTGCCAGCTCCCGGGAAAAAACCTGTTCGTAGCCGTAATCGTTGCCGATGGCGCTCATGGCGGAGCTGTTGGTGCCCAAAGCGATCGACGCCAGCGGCGCACGATCGAACATGAAGCGGGACACGAACTCGGCCGACAAATGTTGCGCATCGGCAAAACTGCCGCCGTTGCCCGCAAAGATCACTTTGCCGCCTTTGCGCAAGGAGGCAATGCACATATCGGCCAGTTTGGCGACTTGCTCGAGCGTGGCGCGATCTGCGCGCAAAAGCTGCTTGGTCGCCATGGAGGCATCGATCGATGCCTGGATATGTTCGACTGTCACAATGCGCCCTCCAGTCGTTCCAGTCCAACCCAGAAACCTTCGCCGCCATTCTTGTGGCCTTGCCAGATTTCGGGAATAAACGAAGCATCCGGACAGCCGGCGTCGAGAATGGCGCCCAGGCGTGGGAAGTCCAGATCACCCTCGCCGATCTGCAAGCCTTCGCCGTTCAGACCCTGGGCATCGCCGAGATGCAGATGCGCAGTGACCGGCGCGACCTTGCCAGCGAACTCGTAGAAATCCACGTCCAGATGATTGCAGGTCAGTCGGCTGTGCGAGATGTCAAAGCACATGCGCAGATTCAGCTTGGAACACCAATACACAATCTCGTCGGCCTTGACGAACAGGTTCTGATAACGCTGCCCGCCAAAGTGCCACGGGAAAGGCGCCATCGTCTGCGGAATCAGTTCGATGCCTTCCATGTCGAGCTGCTTCAGACTCTGGGCGAAGCGCTCGTAATAGGCTTCGATCACCTCCGATGGCAGCGGCGCATCCATGGTGAAGCCGCCGATGTTGGCGACGATCATGGGGCGCGGCGTATTCGGGAAAAACCGCTTGAGATCGCGGGTAATATCGATGACACGCTGCGTGTCACGCAGGGACTGGGCCCGATACTCCCCGTCGAGGCTGGCCAGATCCATCAGCTTGCTCTCGGCAAACAGTTCTGGCGCATGCACGACAAAGCCGGCTTGGTAAGGACCGCTCAAATAATCGTCCGGCTTCAGCTCCATGTCTGAATAGGAAAGATGGAACTCGAATAAATCCGGTTGAATCCGGTCAGCGTATTCCTTGAAGTCGTGATAGCGCACCGGCACGCCCCAAGGACGGCGGAAGCTGTAGTTGCGCGGCTCGATGCGCTCGTCCTTGAGATCCGAGGGATAGAAGAAATCTTCTTCGCGCATGTCATGTTGCAGCACGCGGCCGAGCAATTGCTCGTAGCTTTGCGGCGACAGGCCCTGGCCGGGGCTGCGCGCCTTAATGTGATGCGGTTCGAGCAGCGTGCCTTTGCTCAGGGTGCTTGCCGCAACCAGGCTCTTGCCTAGGTTTTCGCGATTGATCATCTCGCCCTGCGAAACACGCCGTTCGGCATCGCTGCCCAGGGCTTCTTCGATTTCACGTACACCTTCGATTAGGCGCTTGAACTCGACGAACTCAAGGCTGGCTGCATGATCGGGGCCTTCCATGGTTCGGTCCTGCGTGAAGTGGCGTTCGACCACGCAGGCGCCCAGGGCCACAGCACCGAGCGTAACCGCGATGCCGCGCTCGTGGCCAGAGTAACCGATCAGCGGATGAATCTTGCGCAGCTGTTCCATCCAGCGCAGGTGAATATCGTGCAGAGGCGCAGGATAGGTGCTGTTGCAATGCAGGAGCACATATTGCGCGTCGCGACGGTTGAGGAAGTCGACGGTAATCTGCACTTCCTGGCGACCACTCATGCCGGTGGACAGAATCAGCGGCTTGCCGGTCGCACAGAGTCGTTCCAGCAGCGGCAAGTTGGTCAAGTCCGCAGAAGCCACCTTATAAGCTGGAACGCCAAGCGTCTCAAGCTCATCGACACTGCGCGAGTCCCATGGCGTGCACAGGTACAGAATGCCTTTTTTCGCGCAATGCGCGGCAATCGTCGTCTGGTCTTCCAACGACAACTCGAAGCGGCGCAGAAGATCCAGCACATACTCGGTACCGAGATCTTCGCCGTCCTTGCGCAAGGAACGCTTGCGATACACTTCTTCCAGATGGCGCATCTGGAACTTGGCGCAATCGGCCCCCATTTCAACAGCCTGATCAACCATCTGTAGCGCACGCTCAAGGCTGCCGTTATGGTTGTTGCCGATTTCAGCGATCACGAAGCTGCGCGGGCCGCCAATCTCAAAATTTCCGATCTTGATTTTCATTGCCCGTGAATTTGCATTTGGTTTTTACTATCGCGCGCCGACCAGGCACGCAAGCCATCTTGCTCGAAGCGGAAGGGGCGCACTTTCAGCCCCTGCGATTCCAGGTAGTCGATCAGCGTATACTTCTGGAAAGGTGGCGCGTAGAACAGGAAAAAGCCACCACCGCCCGCGCCCAGCAATTTGCCGCCGATTGCGCCGGCGCGCAGTGCGCTGTCGTAGATATCATCCAGATACTTGTTTGAAATCTTGCTGCTGAACTGGCGCTTGAATTGCCATGCCTCATGCATGGACTCGCCGAACTTGAGCAGGCGCCCCCGCAACAGGTGATTACGCATGCGATAGGTCAGGTCGACATTCGACTTGACCTTTTCCCGAACCGACTCCTGCTGCATGTGCTGATGCTGGTCCTGATGGATATCGCCCGAGTCGTGCGGCTTGCCGGTATCGCAAAGCACCAGGCTTTCTTCAAGCTCGAGCAGGATGTCCGAATGTATGCGCAGCGGATGGACGATGTTCTGGTCCATCCGGAACTCCATGAAATTGAAGCCGCCGAACACGGTGGCATACTGGTCCTGCCAGCCGCCGGCAACGCCTAGGTAGAGGCGCTCGGCCTGAAAAGCCAGCTCGGCGAGTTCATGCAGATCCCACTTGTCCTGCCGGAACTGGTTGAAGCAGCCGAGGATCGCAGCGGAAACCACGGCCGAACCGCCGAGCCCCGAGTTCATGGGGAAATCGGAGTTCAGATAGAGCTCGAAGCCGAACTCCGGATGTATGGCTTTGAGCAAGGCTTGGATCAACCCGAATGAACCCTTCCGCGCCAGCGCGGCGGCAAGGCTGTCGGCGTATAACGATGCGCCGAGATCACGCGAATGGACCACGACCTTCTTATCTTGGCGGATGCGCATCGTTGCATGGCTGTACAGCGAAATGGTGGTGTTGATCACAGCGCCGCCATCGCCGGCGAAATAGTGGGTCAGGTCGGAGCCGCCGCCACCGAAGCTGATGCGAACCGGCGAACGCGCACGCGCATAGGTCGGCGCCTCTTCCCGCACGGGGAAATGATCGCGGCTGATGATGCCGGTCAAACGGCGCTCCCCATTGAGCAGCGGGATTACGCGGATATGGTGATCAAGTTGCTTGAGCAGTACTTCGCGCGGCGTGGCTTCGTCGGCCCAGACGAAATTAGAGTTGGCGAAGTCGCCCACCTGATCGGAAATAGAAGCGCCCTCAAGTAGATGCTGGCGAATATCCCCGTCGGTCGCAACACCGATGACGGCACCGGCTGCATCCTTCACCATGATGATGCCGTGGTGATTGGCGTTGATCTTTTGCAGGGCATCCTTCAGCGGCGCCACTTCATCGACTAGAAAATTATCCAGGTTCACAGAACTTCCCTCTTCCCGACTCGATCCAGCGGCAGAAACGGAAATAGTCTTCCGGCACGCCAATATCGATGAATTCTTCATGCAGCGGGACCGACGTCAACTGACCGCGCTCGGCCAATCCCGGAAACAGATCCCGCTCAATGGAGAATGGTTTGCCGTCCCACTCGGTAAACATGCTGCCGCTCAGGTGATACAAACCTGCATTGATCCAACCTTGCCCGTGACTCTCTTGCTTCTCACGAAAGCGTACGACACATCCCCCCGCGATTTCGACATTGCCGTAGCGTTCAACATTGGGCACTTCCAACGTCGCTATTGCCGGCGCTGCGGCTGCAGCCACTTCACGGACACCGCCGCCAAGCCACGTATCAGCATTTGCGACGAGAAAATCGCCCACGATGCCTAGGGTACGGACAGCGTAAGCGATTGCCCCGCCTGTCCCCATGGGCAGCGGTTCGACGATGGTATTCACGCGCACATTCAGATCGCCGCTGCGCTGCTGCGTTTGCAGGAACGCCTCGATCAGATCCGACTGGTAATGCAAGAGGTAGGTGAACTCGCTCACTCCCTGCGACAGCCAGTGGGCATTGAGGTAGTGCAGATATGGCTGCCCCGCCACCGGCGCGAGCGGCTTCGGCAATTCCGGAACAGCCGAGCGCAAGCGCGTCCCGAAACCTCCGGCCAGTACGAGCAAATGCGTCTTCAGGTCGCCTCTCCAGCCAAGCGCCGAAAGGAAGCGCTCTTGCGCAGCAGGCTGTCGTAGTCGCCTTGCGCATGTATCGAGCCATCCTTAATCTCGACCACCACATCGCACTGGCGTACGGTGGTCAGACGGTGCGCGACCAACAGAATAGTCAAGTCGCGATTGAGCGCTTCGATCGACTCCATCAAAGATCTTTCCGTCGCGTTGTCGAGGGCGCTCGTGGCCTCGTCGAAGACCAGGACGCTGGCTTGCTTGTACAGCGCGCGCGCAATGCCTACTCGCTGTCGTTGACCGCCGGACAGGCGCATACCGCGTTCGCCAACCGGTGTCCGGTAGCCTTGCGGACAGCTTTCGATGAAGTCGGCGATCTGCGCCTGCTTCGCGGCCAACTTCACTCGCTCGAAATCAATTTGCTCGAGAGGAATGCCGAAAGCAATGTTTTCGATAAAGCTCGCGTCGCTCAGATAAATACTCTGCGGCACGTGGGCTATGGTGCGCCGCCAGGCACGCATGAGATCGCCGTCCAACGAATAGCCATCGATCAATAACTGGCCTTCGGTAGGCGTCAGGAGGCCCATCAGGATATCGAGCGTCGTGCTCTTGCCACTGCCCGTCGCACCCACCAGACCGATGCGACTACCTTTGGGAATGATGAAATCGAGATTGCGTACGACCCAGGGACCATCCTCGGTGTAGCGAAAATTGACGCCTTTAAAGCGGATAGCTTCGCGAAATTGCATAGGTTCAGGCGCGGACTGCAACATCTCGGCCCGGATAGGCTGTTCGAGAAGATCGATGGTGTCCGCTAGCGAAGCTTGGCTTCCAACGATCGTGGCCCAGGCACCATATGCCTGTTGCAGAGCGGGAAGCAGTCGCTGCGCCCCTAAGGCTAGGGCGCCAAGCATCGGCAAACTGGCTGTAATGCCTTCTGGCTGCTTGCTGAGAACTAGAGCCAGCACGGCGATCATCACCAAGCCGAGCGTTTCCATCACGAAACGTGGACTAGCGGCAATAAAAAGATTGTTTCCCTGCGCCCTCCGCAAAGGGAGATCAGCTTGCTGGTAAACGTCACAGTAAATCTTCTGGGTGCCGTCCAACAAGACATCGCGGATACCGCCGAGCCCTTCCTGCAGGATCTTGAAGACGCGCGTCTGTTCATTAGCGATGATCGAACCGTTGCGGCGCAGTTTGTGCCGCGCTATAAATGTAATAGCACTGTAGCTTAAGCCGAATCCAACGATCGATACGATGGCGACAAGTGGATCCATCGCCAATAGAGCCGCCGCAATGGCCACCATCAGGATCAATGAACTTGCCAGGATCAGGCATTGGGAGAGTATGTTCATAGCTCCGCCCACCTTTCCAACTCCGCTCAGCACCGCGCTGCTGTTGCGGCTTATATGCGCCTCATAGGGCTGATGCAGCGTGCGACGATACAAATCAATACTAAGATCAGACCCTGCGCTAAAAGCGACACGAGTAGTTGCCCACAGCAGCAGCAAACGCACTGCACCTGCAACCACAGCAGCAACGATGAACATCACGGTAAAAAAGACTACTAATCTTTCCCGCCCCCCCCCAAGTATTCTCTCTACCTCTTGAATGAGCGGGTATTTAAGTACGGTATCCGGTGAGGCAAGCATTCCAAGAAACGGTAACACTGCGCCAAGGCTGACTACCTCTGCGATTGCCGCAACGACCATGAGCACCGCTATGGCGAAAAACTGCCTTCTTCGACAAGGGCCGATATGATGCCAAAGGCGGAGGAGCAAATACGACAATCTCATTTGCTATTCAATTAGATGGCGGCGGGCTAAAAATGAAAATAGGCTGCACACCCGGATCTCAGGAGAACCTAAAGTGGCGAGAAGGCACGCATTGGGAAAAAAAGCACGCTACCGCCATGCTGTTTCACGATCAGCAAGCGCGGTCAGCGGGATTTAACAGGAGTCCGGAGCAATAAAGTGCAGCAAAAGGTACTGCCGAAAGTTCGACGGACGAACGCAATTGTGCCACACCGTCATGACTTTGAGAAAGGTTATTTGCCAAACAGGCAATAATCAGCGCAGACTGGTCAGCTGACTTTGCGCAAACTGGCTGGCGCCACGCGCACTGCGACAGGCTTGCTCAGAATCTCGATCAGCACCATGACCCGGCGCTCGCCATCGGCCATTTGGTAGATGCCTTCGATACCGGCAAACGGCGCTTCGGTCAGTCGCACACGCTCCCCGGTCTTGAACAGCCGCTCTGGCTCTGTCTGCACCGATGCTTCTTGTTCTCGCAGCAATTCGATCAGACCATCATCCACCCGCGCCGGTTCGATCCCAAAGCTGACCAGCCGACTGACGCCCTTGGTCGAGCGAATCGGCGCCCAGCTTTTGGCCGAATCGCCGTGCCCCAGACGGATGAACAGGTAACGCGGGAACAGCGGTTCATCCGCAACGGTTAGCAGTCCTTGGCGGAGCTTCTCGGAGGGAATCGTCGGGAGGTAGCACTGATAACCCTGTCGATGGAGGTTGTCGAGGGCGCACTTTTCCTGTCTGGGCTTGGTATGAACGAGATACCAGTGCATCGCCAACTCCTAAGGTTATCTTTATGTTCGGTATTTTACCCCTCGGTATTGCGGCGCGGCAATGACATTTCCATCGCTCACATGGTTTGGGTTTTCTATTCGGTAGCGGCGTTATCTCCTGGCACTGGGGTTTCGTTGCCATTTTCGGAATCGGGGGAGGTGTTTTCGGGGGTAGGTGGGGCATCGCTGTCGCCGTCCGGATCCTCCTCGAATTCGCCATCGGCCTCGAGCTGCTGCTGCACCGCCTCCTCCATACTGACCGTGTTCACCACCAGTTCGAAGTGCTCGAGGATTTCGGGTTCGTGACGGGTGATGTAGCTTTTGACGGCCTCGTTGCCCAGCAGTTTGGTCAAGTAGCCTTTGGCAACCACCAGGTTCAGCAAATCCGAGCCATAGTTTTCTTCGGCGTCCTTGTACTGGGTCTGGACCTGGCTCATTTCCTTTTCCAGTTTGACGATCTGCTCGATCGGCGCCAGTTGCCGGTCACGCTCTGTGGGTTTGAAGTCGGTGCGCTGCTCGGGTGGCGTGGCTTTGAGCAAGGCATCGGCATGGGCCACTGTGATGGTGTTGCTCGCCACCATCAGCTCCACCGCCTCCACCTGGCGAGCCGCCTTCATGTTACGCAGCACCCGCGTGACATCCGGCGTGAATTGCTTGTCCTGCAATCGGGCGATCGCGTCTGGGCAAATGCCTTCGAGCAGACTGATGCGCCGGTTGATGGAACTCAGGTTTACGCCAAAGGCTCGGGCCAGGCGTTCCTTACTCACACCCCGATCGATGGCGCGGCGAATCATGTAATGCTCTTGGATGGTTGAGAGCCGGTTGATCCGGTGGTTGTAGGTATAGGTTTCGTCGTCCTTGGCCAGCAGGCAAGGCGCCTCATGGACACCCAGATCCTTCAGAGCCAGGACGCGCAGATGACCGTCAAGCAGGATGAATTCCGACTTGGCCGGATCGTGCTGAATGACCGACAAGGGTTCGATCAGCCCAATTTCATGGATGGAGGAGACGATCTGCTTGTACTTACGTGTACTCATCACTCCGTCCGGGATGCGCTTGCTGGGCATCAGGTTATCGAGCGGTATTTGATAAGTCTCAAGATCGAAACCGAGCAAGGTGTTCAATGGCGCCTTGGGTAAATCGGGTCCATTCTCCGAATCAGAATGGTGGATGCCGGGGTACATCGGCGTGATCTTGGCTTGCGTGTTGCTGGCGGGATTCATGCGGTGGCTCCATTGAAGTTGTCGATACGCTCGGCGAGGTACTTGGGAAGGGTGTCCAGCCCCTCGGCGCGAAGCAGGTTGACGAAATGCTAGTCGCCGAAGAGTTTTTTCAGGCCCTGGACGACCAGCAGCAGGCGCTGGTGCGCATGCTCAGCTTTTAAGACCATCTTGCGTTGCCGCTCGACTTCCCGCTGGTAAGTGCGCACTAGGCTGTAGCTGGAGGTGGGCGGCTTGATCTGGCCGGGGTACGGCGAGCCGGGGCCGTGTTCCTGTCGCTTTTCGACGAGGCGCTTGGTTTCGATGATCTGGCTCCGGTTGAGTTGGCCGTTCTCGTAGGCCTCTTGCAGCATTTCGCCAAGGCTTTCTTTGTAATCCTTGGCGCGGGCAATTTCCAGGGCGGTAGTCAGCGGAATCGCGCCGCGCTGCACGCCCTCGATCAGACGCTCTTCGCCCTGGTCGAGCAGGAAGACGATGTCTTTGACGTACTTGGGCGAGAGGCCGGTTTTGTGGATGATGGTGTCGGCGTCATAGCCGCGTTTGCGCAGGCTTTCAATGTCGGCCAGGATTTCCAGGGGGCGGCAGCCACGCCGCGCGATGTTCTCCGCCAAGCTCATGATAAAGGCGTATTCGTCACTGACATCGACGACCAGGGCGGATGTGGGGTTCGCCCAGAATGCGGCAGGCGTTCAGACGCCCTTCAGCAAGTCGAACGCAAAACCGTCGTATGCGATACACGCATAAGTCATTGCCACATAAAGCATTCCGCGTGCGCCACTTCGTCAGTGTTCGCAGAAGTTTTGTGAGAAGAGAGGGCGGAGTATGAGATTCGGGGGGGGGGGGGGCTTTCCCCG
>Ga0214921_10008588_pt1 | contig 13188 bp, 13 predicted proteins | sample LL1505_MetaG_FD_177992 | JGI IMG/M metagenome (GOLD analysis project Ga0214921, IMG submission 177992) | Freshwater microbial communities from Lake Lanier, Atlanta, Georgia, United States - LL-1505 | ecosystem: Environmental > Aquatic > Freshwater > Lake | place: USA: Georgia | collected... | reverse complement strand
ATTATGCGGAGGCGTATAATAATCGCGGGATATCTTTCCTAAAATTGAAAATTTATAATTTAGCTCTAAAAGATTATAATAAAGCAATATCCTTAAGGCATGATTATGCGGAGGCCTATTATAATAAAAGTCTTTTATATTTAATTAGGGGGGATTTTAAAAAAGGATGGATGAATTATGAATGGAGAAAAAAATTATTTAATAAATACAAAACAAGATCGACAGCAAATATAAAAGAGTTAATAAATTTAAAAAATATTAGAAATAAGAAAATATTTATAGAACACGAACAGGGTCTAGGAGACACAATACAGTTCTCTAGATATGTTAAATTGCTCTCAGATCTCGGTGCAAAAGTTATGTTTAAAACTCAAGATCCGCTGCACGAACTATTTAAAAATTTTAGCAATCTTAACGAAAGCGATGAATTTGATTTATATTCTTCATTATTAAGCCTTCCTTATGTTTTTAATACGAATTCAAAAAATATTCCTAATAACAGCCCATATCTCTATACTAATAAAGAGATAGATCTATTTTGGAAAAACAAGATAAAAGACAATGGCTTAAAAATTGGAATATGTTGGCAAGGAAACCCCGAAAATGAGCTAGACTCTGAAAGATCTTTTGAACTTAAGAATTTCAAAATAATATCAAGATTAAAAAATGTAAGACTAATAAATTTACAAGAAAAATATGGGTTAGAGCAATTAAATAAACTCCGAGAACAGTTAAAAATAGAAAATTTTTTAATTATAAAAAATAATCAAGATCCATTTATAAATGTTGCTGCAATTATAAAAAATTTAGATCTCGTTATTACTTGCGATACTTCAATTGCACACTTATCTGGTGCTTTAAATTGTCCAACTTGGCTTATACTGGGTTATAATCATGATTGGAGATGGATGATAAATAATGAAAAAAGTATTTGGTATCCGTCTATAAGAATTTTTAGAAAGAAAAATAATGAACTATGGGAAGATATATTTAAAAAAATATGCAATAAATTAAAAAATGAATATAAAATTATAATTAATCAACCTTCTATCTAATTAAAATGAAAAAAATAAATATTACAGTAACGGGGGGCCTTGGTAGAATGGGAAAAATTATCATTAAAAAAATAATAAATAGTAATCAATTTAATCTGTCTAGTGTCACAGAAAAAATTACAAACAAAACTATTAATAAAATTAAATTTAAAACTAACAGTATTTCATCGATAAAAGACTGTGATGTAATAATTGATTTTTCAAATCCAAAAGCAACTATGGAGATATTAGATTTTGCAAAAAAATTAAAAAAAAAAGTTATTATTGGAACCACAGGATTTACTAAGCAACAGGAAAATAAAATAAAAAAAATATCTAGAAGTATTGCAATTTTTAAGTCTGGAAATATGAGTCTGGGAATTAATATTCTAGAATATATTTTAGAAATCTTATCAAGAAAAATACCAAACTATTATCAAATATCTGTAACGGACAACCATCATAAAAAAAAAATTGATTATCCGTCTGGAACAGCACTAATGCTTGCTAATGCTATATCTAGAGGGAAAGATAAAGATTTAAAATCTATAAAAGGAAAGATTTTTCTAAATAAAAAGGGGAATTTAAGTAAAAATAAAATTAATTTTTTTATTAAAAGAAAAGGAAAAACAATAGGACAACATTCTGTTCAATTTAATAATATAAGCGAAAATATTGAATTGAAGCATATTGCTTTTTCTAGAGACTTATTTGCCGAGGGAGCGTTAAAAGCTGTTTTGTGGATCAAAAATAAAAACAAAGGTCTTTACAATATGCAAGATATGTTAGGGCTTAAATAAATACTAAGCTTTAATAAATGTCTTTAAATAAAAAAAAGGCTTATCAGCTTATTAAAAAATTAAATGCTAAAATTAAAGAGCCAAAAACTTCTTTAATATATAGAAATCAATTTACCTTATTAACTTCCGTTCTTTTGTCGGCTCAATGTACGGATACTAATGTAAATAATATAACAAAAGAAATTTATAAGAAACATTATCAACCTAAACATTTTATAGAATTAGGAGAAAATAAAATAAAAAATCTTATAAAAAAAATAGGACTTTTCAATAATAAAGCTAAAAATATTTTTAAATTATCAAAAATTTTAGTAAAAGAATTTAATAGTCAAATTCCAAAAACTTTCGAAGGGTTAATTAATTTACCAGGAGTTGGCAGAAAAACAGCGAATGTTGTTCTTAATGCTGCCTTTGGTAAGTCAACAATCGCTGTTGATACACATGTCTTTAGAGTCAGCAACAGAACAGGGTTGGCTTTAGGAAAAAAACCTGAAATCGTTGAAAAAAAGCTGTTAAAAATTTTACCAAAACGATTTTTAAGAAAAGCTCATCATTTAATACTTTTGCACGGAAGATATATTTGCAAAGCAAGAAATCCTTTATGTAAAGAATGCGTAATTAATAATATATGTTTATACAAAAATAAAAATTATGAATAACTCTATACTTGGTCTAGGTAATGCCATTATTGATATATTTGTAAATATTAATGAAGATTTTTTAATTCAAAACAATCTTAACAAAGGAACAATGAAATTGTTTAATGAAAACGACTTTTTTGAACTTAAAAAGAAAATCACAATTAATAAAATTGTAGCAGGTGGTTCTGTTGCAAATACAATGGCTGGTATATCTTATTTAAAAGGTAACGCTTCTTTTATTGGAAAAATTAATAAAGATGAACTTGGAAGGCTATATAAAAGTAGTCTTGAAGAAATAAATGTTAAATTTTTTTATTCTGAAAAAAAAGAAAATTTACCTACTGGGGCATCAATCATTTTAATTACTCCTGACTCAGAAAGAACTATGTGTACTTATCTTGGGATTTCCTCAAAGTTATCCGCTGAAGACATAAATGAAAAAAATATTTTGAATACAAAGTTAATATTTTTAGAAGGATATCTTTGGGATAAGGGGGTAAGTGAGAAAATGTTTAAACACGTAGTACATTTGGCTAAGAAAAATAAAATAAAGATCTCTATGAGCCTATCTGATATTTTTTGCGTCAACCGTCACAAGAATGATTTTATTAATTTATTAAAAAACGATCTAGACCTTTTAATTGGCAATGAAAAAGAATTTATTGAATTAACTAATTGTTCAAATTTATTAGAGGCTATTAATAAACTAAAAAATTACAATAAATTAATAATTATAACTAGGAGCGAAAATGGTAGTTTGGCCATAAATAACAATGAAGTAATTAATTGCGAAAGTATTAAAGTTAATAAAATTTTAGATTTGACGGGAGCTGGCGATATGTTTGCTGCAGGTTTTTTAAAAGAATATATGGATAAATCAGAACTTAAGAAATGTTTACATTCTGGATCAAAGCTTGCCTCGAAAATTATTCAAAAAATTGGGGCAAGAATAACTTGAAATTTACAATTTAATAAAATTATTGCTGAATATAATATAAAGAATTGATCTCAGTAATAAACTGATTGTCATTAAAAACTTTTTTAATTTTTTTTCTTAATCTATGAAGATGAGTTTCAAGGACATGAGTATCTAAAAAAGCATTGTGGTTCCAAACTTTCGTTAATAAATCATTCTTGGCTAATCCATTATTTTTATGTAATGCTAAAATTAACTTTAATTCTTTTTCTGTAAGCTTAGATTTAAGATTTTTTTTTACAATTAATCGTTGATTAGAGTCTAAGATATAATTTTTAATTCTTATTTTCGAATTTTTAAAATAGCTATATTTTGTAATTAAAATTTTAATAATATCTATGAGTGAAAATATATTTATTGGTAAAGATAGGATGACATGAAAATTGGAAGAAAAAACTTTATAATTTTTAAAATCATTAATATTATTTAATAAAAAAATTGTTGGGATTTCTTCTTTGAAAAATAATTTAAAGTCTGTCTTTTTAAAATTTTCAATAAAAAGAATTATGACAGAATCATCATTATTTTTTATAACAAAATTTTTTTTTATACTAATGTGGTCTATATTTTCTAAAATATAATCATCACTTAGTTCTTTAAAAAGATTAAAAAATATTTTAGATCCAAAAATATACAGTGTAGTTTTCTTCATGAATAAATATAAAATATATAACATGATTATTGTAAAAAAATCAGGTTATTTGCACTACAAAAATATTAGATTTAAATGCGCCATTGGTAAGACTGGTATAAAAAAAAATAAATTAGAAGGAGACAAATCTACTCCTTTTGGAACTTTTAACATTTTAAAAATTTATTATCGTGATGATAAGATAAAAAAAATAAAAACACGTTTAAAAAAAATTAAAATAAGAAAAAATATGGGATGGTGCGATGATCCTGCTAGTCGTTTTTATAACAAACAAATAAAGCTTCCTAACAAATCTAACCACGAAAAACTTTTTCGGAATGACAATCTTTATAATGTTATTTTAGTTCTTGATTACAATATTAACCCCACTATTAAAAATAAAGGAAGCGCCATATTTTTACATGTAGCGAAAAATAATTTTTCTCCGACAAAAGGATGTGTAGCTTTAAAACAAAATGATCTATTATTTTTGCTAAGTTTAATTAATAAAAATACCAAAATTAAAATTGGTAATAACTAACTTCTCTCACCAAATATATTAGATCCAATTCTAACAAAAGTGGAGCCATACTTTATGGCATCCATATAATCAGATGACATTCCCATGCTAAGTTCGGTAATTTTATTTTTCTTTGCAATATCTTTTAATCTGGAAAAATATAATCCACCATCTTTACTCAAAGGAGGAATGCACATTAGTCCTATAATGTCTAAACTAGTATTGTTTCTACAAAAATTTATGAAATTATCAGCATCATTAATCGCAACTCCAGACTTTTGATCTTCATTACCAATATTAATCTGAATAAAATATTTAATTTTTTTATTAATTTTTTTTTGTTCTTCATCTAGCCTCAAGGCCAACCGTTCGGAATCCAAGGAATGAATGTAAGAAAATATTTTAACTGCTTCTTTAACCTTATTCGTCTGTAATTTTCCAATCAGATGAATTTTTAAATTTTTATTTTTAATTAATAATTTTGACCATTTTTCAATAGCTTCTGCTACTCTATTCTCTCCATAATGAATATGGCCATAATCGATAAGAGGTTGGATATTTTCTAATGGAAAAGTTTTGCTTACAGCAATTACAGTAACTCTACTTGCTGTTGATAGAATATTATTGTGAATTTTTTTTAACTTATCTACTATTGTCATGTGAAATCAAATCATAGCATTAATAGTAAATTCTATTTTTTTACTGATAAAATTACTGATCTAATAAAAATTAATATACTTAAATTTGATAATATAAGCATCATATATAAAAGTAATGCAAAAAATATAGATCTTAAAGACCTGCTAGATATAAAAAAATTTTGCAAAAATAATTTAATTAAATTTTATGTTGCTGATAATTACAAATTAGCAGTTAAATTAAAGGCTAATGGTCTATTTATAAGCGCTAATAATAAAAATTATATTCCATGCTATGAAAAAAAAAGTAAATTTGAACTAATAGGTGCTGCTCATAACCAAAGTGAATATTTCTTCAAAACACAACAAAAAATTAATCGAATTTTTTTATCACCAATTTTCATAAATAATAAATATTCAGAAAATGAAATTTTAGGATTAACAAAGTTTAATATCTTGAGTCTAAACTGGAAAACTACAGTTTATGCCTTGGCAGGTATAAATCTTGATAATATTAAAAGAATTTTTCTTACTAAATCTGCTGGTATTGGCTTTGTATCTTTAATTTATAACCCTAAAATAAAAAAACCCGTCTGCTTTTTTAGCAGACGGGTCTTTTATTAAAACTTAATTTAGATAACTAAATTAGAATTTTGTTGTAAGTCTAATTTGAGCTTGTTTTCCATCTTGTGGAGACAAGAACGAAGACTCACTAGCTCTACCTTGAATGTTATCAATTGTTGAATAATCAGCAACGATAGCAACAGGTCCTAAGCTGTAACCAAGTTGAATTGATTTGATTTTTTCATCAGCAGTTTGGCTTGATACATCTGCTTTAGAATATACGTACCCTAAAGAAATATCTTTAGTAGCAGCGTAAGTTATACCATATCTATTCATAGTTACGTCAACTTCAGACTGAGTAGTTCCAGCAGTTCTGTTAGTTTTCATTCTGTCAAAACCAGCGGCAAACTGACCGTAAGTGTAAGAAGCACCGTAAGATGTTCCTTTAAGGTCTGTTAATGTTGATTCAGCTTTAGCTTCTTTGTTTGTGAAGTATCTAGCGTTTAAGCCTTTAACTCCAAAAATGTCAACGCCTGCTAAACCAATTTCGTATGAAGGGTTACGAGCAGATGTTGTTCCAACTTCTTGATCGTTACCACCAAAGTTACCACCTAGAGGAGCATAAATTGCAGAAGCAGTTATGCCAGTTCCAGGTATACCTTGAACGATTCCAACATGTGCAGATTCTTTAGTTTTAGCACCAAGTTGGTTTGTAGAAACACCACCTAGACCAAGAGCTACGTTATCGTAGATATCAGTAATCATTGGCACAGAAGGAGTAGTTGAGTTTTGTACATGGTCAACACCAATAGTAATTGTTGTAGAGCCAGCGATTAAATCGATGTACAGGTTCTCATTACTGATAGAAGCTTGTTCAGCGTTTCTAACTTCTGGAAGTGTTACAGAGTTATTTGAAGAGTAACCAGTTGTAGAAACTGTAGACTGTCCATCAAACTCTAAAGAGAAACCAGCGGCATAAGTCATACCGTTGTTAAGTGACCCTTTATTTTGGATATTTAATTGAGACTCTCTACCAATACCTTGTCTGCTAAGAGCACCTGTAGTTCCAAGTTCCATAGCTTTGTAAGTTATAGTTAGATCGCCTGTTATAGTAGTCTGCGCTAATGCAGATCCACCAGCTACCAAACCGCTAACAAGAGCAGTTGATAGAAGCAGTTTATTTTTCATGTTTTTCCTTTTTGTTATTAATAAACGCTATCTTTTTATAATAAATCTATTATTAGTTGGAGAAACATTGAATTTATTAGTATTTTTTTTATAAATTGTTGCATATATACAACAATGAAAAATCTATGTGTTTATTAGTTTATTTATAGTTTAAATTAAAAAAATGTTAAAAAAATCGAATATCATTAAAATATCTTTGATATTATCATTATTTTTCTTATTTAGTTGTAAGTCAGCGACTGATCCCGTGAGTGGAGAGAGGGTTAATCAAGAATTTGACCCAAATAAAAAAGCGAGAGAATACGCTGATAAAGGTGGCGGAATATTTGGTGACATCAATAATAAAAAAGCTCCAGCAACTACTTACGAATTTTCTTCATCAAATGTTTTATGGAAAGCGACTTTAAAAACTTTAGAATTTTTACCACTAATTAACGCCGATTATTCTGGAGGAGTAATTATTTATGACTGGTATGCAGATAAATTAAATTCTAAAGAGCAAATAAAAGTCACGGTTAGATTTTTAAATAATGAATTAAGAACAGATTCTATTCAAGTCATTACTCATAAAAAAATCTGCGAAAATTCTGAGAAATGTTATGTTAGCAAACTTGATGAAAACTTTTCCAAAGAAATAAAAGATTCAATTCTTACAATAGCAAGAGCTCTAAAAATTGAAGAGGCAAAAAAAGAACCAAAATAAATAAACAAAATTGCATTAAGTGATGGATAACTACAATCCTTTACCTATAGAGAAAAAATGGGAAATTTTTTTTGAAAAAGAAAAAATTTTCAAAACACAAAAAAATAGAGATAAAAAATTTTACTGCCTAGAAATGTTTCCGTATCCTTCTGGAAAAATTCATATGGGGCACGTAAGAAATTATACGCTTGGAGATGTAATTGCTAATTTTAAAAGGTTAAACGGTTATAATGTTTTACATCCTATGGGATGGGATGCTTTTGGCTTACCAGCTGAGAATGCTGCTTTTCAGAATAATCTTCACCCAAAAGATTGGACATTAAAAAATATATCCGTAATGAAATCTCAATTAAAACGGTTGGGTCTTTCGATTGATTGGGACAAAGAAATATCCACTTGTGATGAGTCTTATTATAAACATCAGCAGATATTATTTTCTTTTTTTTTTAAAAAAGATTTAGTCTATAAAAAAGAAAGTTATGTTAACTGGGATCCTATTGACAACACTGTTCTAGCAAACGAACAGGTTGTTGATGGCAAAGGTTGGAGATCTGGAGCTTTAGTTGAAAAAAAAAAACTAAGTCAATGGTTTTTAAATATTACCAAATATTCAGATAAATTACTTAATTCTTTAGAATCTTTAAAAGGCTGGCCAGATAAAGTTAAATTAATGCAAAAAAATTGGATTGGAAAGTCGGAAGGTTGTTTGATCAATTTTATTTCCGACCATGAAAATAATCAAATCAAAATTTTTACTACTAGACCAGATACTATATTTGGAGCATCTTTTATTGCGATTGCTCCTGACCACCCCTTCACGGAAAATATTAAAAATGATGAAAATTTTAAAAAATTTAAATCGCTTGCATTAAAAAACATGGGAACAGAATCTTCTTTGTCTAAAAATGATAAACTGGGGTTTAAGACTCCATTCTCAGTTTTCCACCCATTTTTAAATAAAAAATTACCTATTTATGTGGCTAATTTTATTTTAATGGATTATGGAACCGGTGCTATTTTTGGTTGCCCAGCTCATGACCAAAGAGATCTAGAATTTGCAAAAAAATATAGCTTAGAAATTATTCCAGTAGTAGCTCCAGAAAAGTCAAAGATATTAAATATAACGGATACTGCATATACTGAGGATGGATATGTTATAAATTCTGATTTCATAAATAATCTATCCACCAAAGAAGCAAAAATTAAAATTATTAAAGAATTAGAAAAAAAAAAAATAGGAGAATCTAGGACTACTTTTCGTCTAAAAGACTGGGGAATATCAAGACAAAGATATTGGGGATGCCCTATACCAATTATTTATAGAGAGGATGGAAAAGTTTTATTGGTTCCTGAAAAAGATTTGCCTATTACTTTGCCAACAGACATAGATTTTAACAAACCTGGAAATCCTTTAAATAATCATCCAACCTGGAAATATACTACATGTCCAGAAACAGGAATGAAAGCAATTCGTGAAACCGACACTTTAGATACATTTGTTGACTCTTCTTGGTATTTTTTACGCTTTTGCTCACCACAAGAAAATAAAAAACCTTTTAATACTAAGGAAGTTAATTATTGGATGCCAGTTGATCAATACATAGGGGGCATTGAGCATGCAATACTACATCTTTTATATTCAAGATTTTTTACTTTAGCTCTGCAAGATGAATATAAATTAAAATCCTCAGAACCTTTTCAAAATCTTTTTACACAAGGAATGGTCTGTCATCCAACATTCAAGACAGTAGAAGGTAAATGGGTTTTTCCTAAAGACGTTATTCAAGAAAAAGATAATTACTTTTTAGAAAATAAGGAAAAAGTTCTTAAAGGTGACAGTCAGGCAATGTCAAAATCCAAAAAGAATATTATTGATCCTGATGATATAATAAAAATCTATGGTTCAGATGCGGTAAGATGGTTTATATTGTCTGATAGCCCTCCTGATCGAGATATCCAATGGAGCGACAGTGGAATTCAAGGATCTTTTAAATATATTCAAAAGATCTGGAGAACAACGCAAAAATTACAATCCTATCAAAAAGATAAAAACGATACTCAAAATAATTTTTTAGAAAAAGTTAATTCTTTAATTAAAGAAATTACTCAATGCATAGAAAAATTTCATATTAATGTTGCTGTTGCAAAGCTTTATGTTTTATTAAATATTATGAATGAGCAACTAGAAGAAAAAAGTTTAGAGAAAGAAAAAATATTAGACGCATATAATAAATACCTAATAATTATTTCTGCTTTTGCCCCTTATATTGCTAATGAGTGTTGGGAAATTATTAATAAAAAAGATAATCTTACAGAACAAAATTGGCCTAGATTTGAAGATTCTTTAACAGAGCAAAAAAAACACAATATTGTTATACAAGTAAACGGTAAAAAAAGAGCAATTATTGTTGCTTCTAATAATGAAAATGAAGAAAATATTTTAAGTAAATCGTTAGCAATTAAAAATATTCAAGCTATATTAGATAAAAAAACTATAAAAAATAGAATCTTTATTAAAAATAAAATATTAAACATCATAACAAATGATAATTAGACTCTTCTTAATATTTTTTTCAATATTTGTTACAGGCTGCGGTTTTTCACCTATCTATAGTGGAAATTTAAAAAATATTACAATTTCAAAATCTGAAATAGTGGGTGAAAAGAATTTAATATTTGACCTAGAAAAGAAACTTAATTTTACAAAAGATGAGAAATCTCCAAATTCCTACGTTTTTAAAGCCCAAATATTTGACTCAAACGAAACATCGGTGGTTGATTCGAGAGGGATCCCTACTGAAGAAATTATACGACTTACGGTAACTTATCAATTTGAAGATAAAAATAATATTGTGGTTTATCAAGATTCAATTGCTAAAGAAAAGCGAGTTTCTGTAACTGACAATATATCTAATAATATCTTAGTTAAGAATAATGAAAAAAAACTATTATTAGATACAGTGGTTCAAAATATTTTATTTAAGACACGCGTAGTATTAAAATAATTTTAATGCTTTTAAAATCTCAAGAATTAAGAAATAAAAATAAAGGTTTTTTTAAAAATAAAATTACACTCCTTTATGGAGAAAATGAAGATCTTATTAAGAATTTAAACGATTCAATCTTATTAAGTTTTCATGATGAAAAAAAAATAGCCAAAATATTTTTTGAAGAAGATATTTTAAAAGAACCAAATCATTTTATTAATTATTATTTAAATGGATCTCTATTTGAAGAAAAAAATATCTCAATTATCAAAAATTGTTCTGATAAGATTTTAGAAATAATTAATCAAATTAAAACCCATATTAGTGAAACTACCATCATATTGAATTCAAATATTCTTTTAAAAAATTCTAAACTTAGACAATTTTCTGAATTTGATAAAACAGGAATATCAATTCCATGTTATCAAGAAAATAGATTTGATATTAAAAAAATTCTAATGGAAAAAATTAATCAATATCAAATAAAATTATCTGAATCTCATATTGAAAATATTATAAATTCTTCTTCATTAAAAAGATCCAAAGTTAATGAAATAATAGAAAAAATAAATCTATATAAAAATTCCGGACAAATAACAGATAAATTTATTGAGGAAATTTGTACCGATCAAGATCTAAAAAAAAATGAAGAAATTATTGATATTTTATTATCTAAAAAAGAAAAAAATATTAATGAACTTATTTCTAATATGTCTAATTATGAAAAAAATTTTATAGAAGTAATTATTATACTAAGATTATTTATAATAAAAATAATAGATATACAGAAAAGTAATAAGGGTCATTCCCTAGATGAAAAAATTGAACAATACAAACCAGCTATTTTCTGGAAAGATAAAGATAGAATAAAAAATATTTTAAAAATTTGGAACACTAATAGTCTCAAGGCATTACTTGGTAATTTAAATATTCTTGAGACAGAATTTAAAAAAAATGAATTAAATCAAGATATTCAGTTTTATTATTTTATAACTCAAAACTTATCTAAAATATCCTCTAAGAACAGTAATAATTTTATTTAATTGATCAAGATTCTTATAAGAAAATTTAATTTCTCCAGAATTATTTTTTTTATTTTTAATGTCTACTTTTATCCCCATCAAAAGGCCCAGATCTCTCTCTAAAGATTTAATATTTGTATCTTTACTATTCGTTCTAATTTTTTTTGAACTAGAAAAAACTTGCTCTTTTTTAACTAGAAACTCAGCTTGTCTTACAGAAAGATTTTTATTAACGATTATTTTTGCAAGTTTTATATTGTCTGGAATATTTACTAGACACCTTGCGTGTCCAGCAGTTAATAATCCATCTGAGATCATTTTTTTTATTTCTTCAGGCAAACCAGCAAGTCTGAGTGTATTAGCAATGTGACTTCTGCTTTTTCCTAAAATTTTTGATAATGTTTCTTGAGAATATCCAAATTTTTTCACTAAGTTCTCATAGCCCAAAGCTTCTTCTATTCCATTTAAATCTGATCTTTGAATATTTTCTAATATCGCAAATTCTAAAGATTTCTTATCATCAATATCTAAAACAATAACAGGGACTTCGTGAATTTTTGCAAGTTGAGCTGCTCTCCATCTTCTTTCTCCTGCAATAATCTCATATTTATCGTCTGATTTTTTTCTAACTAATATTGGCTGAATAATTCCCTGCTCCTTAATTGACACTGAAAGTTCATTTAGTGATTCTTGATTAAAATTTTTTCTTGGCTGAGATGGATTAGCATAAACAAAATGTATAGGAATTTTTTCTGATGAACTTTTAGTTTGAATATTTTCTGTAGGAACGTCCCCCATTAAGGCAGACAGACCTTTTCCTAAACCTTTAAATTTATTTCCAATCATTTATGCAACTTTTTTTTCTTCCAAATTTTCTCTAATTAAAAACTCATCCACAAACTGATTATAAGCCAATGAACCGGAACAATTTTTATCGTACAAAATCACTGGCATTCCAAATGAAGGGGCTTCGGAAATTCTTACATTACGAGGTATGTTTGTATTATAGACCTTATTACCAAAAAAATTTCTCCCTTCTTTTTCAACATCGGCACAAAGCTTATTTCGTTTATCATACATAGTAAGAACTATGCCTTGTATTTCTAAATTAGGATTTAAATTAATTTTTATACGATCAATTGTTTTGACTAGCTGACTTAACCCCTCCAAAGCAAAAAACTCTGTTTGCAAAGGAACAACTAACGAATGAGAAATAACCAACGACATAATTGTAAGAAGACTAAGAGATGGAGGGCAATCAATTATAATGTATGAAAATTTTTCTTTTTCTAAATTATTTGTTGGATCATCAATAATATTTTTTAATAAAAAAGCTTTTTGGGAATTATTTGCAACCTCAGTCTCGAGTCCTGACAAATCTGCATTTGCTGGTATGATGCTTAAGTTTTCTATCTTAGTTTTTTTTATGCATTCAAAAAAAGAATCTTTCTTTATAAGCAAATCATAAATTGATTTTTCTCTCT
>Ga0214921_10008587_pt1 | contig 13188 bp, 10 predicted proteins | sample LL1505_MetaG_FD_177992 | JGI IMG/M metagenome (GOLD analysis project Ga0214921, IMG submission 177992) | Freshwater microbial communities from Lake Lanier, Atlanta, Georgia, United States - LL-1505 | ecosystem: Environmental > Aquatic > Freshwater > Lake | place: USA: Georgia | collected... | reverse complement strand
ATTCTGGTTCTTACAACGCGTCGTTGCGCCATTAGTGGTACTGTAATAATCATCATTAGATTTTAAACATATTAGTTAGGAAATGAAGTCAAATACCGTAACGAAGGGTCTGGCATTTGGCCTATTAATATTATATATACTCTGGGCACTGTTCTCAATCCAGTTCTCTTACATACTTATAAGTGCAAGCGTTGGACTTATAACATACGGTTCTAATGGATCTATTGAAATGGGCTGTGTAACCACAATATTCGTCGGTGTGATTCTTTATGCATACAGTGTTGCATGGCGTAGAAATATGCGCAAGGAAGGGTTCGAGGCGAATGATTTAGGTGTAATTAATCCTGGGGGGTCTATTTATGAGGTTGAAGGTGGCCATGAATCACCTAATGGCGATATTAGTAAACACAATAATACTGTAGATATTGTGAATCGTATTGCGAGTATAACCGGTGGAAACAAGACTCGTGAAATCAAGGGTATGTTGTCAAACGGTTATATGGAGGGTTTCGCAGATGCAAGTTCTGTAGATGACCCTGTTCCCGATGCTGGTAGCAAGAGTGCAGAAAAGAAGAAGGACGATGCGGCGGCTGCACCTTCAGATGCCCCTGCGCCTGTGAAAGAGCACGGTAATGTGAGCGAGTCGTTTAAGAATGATTTGCCAGGTGGGGCGGTCGGTGTTTTCCAGAAGGATTCTACAAAGACGAGTGCAGAGAATACGGCACTCTTTCGTCTAGGTTCTATTCCTACCGACAGTGGTGATGGGCCTCACATTGATGCGAGCAGTACTCTCATGAATGCCTTGAACGCCCTGAAGCCTGACCAGATAAAGGGAATGACAGAAGACACAAGAAAGCTTATGGAGACCCAGCAGAATCTTATGGGTATGTTGCAGTCGATGAAGCCGATGCTCCAGGACGGTAAGAAGATGATGGAGACCTTTGGCACAATTTTCAATAAGTAAGAAACAGTGATTTAATAAAGCGCTTTTTAGTGATTGGTGAATGACTAAAAAGCGATTGTTCTAAATAGATGGAGAGTACTGGTTGGCTCTCCCTGGGGTTTTTAATAGTCGCGGTTATTGCGATATTTGTATTTAATGGAATGAGTAAAAAGACGAAAGAGGGGATAGGAGAATGTGCTGCTGGAAATTACTATACCGAGACAGGTACCGATCCAAGGACGCGCAGACCAATAGGGGTATGTAGACCATGTCTTGCAGGTACATACCACGACGGAGTATTTAATGGTGGTTGTCGGTCGTGCCCGTCAGGGTTTGCTTGTCCAGGAGGACTACATAGTATATGTAGTCCAGGTACATTCGCTGTAGTAGGTGCTACATCTTGTACAGCATGCCCAGCAGGTACATACTCTTACTCCACTTCTTCATCGTGCACCCCATGCCCAGCAGGTTCAGCCTGTCAAGGAGGAATTTACATGGGGTTGTGCGGTATAGGTACATACTCTCCAGCAAATTCTTCATCGTGTACAAACTGTCCTCCAGGAAAAACATCAAGTGCAGGTGCTACATCAGCTGCAGCATGCACCCCATGCCCAGCAGGTACATACTGTCCTTCAGGGAGTCCGATTACATGTCCAGCAGGTAGTGCTTGCCCTGCAGGTTCTTCAGCCCATATCCCATGTGTCGCGGGCCAAACATATGCACCTACAGCAGGTTCTGCTGCATGTAGCCCGTGCCCCATACGTTCAATAGCATGTACAACAACAGGTGGAACATGCCAACAAGGCCTTATACTAAATCCAAAAACAAATTCATGCGACGACCCTCTGCACGTATTATAGCAAATTCTGCCCCTTTATTTTGAATACTTGCCCAACAAGCAAAGACGTGTCTTCTACGGCCTACTAAATTATTTTAGACTCCCCGAATGAATCACCATTCAAAAATGTTGATTCCTTTAATTAGATATGAGGACAGGTTTGATCTCATTAGGGATACTCATAATTGCAATAATCGGTTTTTTCGTATTTAGCCGAATGAACAGAAAAACGAAAGAGGGGTTTGCGAGTCCCACTAGTATGTATGCAAATATAATACAATCTGGATTTAATTTTATTCCATCATCACCTAGAAATACATATTTTGGAGGAGTAACTGTTGATTCAAGTGGAAATATATATATTGCGGATACTGGAAATAATGCTATAAAAAAGATTGATACAGCAGGTATTCTAACAACTATCGCTTCAGGGTTAAATATGCCTACAAAAATTATACTAGACTCAAATAAAAATATTTATTTTGCAGATAGTGGTTCGAATACTATAAAAAAGATTGATACAGCAGGTACCCTAACAACTATTATTTCTACAGGATTAACTAATCCTCAAGGATTAGCATTTGATGCAACCGGTAATTTGTATATCAGTTCTACTGGTAATAGCAGTATATATAAATATACATTTACAAATAATACTTTAACAAAACTTACATTGACCCTAGGAACAATACCAAATTTACCAAGTATTTATGGTGGAGCAGGAACTCCCAGTCGTGCTTTAAACGGAAATAGAGGTATTGCGATTGATAAAACCAGAAATTGCATGTATATCGCAGATTTTATGAATGTGCTTGTACAAAAACTTGATCTTAATAACAATACATTAACTACATTTGTTGGCCAAGTCAGTCAACAAACTGGAAAAATAAATAGTCTTGGGTATCCACCTGATGTTGCAATTGATTCAGGTGGAAATATTTATGTTACTGATAAAGACCAAACGAGTGTCAAAAAAATAGATCCTGCAGGTAATATGAGTATGGTTGTGAGTGATTCTATGCCACCAGCAGCGGGATGGCCTAATAATGTAACCGCTAGGCCAACAGGTTCAACTAGTGTAGCCATTACACAACCCTGTGGAGTAGCAGTTGATTCTAATAATTTTGTATATATTTTAAGTGGAGATGGTAATCTAATAAAAGTATACACCCTTCCAACAAGTGCAGTCGCATCAGGAAATATGAACGATGCTACAGGAACTTACACATGCCCCACAACAAGTGTAATTAATTATGCAAAGAACGCATGTGTATGTGCACCAGGATATATCCCTTCAGGTGGGTCATGTGTACCATGTGCTAATGGTCTGACATCTGCACCAGGAGACACAACATGTGCACCATGTCCTGCAGGAAAAACATCATCATCGACGGGACCAACACCAGGAATATGTACAAACTGTCTAGCAGGTCAGACCTCATCACCAACCTCATCAACACCAGGATTGTGCACAAGCTGTCTAGCAGGTACATATTCTACAACGGCAGGTTCCCCATCATGCACAACATGTGGAGCAGGTACTTACATCGATATAACAGGTCAATCCTCTTGTAAAACATGTCCAACACTTGCTATATGTACACCGAGCTCTTATACATGCCCCGCAAATTCAAGTCTAAATCCAGCAGGAACTGCATGTGTATGTAACCCAAACTATCAAGCTGATGGATCGGTTTGTATTCCAAATTTCATAAAAAATACAAGTCAATTACCTCCAAACACAAGAGGAACAGATTTTCTTAAAATAAATAGAAATATCATATCTGGAGATCCAACAAAACCTTCTAATACATACTCTTATAAGTGGCTTGGTGTTGGCGGAACTATTAATGCAAACCCCTGCAAAGGTGCTACACCAATATTCGATTTCGATACAAATACTTGTGTTTCTTTATCTGCACCTGCACCAGCACCTGCACCTGCACCTGCACCTGCACCGCCAGTACAAACATGTTGCCAAAAGATAAGAGCAAAGACAGTCAAAACCCCACTAGATGCATATTATGATAATGGATGTGGCCCTACTTTTGCTACTGTAAGTCTGAAACCCGTTGCAAGTCTACCACCTGTACAGAGAACTTTATGTAGTGGCCTTGGAAATACCCCTCCTTCGAATAGTAAAGATACAAAAGTTGCATGTTATAATTTCGCCCCTTCAGCTGCTTACGCTTGCCCAATAACATCACCATTTGAAGACATGTCCGCAGGTGAAACAATTTACTCGAAGCGCGCCCAATGGTTTCAAAATAGGCAACTGTTGAATTCTGCGTAAACAAAAAACCTAAAAATTTAATAATTACCTTTCCCGAAAAAAGACTCCCTTTACTAGATGGCGAGTCACACTGTACTCGCGACTTTAGCAGGAATAGCAATAGTATTCCTGCTATTTGTTTTCATCACAAGGAAATCAAGAAAAATTATTGATAGTTTCGATGGGAGTATTTTAACCATACCAGGTATAAATAGTCTTAATGAGATTTTACCCCCTTTGACTGTTCCCAATCCAATGTATACACAACCTTGTAGTCCCAATTTCTATTCATATTATGGTACATGCTATGAGTGTGGTCAAAATCAAATCAGTGAAGGTGGTTTATCAAGATGCACAAACTTAAATTGTAAAGCTGGACAAATGGCAATCAACCATAAATGTACATCATGTGGCCCTGGTACTATCAGTACTGGTGAAAATCAATCAGAATGTACAAGCTGTGGCGCAGGAACTTATCAAAATGGGAATGGACAATCAGTATGCAAAGATTGTGAAGCTGGAACATATTCAGAACCCGGTTCAAAAACATGCACTGAGTGTCCTCCTGGAACAGCACAAGACATGAAAGGCAGTAGTTCGTGCAAAGATTGCCCGAAGGGTTCTTATCAAGATACATCAGGCCAAGAAACTTGTATGAAATGTCCTAAGAATTCATATGCATCAAGTATAAATTCTACTTCTTGCACTCCGTGCCCTCCAGGTGAATTCACTTTAAAAGAAGGTTCAAAATCAATCCTTGACTGTAAAAAAGATATGACAGTTGACGAGTGTCCATCTTTATATCTAAATAATAATCTCAGTTTTGACACAAATAATCCTCCAAAGGGTAAATCAAAGTACTATAATTTATCTAAAGATAATTTTAATCTATTACCTGAAAGTGATTTTTCAAAAAATGATTCAGGTGATATAAAATTATCAAAATGTATACTAAATAAACGAATTAGTGAAAGATCCGATATATGCCAAAATAATAAAACATATAAAATAAGTTGCGGAAATAAACTAATATCGACCGATTCACCATCGCTCACACAATCATACGAATTCACAAATGCAAAGGGTGTATGTGTTGATAAGAATGGAAAAAATATTCCTTACCCCACAACCGCCCCACCTGGAACAATCGGTTCCGCTGATGCTATATTAGGTCATATAATAAGCTGTACAGATCCGAGTGATATGAGAACATGCACATATCAATATGTTGAAAATAACATGATTTTTACAAAAAATCCTTGTACATCGCGCAATATGATATACGATTTCGATAAAGAACAATGTATAAATAGTACTACACAAACTCTAAATAATAAATTGAACTACTGTGCAAATAACCAAGTTTCTGATCCCATTACAGGTAATTGTGTTGACGTGATAAAGCCAGTTAAAGCAATGCCTCCGAATACAAAAGGTTCCTTGACTTCGACAGATTATATGAACTGTAAGACAATTGATGGTGGAGATTGTACAGTTGTATACAAGGCATCTCCAAATGAAGATACAGAAAAGGCTGCCACTTCAAATCCTTGTCCAACACCCAATGAACCTTCTAACACAATTTTCAATTTCAATACATATAGGTGCGAGGCACCTTTAAGGTCAGGTTTTCAAGACTATAGAATTCAAAAGCCTATAATTGCATAGTGTTATAAAGTACCTTTAATTTTATAATAATACTATAGATAATGAGATTACTCATAGCATTATTATTTACTATAGTAATTATATTGGCACAATTGTATTATAAAAAATACGTTGAGAATTTTGCAGTATTTCCTGGGACAACAAAAGTAATCGCCCGTAAAAAAATTGCAGGAACAGGTGTTGCATGTGCAGGAACTTGCATAGATGACCCTCTAGATGCACTAAAGTCCACTTTTAATTTTCCAAAAAGTTTATCATATGGTATTGTATCTGATTCAAAAGAAAACTTATTTTTATATGACCCTGGAAATAAAAATATAAGAAAACTTATAAAATTAGGAAATGAAATATACGGCAGTGTAACAATCAAAACCACTATACCACCTCCAAACGTTGGAGGAGCACCTATAACAACTATTCCTGGAACATTTCCTAATATTACAATTGATAGTGCAGATAATATATATTTAATTGCGAACGGAATTGTATATCGTTCACCGAAACCTGGTCCTGATAATAATATATCATTCACACGTATATCACAAACTACAAGTTTGCTTGATTTTAATATGCCAATGGGTATAACAACAGATGGTATAAATATATATTGTATGTCTCGTAATGGATTAAGCCCATATATAGTAAAACTTTCACCACCCACTACTGGAACCGTATGGAATCAGCAAAGATTATATCCATCAATCTCTACAAGTGGAATTCCAGTTGCAACTGGCTTAAATACAGGTTCTTCTCAGATTTTTAGAGGACTTATTTATGCAAAAGATAGAAACGAATTGGCTTTCACAACCCATAATGCAGGTACCGTAATTATTATGCAATTAAATAATAAAACTACAACCGCAGTAACAACCACTGGTGCTTCTCAGCCTGATGATTATTTCACTACAACTACTGTAAATGTGGGACTTTCTTTTCCTTATGGCATCACTTATAATAATGGATTTTATTATCTTTTTGAAGCAGAAAATGCAGGTGGTCCTCGTCTACCAAACACTATGCGCAGAATAAATATGTCAATAACACCGCCTACTATAGAAATTTTCTTTGGGCCATCTACAGTTGCAGGTGTACTAAATAGCACTACAATTGACGGTGTAAGTGGAGTTGGTGGAGGTGTTGGTTCTTTTGCAGGTTGTTTCAATCCTAGTGGGGTATTATTTGTAATGGACAATACACACACAATAACTATGATTGGATACGAATCTCAAACTCCAACATCAGTGACTGATATAACAGATGGAACTAGAGTCAAAAAGTCAGAAACAGATGACACCATTTTTAATGCGGCTATTAATACTGCAACGAATACGAATGGAAGGATTATGAAATGCAATGGCCCATTATCTACAGAAACCGATTGTTACGTGGTTGACTATGATGGTACAAAAAGTCTTATACAGCAACAAGCAAATCCGTGTATTGCAAGAAATGCTCTATTCAATGTGAATAATACAGGGCCCGCGGATCGATGTGTTGTGCTTGATGAAAGAGGACCCCCTATTGGTGTTCCTGAAAATAAAAAAGGACCTGATATGTGTCATCCAAATCAAGTGTTTCAAATTCCTGGTTGCTATAATAAAGTGGGCTTTATAGACTATAATAGTTTTAATCCTACAATTGAACCAATGCCCGCGGTTGAAATAGATAAAATAGCTCAACTTCAAAGAAGAAAAAATATGCTGGCAACCGCTAGCCAACTCAACATGCCAAAAAATACCGATTCGGCATATTAATCTGACAATTCCGATTCTAGACCACTGTAAAATGCGTTTCTAAAATATAGATATTTTTATATCTATATTATAGATGATTCAATATTATATTATTATTTCGGTAGTAGCCATAATCGGTCTAATAATCCTTTTCAACTTATTCTTTAGGAATACGAAAAATAAGTTAAGTGGAACGTTTTCTCCTCCCGCCCTCTGTGGCAAAGGGTCTTACTCCGTTACAGGAAACACGCCCTGCATGTCTTGCCCCGAAAACGCTGTATGTGAAAATGATGGTACCTCGCTACTAAATATTACTTGCAAAAGAGATTATACAAAGTACGTAACTATTGCGGGTGTTATTAGCTGTGTAAAGGAAGATAATGACGAGTTCTATTAATTATACACTGGACTATGACTTAAATTTAGTATAAGACTTTAGATGGCTCCTAAACGTTGCCCCCCTGGAATATGGTGCCTTACACCATCATTTGGTATATTAGTAGTAATAGTTGTTGTAGTATTATTACTGATAGTGTTTTTAATACCAAAATCAACGCCGACTATAATCATCCCCCAAACACAACCTCAGCCTCAACCCGTGCCCATGCCCACGCCCTCAACAATGCAAGAAACAAAAATATTCGTCGACAATGAAAATGACCGATATAGAAGGGCCCCCGAACCTTATAGATCATGGGCCACAACACCTGATATTCGCGGTGCACTTATACCTCAGGGAGCAGTCCCCATCTTTCAACCTGCAAGAGGAGGATATCCTGACCAATTTCAACAGATGGGTATTATTAATGTAGATACTTCTAGCCAGATTCTACCTCTTTATGGGCGACGCGCAGGAAATCGCTCAGACCGTTATAATTACTATACACGCACAGACACGTATAACCCCATACAACTACCTATACATTATGAACGCAGAGATTGCATGGACGATGTCGGCTGTCAAGAGCTGTTTGGAGGAGAAAAAATCAAAATCGATGGACTGAACTCCCACGGCTCCGTGAAAGTGTATAAATACGACGCCCCTAGATATATTCCTGCAGTATTCTAAATAAGGAGAATAAGTACCAACAAGCGCTAAATATAAGTTGTTAATTTAACATCGTATCTTTAGAGAATGTCTGATGGCATGTGTTTAGCAGGAAATAGTGGGTTTCCCATTAATATTTCAGGGCTAAATAATGATATTCAGATAATACAACAGCCTAATAATATAAGACTTCAGTTTTCTAAACAAAGTATTTATACATTTAATAAAGATACAAACTTCTTCGATATACCTGGTTCTCACACATTCTTTATTGGTGGTAATCAATACAATTTGGCAGCAATTCAGTACTGCAAAACTTCTAATACTGGCATTGAATTAAATACTCCATATGCAGAACTACGTTTTTGGGGTATTCCCACCGCAAACTCCACACCTACTACCGATAGAGCAGTGCTTATTATTCCCCTATATTACGATAAAGATTCGAGTTCAAATGATATAACACAAAAATTAATGAATTTTTTTGAAGGAAGCCCAACACCACTTGCAGATCTATTTCCTTCGAACCAAAAAGTGCTTCGTTACACAACTTGTGTTGAGATAAAAACAAGAGATACAAATCCCATAAAAAATATTACAATCGCTGTTGCGCATTGGAGACAAGGTATTGGTTTGCCGACACAAGAGAGTCTACCTACAACTTTAATTTATGATTCATCAATTCCTAAACAGATTACTTTGGGATTTCCAACCTATTTAACAATGGAAGAAATTGGAACACCTGCGAAAAAATCGGTGAGAGACACGCTTGAAGATAATAATCGCAGTGTACCGTATACTACAACTGTCAATGCATCTTCCTCGAATTTTTCAAAGAATTTTCGAGAATGCACATACGAAGCTTCTGTAAATAAAGGACCGGTTATACAAACAGAATATAAGTGTATTGCATTAGACCGCGCCCGTGATATTAAAAATGGAAAGATTATAATCGACCCCAAGACGGGTAAAAGATTCGATGAAACATTGAAAGAAGAACTTGATGAAAATGCTGAATTAGATGATGCGCCATCTGCATCTATTTCACCAGAAACTATTCAAACTTATATAGTGACTGTATTTGGTACTATTATTGGTATCGCTTTACTTGCAGTTGTAGGGTATGGTTTAAGAAGATTCATGACACGACGGACAGAGACAGAACTTGTTGAAGCGGCTGCAGCCGCCGCTGCCCTCGCACAAGCACCTGTTGTTGAATGGGTCGACCTCCTTCTACCCATCTTTTTCGGTGTTATAATTATCGCCACTCTAACAATTGTTGTATCTTCTATTATTGCATCGTATAAGCCACCTACTGCATCAATCCCATAAGATATTCTAGTAATTTTATAAACTGACTATAGGATGAACCCGTATAATACGCTAGGTGCGGCATTTGCTGCAGTTATTTTAGCAATGCTGTTTTTAATATATTATCCAAAATCGTGCCAAACAGAATGTTTCGAAGACATGCCAAAAATAAATGAAGATATTATGACATGCCCTGAACCATCATCGATATTCACTAATTCGAATGGAACATCTGCATGCTGTGATGGAAACATTTATAGGTCACAATGCAAAGGAAAGATTGTCTGTGCACTCAGCGAAAATAATGAGGGTATAGAACTTTGTAATAAATATATAAAAGTAAATTCACAAAAAGAGGGCAAGAATAAATGCCCTAAGTCAATGCCTAATTACTTTACAACTGGCAATCCCGGTGAAATAAGAAAGGAGTTCTGTACTTCTTCTAAAATGAATACAAGTTATACAGCACCTATTGATGAGAATCCAAGAATGTGCAGTTTCATGAATTATGATTTCGATATAAGAAACACAAATAGTTGTGAAGTACAACGCCTCTATGATAATTGCATGTGTCCTAATAAGCCCAAGTCGTGTGAGAAAAAGGCCACACAACTTCAACCGAATAGCCCTGTTGTGATTCAAGTGTCTTATGTGGACAGAGAAGGGAATCCCAGAACATGCATGGAAGATGAGAGTATGCGCAGATACTATAATTCTATCAAAAAGGAACTCGCAGAAAACAATATCAATTTATGTTCTGTGAGTAAGAAAGTCTATATTGATAATTCGATGCAAATTGCGAATACATCTATTTAGCCAAAAATTCTACTGAAAAATCCCACCACCATTTCCATCAGGCTCTTGAGTCGGTAGCACTACTTTCTGATTGATAGTAATATCTACCGGTTCAAAATCATTCTTTCCAGTATCTGCTTGTGGCGCAAAATCATACGATTCTGTTGCAGGTTCTTCAGGTGCAGGTTGCTCAATCTCCACAAGCGGTGGTGCAAAATTCACAGGAGAAATCGTCTCCATCTGGGGAGGAATTATCTGGCTCACCTTCGACTGGTTTCTCAAGCCGAAAATTGCCAGAATTACGATAAAAGTTAAGAGAAGAGCATAAGGACCCGCGAAAGAGCTTGCCAGAAGAAGAACCAATAAGAGTGCGCGAACAACAATGTTATCGGTTAGCATAAGAACACTCGTGGGTAGCAAGGGAATTAAAAAGAGCAGGACGACTTCCACAATTAAAAGCACCTCAACTGGCTTCAAGGCTCTCATTTCTGTTTTGAGCAATTGAAAATTGAGCAGACAAATAATTTAGGGGCAATATCATAAAATGAATAAACAAGGGGGCGTGCTCACTTCGAGGGGGTATGCTGTTATGAAGAGCGATCTGACAGAGAAAGAGCATCAGTTAATTCGTCAAACACTTACTGTTGCACCTGTTACGAATTCGAGATTCGGCGCAGTTGGCCAGCCATTCACCGTATACTATGAGTCAGCGTCGCGATATTATCTACCTCGACACTGGGCGAGAGAGCAGTTTGGAAAAGAGGGAAGCTCTACTATGCCGGAGGGGGTTTCATTGCCAACTTCTATAAAATTCAGTGGAAAGCCATTTGACTACCAAGAGAAGATTCTTGACAGCTTCTTCAATGCAGAGGGAAATGGTCTTATTTGTGTACCTTGTGGAAAAGGAAAGACGTTCATGGCACTGGCAATTGCAGCGCGAATTGGAAAGCGGTTTCTGGTGATTGTTGACAAGGAATTCCTGCTCAATCAGTGGCGCCAAGAAATGAATGCGTTCTTTCCAGGACTTCGTATAGGTATTTTGCAGAGCAATTTCTGTCAGGTCGACCCAGAAGAGTATGATTGCACGATTTGCATGATTCAGACCCTCGTTCAGCGCGATTTCAAGGATTCCATCTTTCGAACATACGGTTTCACCATCTTTGATGAATGCCACCATCTCGGTGCATCGAATTTCAGCCAAGCCTTGCTCAAGGTTCAGACGAAACAGATGCTCGGACTTTCTGCAACACCTGAGCGAGATGATGGACTCACGAAAGTATTTATGTGGTATTTGGGGAATCCTGTTTATTGGGAAAAGACTCGTGAAAAGGATCCAGAGGTTCAAGTCCGTGTCATTCAATTTCGGACGAAAGATACTGCATATACGACGGAACCGGTTGATTATAGGGGCGATGTTGTAATGGCGAGACTACTTACACAGGTTGTTGATTGTATGGCGAGAACGAAGGCGGTTGTAAAAGAGATTTTGGAACTTGCGAAGGACCCTTCTCGGCGAATACTTATATTGAGTGAGCGAAAGGGGCATCTTGAAATGTTCGAGGACTTGTTGAAACCGAGTGGACATTCATTGAGCTATTATATTGGTGGCATGAAGGAGGCTGTGCGAGAAGAAGGGGCGAAGACGGCGAAGATTCTTTTGGCGACGTATGCAATGGCTTCTGAGGCAATGAATATTCGGAGTTTGAATACAGTTGTTTTGGCGAGTCCTAGAAAGAAAATAGAACAGTCTGTGGGGCGTATTTTACGAGAGAGACCGAGTGAGCGCAAAGTTGTGCCGATGATAGTTGATATTGTAGATAGTCATGGATTGTATCAAGGCCAATATAAGAAGCGGAGAGTGTTTTATAGAAAATGCGGGTATAGCTTTCAAACACGCATCTATCAAGATGAATGTTTGGAAGAAAGCACTGACGAAGATGTATCAGAAGAAGAAGGTGTTCCGGATATGAATGAGTGTGCTATAACGGACGATTGATTCTCATGATTGTGATAATTTTTATATTAAGGTAAATTAGTGAGATGTCAGGTAATACAGCAAATAATAGGATTCGAGCTGCGCGGGCGAGGATAGAGGAGGGGGTGGCTGCGTTTTTGGCGCAGCAAGCGCAGAGACAAGCTGCAAATCCCAACGGAGCCGAGGAGTACGAGTCCCAGTTGCTCCGCTCCATGGGGGGGCCCTCACCCCCGCCTCGCTCGCCTAACCCATTAGAGGGCGAGGAGAGTAACAGCAATAATAGCTATAATACTAGAGAGGCGCATGGGATTATACGCGCGATGAGGGCGATTACTCCAGAAGAGAAATTAATTAATTCAGCCATAGAAGCAATTGCGATAAGAGAAAGCTATGAAAGCGAGGTTACTGATCCTTTTGATGTCCACACACAAGCTCGAATATTGAAAGAAAGAACAGCAAAGATTATAGAGATTATTAAAAAAGATCTTAAAACAAATAAAAATTATTCGAATATTGGAGATTTTCTTGATAATACAATTGGTAAGTATATAAAGGACCCAGAATCAAAATTTAATGGTAAGGAATCGAATTCTCATGAACAAACT
>Ga0214921_10008586_pt1 | contig 13188 bp, 13 predicted proteins | sample LL1505_MetaG_FD_177992 | JGI IMG/M metagenome (GOLD analysis project Ga0214921, IMG submission 177992) | Freshwater microbial communities from Lake Lanier, Atlanta, Georgia, United States - LL-1505 | ecosystem: Environmental > Aquatic > Freshwater > Lake | place: USA: Georgia | collected... | reverse complement strand
TCATCTTTAGTATAGATAATAGTAGATTTATAATCTTCAATATCTTTTTTTAATTTATTATTTTCAACACTTAAAATGTCAATACAAGTTTGTAATTCTTGTACTTTTAATTTATATTTATCAAGTTCTTTTTGTAGAATAATACAATTATCATAACTGTTAGGCTCTTCATTATTATTATTATCCTTGATAGTATTATATAGATCCATTAACTAATTGATATAATAATTATAATTAATAATTAAATCAATTTTTACAGGGATATGGATATAATGAGTTTTGTTCTGCTAATATAGGTATTGTATTTAAAAATGCATAAAAATAACCATCACTCCACTGTTTATCAACCAAAACACATATTTTTTTATTTAAGAAATCTTCCTTGGTTGATAAATAATTATGTTTTAATGAACTTATATTAATATAACGGTTTATTATGTTATATAATTCTTTAGCATTAAAGAAATAATCATCTTCTAAATTTGTTTTAACATTAATCATATAATCTATAATACTTTTAAAAATTGGATTTTTTGGAGTGGTTATAATAAAGCCATTAAATATATCTTTAACTCCTCTGTTATTTATTACAAACACAGAATCATTATTTAATAAGCAGCTTATATTTGATTTTAATACACAATCAGCATCCATATAAATACCACCTGTATCATATAAAATACAATATCTCCATAGATCTATTTTATGCTGTATTCTTTTATAAGAATTAAATAAATTTAATACATCTTGGCCCCAATTTTTTAATAAATATGATCTAACTTCATCGTGCAAAAATATTTTCATAATAAAATCTTGTGGTAAATTTTTTTTTGTTTCATTAATTATAACATCTGGAATATTGCCATTCCAACATTGATAAAATAATTTTGGTATTTTACTCATTTATATTTATATTTATATTTATATTTATATTTAACATTTTAATAAAATATCTGCGTTCCCGATATTAAATTTTTTTATATTATCTTTTTGATCATTATCAAAACACCAATCAATAACTCTATGATATTGCCATGTTATGGAAGTTAATTCATCTTTAATATGATTAATAAAAATAAGCGTGTCTTCTTGTCTTGCATGTGAAAACTTGCTATTATATTCATTATTCTGATATGGCTCTGACATTTCATTTCTAGATAAAAAATAATAATTCCAATTTATTTCAGGATTTTTAATAATAATAGATGGATTTATATTATTATTAAAATGTAAGCAATTATAATTCCATTTATATTGTGGATTTTGCATAATAAAATCAAATGTAATATTATTATTCATTGATAAAGATGACATATCCCAATCATATTGTGGATTATTAATAACCATATTAAATGTTATATTAGGATTATGAGATAATGATGACCAATCCCAAGGATATTGCAAGTTATTTTTAACAATATCCCATGTAATATTTTCATTATAAGATATTGCTGACCATTCCCATGGTAGATCTATATTTGAAATAATATCTTTCCATTCAATACATTTGTGATTGGAAATTAATAGCCAATTAAAATTTTTTTGTTTATTTTCAAGAATAAAATCAAAAGTTAAATTGGGATTTAGTGAAATATTTTCCCAATCCCAATTTTTATTACTATTATCTTTTATATAATCTAATGTTATTGCAAGATTTGCTGATAATAGTGAATAATCCCAATTAACTTCAGGATGATTATTTATAATATCAATCGTTATATTTGGGTTTGCAGAAAAATTACAAAGATTCATATTAAAATATTCTTCATAATTTTGAATATCTTCCCATTTTAAATTAGGATTTTTTAATACTTCATATTTATCCCATTTAAAATATATAGTATCATGAATATCATCCCATGTAATTCTAGGGTTTGATGATAGGGCAAACCAATCCCAGTTTTTAATAGGATTATCGCGAATCAAATCAATTAATCTATATTCAGTTGTCATTATAGCATAATTAATTATTATTAATAATTAATTATATTATCAATTTTTTATTTTATGGGATATAGCAGAAACTGCTTTATCAACAATTTTCATATTTTGTTCTAATTCATTTAATAAATTATTTAAATCATTATTAGAATTAATTTTTCTATTTATAATTTTTGTTGGAGATATTGGTGTATCACTATCTAGTTTATCATTAGAATTTTTATCTAATATTTTATTTGGCGATAAATCTTCAGTATAATCATCTGTATTGTTTGCGATAACTGTAGGAGATACAGCTGATGGTTTTGAAGATCTATTTGACATTGCAATAGCTCCCACTACAGCTGTTGCTCCTATAGCTGCTTCTTCTTCTTCTACCCGAGTATTATCATCGTGATTTTCTACACTTTTTAAATTATTATGTTCTTCCATTTTATCAATATGTTCTTTTTGCACATGTTCCTGTGTATTTTGCGAGTGTTTATGTTTCTTTTGTGAATGCTTCTTTGCTTTTGCAGAATGTTTATGTTTCTTTTGCGAATGCTTCTTTGCTTTTGCAGAATGTTTATGTTTCTTTTGTGAATGCTTCTTTGCTTTTTTTGAATGTTTATGTTTCTTTTGCGAATGTTTCTTTGCTTTTGCAGAATGTTTATGTTTCTTTTGCGAATGTTTCTTTGCTTTTGCAGAATGTTTATGTTTCTTTTGCGAATGTTTCTTTGCTTTTGCAGAATGCTTCTTTGCTTTTGCTGAATGTCTTTTACTATTCAAAGGATCTTGTTTCTTCTTAGCCGAATGATGTTTCTTTTTCGCTGAATGATGTTTCTTTTTTGCTGAATGCTGCTTCTTTTTGGCAGAATGATGTTTCTTTTTTGCTGAATGATGTTTCTTTTTTGCTGAATGCTGCTTCTTTTTTGCTGAATGATGTTTCTTCTTAGCCAAATGATGTTTCTTTTTTGCTGAATGATGTTTCTTCTTAGCCAAATGATGTTTCTTTTTTGTTGAATGATGTTTCTTTTTTGCTGAATGATGTTTCTTCTTAGATGGAAGCTTCAGACTTTTCCTATCTATTGAATCATCACTACTAGTAAGATAATCCAGATCTAATATATCTGTTTTATGATTTTTTATATTACTATTTCCCATGTAATATAATATATTACATATTATTAATATTATTTTTTATATTATGAATATAATTAAATATATTATTTATACATTTTTTTATCTCTATTATTTTACTATTAATTATAATTTTATTGGTATCTTTTTTTATAATTAATAAATTAGTTTTGATTATTTTACTACATTTATTTATTTTTTTTAAATATTCTAATGTATTAATATTGTTTTGGCTTTTATTATCATATGTTTCTGTAGATGTTAATTGTTTTTGTGATAATAAATGGTCTATAATATTTTCAGCATCTATAATTAAACTATTAGTTTTAGCAATTTCTGTTTTAATTTCTTGAGAATATTCTTGATCTTTTTTTATAAATACTTCGGTCATTATATTATTTATTAGAAAAATTAAATTAAACTATATTTTAGTATATCATGTACAAGTTCCACCCTCTTCTTTTTCATAGCCTAATTGAGGCTGTCTGCAAACATAACTATTATCATTTAATATTTTAACAAATATAACATCACAAGGATCATTTTGAATATTATACTGATTTATAAAGTTATTCATGTATTTATTTATACTATAATTATTTAATAATATAGCATCTGGACCACCTAACCAAAAACGTCTATTAAAATATGTAGAAGGATTACAGTTTATATAAAATCTTCCTGATTCATGATAATCAATACCATTCATATTATGTTCTGGATTTAAATAAGAAATTTTAGAAGTATCTCTGAATCTTCTACCCCACGCATAACCAGGACATAAATGCAGACATTCCCAATTATCTGGTAGTAATGCAACTGTCTTATTTAATTCTTCTAAAAAATTATCAATTGGATAAAAATCATCATCACATATTATCGCATAATCAAATGTTGTTTTTTTAAACATCTCCATACTATTTTTAAATATTTTAAAAAATATATTAGCTTGAGTATCTGTATTTTTGTTTATTCCATGAGTTAAAATTACTGAAATATTATATTTGCTAAATTCATTTATAAGATTGGCTCTTCTTTTTTCTGATATAGGATTGTGTGATAAGGTAGTAGTTATTATTATTAGATTACTATTATTTAACATTTATTATATTAAATAATAAATATAAAATAATTTATATAAACTCATTAGACTAAACTATATTTCAGTGCATCATCAAGTGTCTCAATTGTGATTACATTAAAATTAGCATCAAGTAAAGAACTATTTCTCTCTTTAACTTTTTCTAGATGCATTTCATTTTCTTTTGGGATCAGAGCCAGTTTAACACCAGCTTTCTTTGCTCCTACTAGCTTCTCCTCTAATCCACCAATTGCTGTAACCTTACCATCTAGAGTAATTTCTCCTGTAATCGCAATATCATTTCTAATTTTCCTATTAAGTAAAATTGAATAGAGTGCTACTGATAGTGCGGTACCTGCAGATGGTCCATCTTTAGGGATCGCACCATCAGGACAATGAATGTGGAATCCTTGAGGTTTTGCTTTCCAAGCTGCAAGATAATCTGTTTGAGTTTGAGAATCTAAATGGTTCCAGGCAAGACTAGTTGCAACTTCTGTACTCTCTTTAATAACTTTCTTCAGATTACCAGTAGCTTTTAATGTCATTGGATTATGAGATGGTACCCAAACAATTTGAATTGGTAGAATACCTCCCACACCAAGTGATCCAGCATACATTCCTGTAATAAAACCAACTTTAGGTTCATTATGAATTTTTTCAGGTTGAATTGGTAGCTTGGATTTCATAAATACATTAATATGTTTATTAGATAATTTAATAGGAAAATTGATCTTCTTTTCTAGAACATCCGTATTCATAAGATTTGCAAGATTTACCTCTCTAACAATATTATAGAGTAGTGATTTCAATTTACGAACACCTCCCTCTCTAGTATATTTCTCAATCAATTTACTAAGAATCTTATTACTAATCTTAATATCATCGTTTTTTAGTCCTGTTTCTTTTAGGATAACTGGTAGAAGATAGTTTTGAGCAATATGAATCTTTTGAGGTTTCATCAGATATTTTGTTTCAATAGTAGTAATTCTATCTAGAAGAATTGGATTAACATTGTGAATGTTATTAAAACTAAAAATAATAGTAGCTCTTGAGAGATCAATATCAATTCCGTGAAAATACTTGTCTCTGAAATGGCTATTTTGAGCAGGATCAGTTAGATGAACCAGAATATTAGTAATTTCTTCTCCTTTTGGGGTTCTTGAAATCTTATCAAGTTCATCAAAATAAATAATTGGATTCATACACCCACTATTAATAATACCATTTGCGATTCTTCCATAAATAGATCCTTCATATGTATAAGAATGACCCTCTAGAAACGATGAATCAGTTGCGCCACCTAAAGAAATAAATACAAATGGTTTGTCCATCGCTTTAGCAATACCCTCTTTAATAAGGGTTGTCTTACCATTACCAGGAGGTCCCCAAATACCAAGTACATTACCTTTAGATTCAGGATTACGAATTTGCTGACCCATCATTTGAATGATTTGTCTCTTAGCGTCGGTATGACCCCATACTGCAGAATCCATAATTGTTTCCAAGTTTGTTAGGAATGATTGAATTTGTTCTTGTGAATTAATATTTTTAAGATCAATACCTTTATATTTTCCAAATGGAAATGAGAGGACTGCATCAACCCACGTTCTTAATTTATTATCGGGATGATGTGAATTAAGGAGTGTAATATATTGTTTCATAATATAATTCTTTTGACTAACAGGAATAGGGAATGACATTATTTCTACAAGTTTGGGTTTATCAACCTTCTTATAATTATTAATTTCAACAAGCTTACTATAGAGATCATTTTGTTCTATATTTGATAGTTTTGAATAATACTTTGCAATATCCTTTTCATCATTATCTGTTCCTACATTTTTAAAAACTTCCTTAATAAATTCTTTATGAGATTTTGATTTAACTTTATTTTTTAAATTTCTAGTAATTGTTTTGGGTTTAATTGGTTCGCTACTATCGGATTGAGTTGAAGGTTCATAATCTGGATCATCATCAACATCTTCATCAAGGGTTGTATTTTTATTAAGTGTAGAAAGCATATTTAGAAAAGTTGTTAGGGGGAATGTTGCAATTGGGATTAGTTTAGACTTTTTCATAGGTACATCACCATATAGACTATCTTGAAGATTTAATAGATAATCATTAAAATTATCTTCCATTTCAATTGTAATAAAATCATCAATAATCTTAATCATAAGAGAATATAATGCCAAGTTATATAGTTTTCTCTCTTTTGACATATTCTTATCATCTTTAATTAGTTGTTTATTATCTTTATATTCATCGCATTTATTACTAATAATATCATTAATATCTGGAGAGTATAGATTTTGCACATCATTCATAATAATTTCAACCGCCTCATTAATAAGTTCGCATTGTAAATCATTATTGTCAAACTTTCTTTTCTTATTAGTATTTTTAATGTAATTAATGTAATTATCTAAATCAGTTGTAATAATATTAATCATTACAATCTAATAATAATAAATATTTAAACCCCTTTCAATTCTAATTAAAGATTCTCGTTTATTTATTATATAAATTATTATATAAATTATAAATGAAATATATAATATTATGTGGAGGAATGGGTAAAAGAAATAATAATTATTCATTACCCAAACCATTAAATTTTATAAATGGAAAACATTTAATAGAATATATTATTGAAAAAATACCTTCTAATGAATTATATATTATATATAATACATATTTAGATACATTCAATTTTAAAGAAATTGTAATTAATAAATTCAAAAATAAGAAAATAATATTTTCATGTGTTGATTATTATACAAGAGGTCCAGTTGAAACAGCTCTGGTTGGAGTGAAGGAATTAAACATTAATAATGATGAGAACATATTATTTATTGATAATGATAATATTCACGAATTCCCTTTAACCAATAAAAATTATAAACATAATTTTATTTATTATAGTATTGATTATACAAAAACAAATTATTCTTTTATAAAAATTTCAAATAATAATATCATTAATATTGAAGAGAAAAAAAAAATTTCTGATAATTATTGTTGTGGGTTGTATGGTTTTATTAATATAAGTACATTTATAAAATTAGCAGAAAACTTATTAACCATTAATTTAAAAACAAATAATGAATTTTATTTTTCATTATTATATAAACAAATAATACAAAATAATGAGAGAGTTATACCAATACTAATAGAGAAAACAAAACACCTAGGAACTTATAATGAAATAACAGATGATATAATGGAGTTTAAAAAATTAAGAATATGTTTTGATCTGGATAATACACTAGTAACATATCCAACAATTCCTAATGACTATTCAACAGTTAGACCAATTCAAAAAAATATAGACTTGTTAAATAGATTAAAAAAACAGGGGCACGAAATTATTATTTATACTGCTAGAAGGATGCAAACACATAACTCAAATATTGGTAAAGTTGTAAAAGATATTGCAATGACTACATTCAAAACTTTAGAAGAATTTAATATAATCTATGATGAAATAATTTTTGGGAAGCCAATAGCAGATATATATATAGACGACAGGGCAATAAACCCATATGTCAACAATATATCATATTTTGGTATATTTTATAATGATGATGAATTTATAATGAATAAAATAGATAATAACAAATATAATAAAATAACTAAAGTAAATAATAATATAATTAAAACTGGATTAACTAAATACTCCAAAGGAGAATTATATTATTATCAGAATATACCAAAAGGATTATCTAAATATTATACAAAATTATTAAATTATAAAATTATAGAAGATAAAATTGAATTGTATTTAGAATATATAGATGGAATACCTCTTTATTATCTCTATAAAAATACTTTATTAGCAACTAAACATATTGATGATCTTTTTGATATTTTAAATAATCTACATACTTTTGATTATCCTATAACAATAAATAACAATATGGTTCGAGCCAACTATTTCTACAAGTTAAAAGATAGGTTTAATAATGTTGATTATAATTTTACTGATGCTGAATATATATATAATGATATATTATTAAATCTTGAGAAAAACTATAAATCAGAAACAGTACCTATAATACATGGAGATTTTTGGTTCTCAAACATACTCCTAACATATAATGATGAATATAAATTAATAGATATGCGCGGTAGTGTGTATAATGAGTTATCATTAAATGGTGATAAATATTATGATTATGGAAAGTTATATCAATCAATATTAGGTTATGATCTGATACTTAATAATAATACTATTAATTATGAATATATTGCTACTATTAAAAACTATTTTATAGAAAAATGTAAAAGTATTAATTTGGATATTGAATATTTAAGATGGGTGACAAAAGCATTAATATTTGGCACATTTGTATTTTTAGATTCTACCAAAAATAAAGATAAATTATGGGATTTAATAAAATCTATATAAATTTTTAATCTATAGGATTATATTATGAATAAACCTAAATTAGCATTACTATTCGCAGGAATACATTATAAAGAATATTATAATCATTTTAGGAATGGTAAAATAAATATAGATTTTCGCTATTATATTGATAATATAAAAACTAAATTAATTGATCATTTAGCAAAATCATATAATATTGATATCTTCATATGTTCAAATAAGAGTATTATAACTGATAAATTAGTTGCAGAATATAATCCAGTTAGTTATAGTTTTATAGATGATAATAGAAATACTAAAATATTAAATGTTTATAATTTATTAAATGATTATATTATAAATAAAAAGATTAATTATAATATAATTGCATTTACTAGATTTGATATATGTTTTATGAAAGATTTCACAAATATAGATTATAACAAATTAAATTTAGTATCAATATTAGAAAATAATAATCTAACTGATGATAATTTTCACCTATATCCTATTAAATATTATTATTCATTCTATAATATTATTAATAAAGAACTACATATGAATATCAATAATATATTAATTTTCCATAGTTTATTAGATAAATTTAGAGAAAGGTTCGAAATTAATTATTTATGTAATGAGAATACATGTGTTCAAAATTTATCATTTTTTAAACTACATTATTTCGATATACAGAAAGTTTTTAATATTAGTCAATATAAGTTTATAAATAATTTGCAGTATTATTCAATAAATAATGATGCTAAATTAGTGGTAAATGATACTAAGATTAATTTTAGTAAATTAAAAAAAAATATTTGTTCTTATGCGTGGTTTAATTATAATATTGATGAAAAAGGTGATTATAATATAACATTTGAAATATTATCAGATAAAAATATTAATTTTAATTTTATAAAATTTAAAGATAATACTATATCAAGTATTTTTCATATTAAAGAAAATCAATTAACAAAAGTATCATTTGATATACAATCTAAAATTAATAATAATAAAATGATTATTATTTTTAATAAATATGAAGATTTAATAAATATTACTATAACAAATTTAAAAATAACAAAAATAACAACATTAACTACACCTATTGTAAATAATATAAAAATAAATAATAAAATGATAAAATATATAAGATAAACTACTTATATTTAGTATAAAACATATTCAATTTATTTAATTTTAGAATAATCTTATTATAAGATAAATTATATTTATTTACTAATAGATCTATTAATTTATCTGTTTGCGGTGGCCTTAATTCTAACAACCCTTTAATATTATTATTAGGACAATTAAGAAAATATTTTTTAGCCACTATATAATCATTTATATTAATATTTAATTTATTTAAGATTTCGTATTTATTTTTTTTATATAAATCATATATTTGGTGATTTGACATATTAATATTCTTTATTGGATTTGTACAATAATCACAACCAAAAAATACACATAACTCAACAAAATCCTCATAATTAATTTTTAGTGTGTCCAATATATCAGATAAATTAATTTCAATTAATGGTTTATTAAACGATAATATATTTTTAATAATTTTAGGAGAACCAAATGTTAATATGTCCATGTCCTCTGTCAATACGGCATATACTAAATTATTCTTACACAGGTATGCCAATTCAGAATCTGCTTCTTGTGAAGCATCTATAAATGGTACTCCCATTAGTGTTAATAATTCACGACAATCATTCATATGATCTTTTGTAATTGATACACATCTTTTAAAATATTTTATCTGATCAACTTTATTTTCTGCTTGGTCATATTGTATTAATGCTTTTGTTTTTAATTCTCTTCTAATATTTAATATTTTTTTTTTTATATGAGGTGGTCTTCCATCAAAAACAAATACTGGAATAATATTATTATCTATTAATATTATTGTCTTATTTAATAATCCAACAATATGCGATATTACTTGTCCATTTCTATTTGTAATATCTTTACCACTATTACGAATTGATATTACAGATTGATATAATAAAATCGATATATCGATAGCTATTTTTTTACCATTTAATTCATCTCTATTTTTTTCTTTAATAATATTTGGATATGCATACAAAAATTTAAGTAAGTTTTTTATGCCCATAATTGGTATAATTATATATAATATTTTATCTTTAACATTTTATACATAATAAAGATAAAATATTTAATTTTTTTCTAAGTTTAGTTATATAAATGAATAATTATCAGATGTTATTTCCTATTAATACAGTTATATATGGAGACTGCTATCAAAATGCTGTAAAAAACTTTGTTAAATTAAACTATAATCTCAAATTACAAGAACTCTTTTTAGCTGATCAAGAAAAAAGATATAAAATTAATATGAAATACAGCAGAGCTGATACTCGTAATCGTGTTGGTTTTGATGTATATCAAGTTCCTAATAATTTCTCAATACCAGTTGTTTCTAATAACTTGAGTTTATCTGATTTGAGATTTTGGAACCCTTATGCTGGTTTATACTACAATGGCCTCCCCTACTCTTTAGGTATGCCAATTATTATGCCTTAAAATAAATAATTATAAGTAGTATCTAATTTGGCTATTCTTATTCTAAAATAACTATTTATTTTATTAAACTCTTTTATCACCGCATTACTTTTTTTTAATAATATTCTGAAATTTTTCATTGTTTCTTGCTTTTCTTCTTTTGTCCAGTCATATAATGTTCCATTGTCATTTACCCCCAAATAATATATAGCTTCATTATTTCCTTCAACAAGACGCCATTTCATTTGTGTAATTAATTTTTCACGCCTATAATTATTTAGATTAACTAAATATCTTTTATATTCACAATTACCTTCATTGTTTTCCGGTTGTAATTTATGGTCCATTCTTATATATAATAATATATATTTATATATAATAATTGAATTAAATACATATAAACATAGATAATCTTATAATATTAATGTCCAGATTATGTTTTTTTCACACAGATACTAATAATCTTCATCAAACTAATGATGATGTATCTAAAAAAAATCTATATTGTTTTGCACGTCTTGTTAAATTATCTTATGAAATAGGCCATATGATGAATGGCAAATTTATTAGTGAGAAAAAGGTAGAACAAATTGTAAAACCAAGATCAATGTACATTTCAGATGAATCTATCGTAATACACGGTATTACTCAAAAAGCAGCTGAAGAAAAAGGGTTGGATCCTGAAATTATTATAAATCAATTTAAGGATGATATAAAAAAAGTAAATTTTATTATTAGTCATAGTATTGATTTTCACTTGAAAACTCTTATAGCCGAAGCATTAAGATATAATATAATGATAGATTATAATAAATATATTATAATAGATACAATGTCATTTCATCAATCTAATGAATTTGTAAAATTAAAAGTTTTAAATAAAAAATTATTAAACAATAAAGGTACTAATAATATTAATATGATTCAAAATGTATTTTTTAAATTGTATAGTGATTATTCTGCAAAATTAAACTAATATGCTTAACAATTCATTTTTTTTAGTAGAATATTCGTTTGATAGATCAATTATTTGTTTTTTGCTTGCAGGAAATAAATCATTTAGCGATTTATCTTTTTTTATCTTATCATATGTCATTACATTAGGATCAATATCTTCTAATGATGGTGGTTTAACAACATTATCGGTAAATACAAATGGAATTGCATTATGACAAGATTGATTATGCCAATTCATATGATATTTATCACACTCTTTCTTTTGTGAGAAATCAACACACTCTTTATTATTTCTTCTACATGATCCTATTTTATTATTTTCTTCTTTACATAAATTATTATCCCAATCATTTTCTCCATCAACAAAAAGTTGTTGATTTGAATTTTGATCATATAAACTCATATTACAAGCTTCATCTTCTAATTTTTGATATTTATATTTAAATTTTCCTTTATATAAACCATCATTATCTTCATCATATGATTTTTTAATTAAACAACATTGTCTTTTTTTACTAGAGTTTTCAAATGAATCTATAATATTAAAACATTTAGTACCTAAAAATAAATAAATTAGTAATATAATTACAACTATTAATAATATCATTATATTATAATATATAAAATAAATAATAAATTATAAATTTTTATATTATTTTTGTGTAAGAGCTACAAGTTTGTAAATTTTATTTTTATAAGATTCCCAATTATTCCTCCATTCTACAGATGCATCTACATCTGCTGGTGAATCAAAATTTGGCGATGCAAATAATGTTGCAATACTCATTAAAATTGTACTGACACTATGCGAAGGCATCCATCTCTCAGCTAATGATTCGTATTTATATTCATCAACACCTTCGTGTAAAATACTAATACATACCTTACCATCCTTATAAAAATTCGGATGAGGTATTTGAGTAATAAATTTAAATTCAGGTGGTTTAATTGGATACTCTTTTGGAAAAAATAATTGTGCTTTAAATATCCCTCCTTCAAATAGAGTATCAACAGATCCAAATAATATTACATCCCATACAAAAAAATTATTTTCAGACGGCATTACATTAAACATATAGTTAGGTTCTTTTAATAATTGTTTATATTCAGATTGTAGTCTTTTTAAAGCCATTATTACTAATATATATAGTATATTAGTAATAAATAAAAAAATCAA
>Ga0214921_10008585_pt1 | contig 13192 bp, 11 predicted proteins | sample LL1505_MetaG_FD_177992 | JGI IMG/M metagenome (GOLD analysis project Ga0214921, IMG submission 177992) | Freshwater microbial communities from Lake Lanier, Atlanta, Georgia, United States - LL-1505 | ecosystem: Environmental > Aquatic > Freshwater > Lake | place: USA: Georgia | collected... | reverse complement strand
CAATGGAAGCCAGATAACACCCATTAAAATCTTCGTTTCCTGTATGTGTTAAATTTATTCCTACATTTACGTAAATGTTTCCTCCCATTTCAGTCCATCTGTGACAAAACATCCAGTCTTCCGAAAAATAATGATTATCTTGTACCCCACAATCGAAAAGAGCATAGGCGTAATCGTTTTCGGAACCGTGTAAAAATCCAACATCATCCGTATATTTTGTATGTGGATATGCTTTTGCCATGTTTTCAATGACCTCTCGCTTAAACATCATAAATCCAGTTGCTAAATGTTTCACCTTTGCCAAATTTGCCTCGATGTTAAGAATGCTATCGATATAATTGATGTTGTATTTTAATAAGTTATACTGAATGGCGCTTTCGTCTGAAATTACGTTAGCAAATTGGGAATTATTTTTTTTATCTATCCAATCGCGGACTACATTTTCGCTTTTTCCTAATTTTTCCCAATAATAGTGCTTTAATGGATATACTCCGCCACATAAACATTTATCAGACATAAGCAACTTCAATATGTCCACGGGGTCCCATGTTATATCGGCGTCGATAAACATTATATGCGTACATTCTTTGTCGTTCATAGCCTTAGCAACTAAATTGTTGCGAGCACGTGAAACCAAACTATCATTTCTGCAAAATTCTATAATAAGCGGTATGTTAAATCTGGTTAATAAATCTTTCGTCGCCATAACACATTTTACGTAGTTTACGAAACAAAGACTACCGTAACATGGTGTTAAAATATACAATTTTGGTTTTCTTTCCGCAACAAATTCGTGTATGCGCTCCTCAAACGTTTTCGGTGCTTCCAAATTCATATACCTATATGAATTTGAATTATTTATATTGTTTTTTTGCTATAGGATTTTTTATTTAAGCGGTGGCCGCGGCCTCGGCCTTGATGAAGTGGTGCTTCATGAACTTCTGGAGGTTGAAGTAGGTAAGCTCGTCCTCCTTGCTCAACTTGAGGAGCTTCGAGAGCTTGTTGTCAGGGTTAATCTTGCGACCATTGGTCGTGTCCTGGAGCTTGTTGGCGCGGATGTAGGCGTTAATCTCCTTGCTCACGGCCGTGCGGGCCATCTCGGTGCCAACCGTCTTGCCGAGGAACTCAGCAAGCTCGTCACTGATGCGCGTGGGCTTGACGAAACCAGAAGGCTGGCGGTTGCCAGACGTGCGTCTCTTCTTGGCGCTGGCCTTCTGCGCGCTCTTCATCTCACGGGTAACGGTCTTCTCAAGAACCTTGAAGTCATTCTTGAGGTTCGAAAGGAGACCCACGAGTTGCTGAAGCTTGGCACCATAATCGGTCATCTTGGTAAGAAGGGGATTGACACCGGCGTCCTGCGCCTCGGTGGCGACGACGGGCTCGGCAGCAGCGGCGGCGGCCGCAACCACGGGGGCGGCAGCATCCTTGGTCGCCTTCTTGGCGCGAACAGCCTTGGCGGGAGCCGCGGCAGGAACAGTGGGGGCAACAACAGCGGGGGCAGAAGAATTCTTAGCAGCTCTGACCATCTCGGGGCTATATACATTAGAAGCGAGTTCTTTTTAAGTTATTTTGACCTAAATAATAAATTGTTTTATTATTTGATTATCGTCGCTTCATTTTCCCTAAGGGGTTTGGAAAATAAAAAATTTTACGCAATTTCTAATAAGCGATTGATTCGTATAACCACGGCATGGCAAGTCGCGCAGGCGGCGAGACCACAGTAAGAGCTGAAAGTAAATGAAACGCTGAAATCTTCCGATATTCATCATCAAATCCACAATAAATTAGATTTTCCATTACCGTAATACATAATATTTGAAAGTCTTCTAATGGAGCATCGTTGTATAAAACACTTCTGCTGAATATATTAGCGAATGGTTCAATAAACGGGCATATTTTTTTTTTCATTTCGTAAGATAATTGTGCTCTATAGCTCCATAAATCACATAAACATCGGTAAAATCGAAGACAACCAATTCTATCTAAATTTGAGAACCAGGCGCTTTGACTGTAGTTACCCAATTGGTCTATTTCCATAAACAGATTTTGAATACGGGTTTGTATGTTTTTCGTTCTCGATTCTATGATAAAATTGTATTTTATATTCATTTCGCTAACATTGTATATTCCTGGTATAATCGTAGGGCGGTAATATTCTGTAGAAAAAACCGGATTTTCATTTACGTTTCTATTTCCTTCAGATACTTGTCTAGTTATTTGTTTTCTTCTTATCAAATTATTGGATTGATAAAACTCTACTTCATCCACTAAGTCTTTATAAATTAGTTTTGTTATATTATTCAAAGAAATAATGTCTTTTATGCAAGTATCAGGGAACTTTTCTCGATTATAAGGGTTTTTTAATGGAGTTTTGTTTTTAATAAGTTGCATAAGAGAAACTAGACTGAAACCATAAACAAAATCTTTTTCATCTTTATAACTATAAAACAGTTCATAAGGAATTTCATGTAGTGGTTCTAGGGTTACAAAATCTGTGTCGTTTACACAGAGTTTTCTATTTTTTAATGCGTGTCCACGTAGTTTAAAAGAATGTCTTACTAACCAACCACGGAAGACCTTCTGTATTTTGCTGGAAGTTCTCATTTTGTGAAATAGAGTTTCGATTCTCTCGATTAGTATTTCTTTCTTTCCTGTTCTTGTTAAATTATATTCTTTGATTATGGTTTTAAGCTCGGGTAGTTTATACTTTTTTAAATTAACATTGTTGTTATAATAAGCGTTATATGTCAATGTATAATTCGCCGGTCTTGGCTTCATTATGTTTTTTTCTTCTTTTTTACAAATAAACTCAGGCCGTAATGGTTTGGAAAACATTTACTATATAGAACTACTTATATATTATTTTATATGGTTATTTTCTCATTATTAAATTGAGCAGGAGAACTTCTTTTTGAAATTCTCTGTTATTATGCAGCTGGACTTGACAAACAGATTAAAAAATTGATTTAAAGATTCGTCGATATATTAATTATACAATCACCCCCTTGTATGATGTCGAAGTCCCAAGCAACTCCTATTGTTCTTCCTGTTAAGGATTGGAATGTTAGTGATATCAAGTATATGCAACCCAAGACAAATGCCGTCGGCGGAAAGTCTATCAGCATGATTAGCACGCAGACCAATCGTTCTTTGCATGTTTCCACTGTTCCTCTTACTACTTGGGGAATCGGCGATTGGACGGATGAGAAGACCGGAGAGTCCAATGGCAAGTTTAATATTTCGCTCAATTTTCCAAGTGCCGATTATAAGACTCCTGCAACCACCGAGACACTCGAGAAGTTGGAGGCTTTTCAGAATCAGGTTTTGGATGACGCGGTAAAGAACAGTGAGGTTTGGTGGGGAGAGTCGATGTCCAGAGAGGTTCTAAAGCATACGTTCTTTCCTTTTATCAAGTATGCAAAGGATAAGGTTACCAAGAAGGTCGACCCAACCAAGGGCCCAAGCATGAGCGCCAAGGTTCCGAATTATAACGGAGACTGGAAGGTTGAGATTTACGACGCCAGTCGCAAGCTTCTCTTTCCTAATCCTTCCAATCCTTTGCTCACGCCGATTGACTTTGTTCCCAAGAAGAGCAAGGTTGCTTGCGTTCTTCAGTGTGGCGGTATTTGGATTGGCGGCAAGGGTTGGGGCGTTACTTGGAAGCTAACACAATGTGTCGTTAAGCCTCCTGAGATTGTTAGCGTCTTTGGAACTTGCCACATTCCTGACGATGTTTGTAATTCGATTGATAAGCAGCCCGTTCCCAAGCAAGATGACGATGAGGAGGATGAGGTCGAGCCAGCTAGTGCAACTGCGGTTGCAGACAGTGATGCAGAGGACGATGCTGAACTTGAGGCAGAACCAGAGCCCGAGCCAGCTCCGGTCAAGAAGGTTATTAAGAAGGCTGCGCCAGCCCCGGAGCCAGTTGTAGTGGCAGCCGTTGAGGAAGCACCAAAGAAGAAGATTGTAAAGAAGAAGGTTTAAAAAAACAAAATAAAATAGTTGTTTGTGTGTAAATGTTTTTTATTTTTTGGCATTAGTATATATAATGAAGTTGTTATATATACTATTTATTTTTATGAAATCTTTATTGTCTATTGGACTAAAACCGGTGTTTCGGCCTTTATCAATAGAGACAAAACCAAACGTGGTCGTGGATAATGATTTTCTAAAAGACAAAAAGATGATTTCCATAAGTCCTGGGGGATTCAAGGGCATTTATATGCTAGGGATATGTTTGTTCATTAAAGATACATTTGATTTGGAAGATTATGTTTTTTCTGGTGCATCTGCCGGTGCATGGAACGCACTAACGATGTGTTACAAAAAAGACCCAAAAACGCTCAAAGAAAATGTTCTCGAATATAGTTTAAAACATGCCAAATCTATTTATGAGATTGAAAAACTAATGAAAGAGAGGTTTTTGCTTTATAGTAAAACGGAAGATTATGATTTAAGACGTCTATTTATTGGGGTAACCACTGTGGAAAGATTGAAATCCCGGGTTCATATATTTTACGGATTTACTAGTTTGGAAGACGCATTGGATTGTTGTATAGCAAGTTCGCATATTCCGTTTATTACTGGCGGTTTAATTAACAAATATAGAAACACTTATACATTTGATGGTGGGTTTAGTAAATACCCTTATTTAAATTCTATACAATCGTCCCTACATATAACTCCTAGTATGTGGAAAGAAGCACCCGGACATCAAGGCACAGGAATATTTGATATTACGCAATATACAACTCTTTTTTCACGTAATAAATTCGACTTTAATACATTATACGAGTCGGGATACAATGATTCTGTGAAAAACTATGATTATTTGAAATATTTTTTGGCAAAGTCGTATTAAAATATCATGTATTTTTATTATGAGAAAGATAATAAAAACTATATTCATATTGTCAATCTGTTTATTTATGGTTTTATTATTCACTTATTCTTTATTACATCACGTTGAACCTTTATCGTTACCGGTTGACGATTTAATAATCCAGGGTGAAAAATTGCAACTATTAGCTGATGTATATTTAGGACTCGATGAAGATTTTTCTTATAATCCTCTAATAAACGGTCAGCGTGATAAATGTAAAGATATTAATTCCATTGAAACGGATTATAATAATTCAAAGATTGTGTTTTGTTATAGCCATAGAGTTTCCATCTTAAATGAAAAAATACAACATTTTAAAAACCCGTTTATTTTAATCACTCATAATTCAGACGAAAACATGAACGACGTATCGAAAATCAATAACATTCTAACTAATAAACATTTAATCCATTGGTATACGCAAAACCTTGCGCTTGATAATGAAAAAATTAGTCCTTTGCCTATAGGTCTACAAAACAACATGTGGAAAAACTGTATTTTATTTTATAACGATGAGAACTTAACCGATTTACACAAACACAAATCTCAAAATGTATTTATGAATTTTAGCATTAATACCAACACCGAAAAGCGAAGTAAGTGCCTTGAATCATTGAAAGATAAGATACCTTTTTTGGAGAACATTGAACCATGCGACAATCTTAAACGGTTGGCTCAATATAAGTTTTGTATTTGTCCTGAAGGAAACGGATATGATAGCCATAGATTATGGGAAGCTTTATATGTACAAACAGTACCTATAGTAATAGATAGCAATTTTATTCAGATTATTAAGAAACACATAAACCCTCCTATGGTCATTCTTAACGATTGGAACGATTTTAACGAAAAAGATTTGAATTATGATTCATATAACTTTGATGGTAAAGATTATTATCAAAAGTTCTCGTTTGGATATTACAAACAATTGATAAAACCATGAGCGTATAATATATTTTTGTATATTATACTACCATGAAACAGTATTCATTTGCATTATTGATATTTTTATTACTTATAGTTAGCATTTATTTTGTTTTCGAACTGTTCACTATTGAATTATTTTCTTCTCAGAAAAAGGTGTTAATTATAGGTGGATTTCCGCATCACACCGAATGTGTAGGATTTTTATGCGACGTCATGGACAATTCAAAGATTTATGTATCTTTGAATGAAGATAAATTTAAATACGTTGATTATTATAAAAGTCTTTACGACATTCAAACCATTCAAAATAAAGATGAATTGAACTACGATAACTACGATTATATTATAAAACTCACGAGCGACGACCCCATAATTGATACAAACAATGAAAAGACGGTTGCTCAATACAAAAACAAGTTAATTTCTATTATACATATGCAAGAAAAGAAGGATTTGCTTAATAATTATATTATTATCTGTCCTTACTTTTCTCTTCCAAACAGCAATAGCCAATATATCCTTCCTATTTACCGAGGTTTAACGTTTGATGGAGAAACAAAAGACGTTATTCTTTATCTAGGATATTTCACCAGAGAACTTTTCGATGACGATATAGTGGAATTTAATAAAAAAATAAAAGACAAATACACTTTAATTATTAGTTCCTACATGGACAATTCGTATTTAGAAGAGTATAATATAAAAAACTTACACAATGTCGACACTCTTGAATTGATACCTTATTTAAAGCGGACCAAATATATCCTGTCTAGAAAAAATTCTATTAATAAAGATAGATTATCTGGCGCCATACCTTTTGCTATTTCGCATAACATTCCTTTGATTATTAAAAAGGATGTCGCGGATGATTATTCTATAAAAAACATATCTGTTGTATTCAACAATAATTATTGTGAAATTGCTAACGAAATTATGAATAATGATAATTATCAAAACATTATTAATAATATAGAACAGTACAAAAACGATAAACTAAACGAGAACAAAAACAAAATGAAAATACTATGCGACAAAATGCTTTCCTAAACGAATTTCTCTAATTTTTTACTATGTATGTGTAAATTAAAAATGGGGTAAGACTCGCCGTGAATGATTACAAATGGTTTTTTCATATCCTCTATAATTTTCCATTCAAATTTATATTTGTCGTATTTGATGACGCATGTTTCGTTTACAAATCCAGTTGTATCACCGGCAGCATTTTTTGGGTCAACTCCACCCAAATATTGTCCCATCGCTGCTGCGTCAAAAACGTAATTGAATTTATCATAGTTTGAGCTGACAAATTTGTATTCATCCTCGTTTATATCATTTATAACTACGTTATCGTGAAATATAGGAAATTGTTGTATTAGTCCAGTTTTTTCTTTGATGGACGCAAAATTTTCCATATCGTTTTTAGAAAAGTCGTAATTGTTTAAAATTTCTTTATATATTTTTTCATTAGGGATATACACAAGAGACGCAATATTTCTATTAAATGTATCGAACGGAATGTAAAGGTTGTCGTCCAAATCATTCATAATTGTTTTACAATTATAGTAAAGGAGAACATCGTTTTCCAAATGAAAAACATTGTTTATATTATCTCTTTTCATGAATTCGTAGATGTACATAAATCTAGATGAGGTTAGATGCCAAAAATCCGTAGATTCACTATTTACTTTTTCGAATGTTTTGGGCAATTTGTCACAATCTATCAAGATAATATCGTTGTTGAATGCATTAAAATCATCAAAAAATTTTCTGTTTGTGATGACAAATATATTTTTATGTCCCAATCGAATTAGCTGTTTAATGTTTATTAAAATGTAATCTTGAAAATTGTTAATACAAGTCAACACAATATTTGGTTCCATGTTTTCGTTCCCTTCTTTATTTACATAAGCTAAGTTTATAAAAGTTATTGCTATTAAAATAACTATCAACATACATATTAAAAAAAGATGCTTTTGTTTCATTGTATTTGGTCTTATACTATGATTTTATATTTTTACTCCACGGTTACCACTTTTGCCAAATTGCGCGGAAAATCGGGGTTATAATCGTTTTCTATTGCTAAATAATAGCTAAGTAATTGCAAATAAATGTTCGCAAGCACTCCACCAAACGTCCCGTTTTTTTCTATGGATAACGCACAATCTCCCTTATTATCACTTATTTTAATTACATGTGCGTTTCTGGCAATAACTTCTTGATACGTGTTTTTGTTTTTTTCACGGTTCTCGTCTTCTATATCCAATAAAATAATTGGAAGACCTGGCTCAATTAATGCGAAAGGTCCATGTTTAAGCGCTGATGAAGAATATCCTTCCGCGTGTACATAAGCAACCTCTTTCAACTTTAATGACCCTTCTTTTGCTACGGCCTCCTCTCTGCCTTTTCCTAATATGAATAACGATTTTTTTGTTCTCAAATCTCTGGCCAATGGTTTAATGTTATCTGCATTATCGCATAAATCCTGTATTTGAAACGGCAGCTTACGAATATCATTAATTATTTTTTTCCTCTTTTCTATGCATGTTCCGCGATTTTGCGAAAACCATATGGCAATCATTGTTAGCACCGTGCATTGATTCGTAAATGATTTTGTGGACGCCACTGCGACTTCTCTCCCTGCATTTAAATACACACCACAATCACTTTCTCTCGCAATAAGCGAATCTGTTATATTTACAACTCCTATTGTAATTATATCATAATCTTTCGCGATTTGAATACATCGATGCAAATCTTTTGTTTCTCCTGATTGCGATAATAAAATAACCCCACATGAACCTATCTTTGGTATGTCTTTTACGTTAAATTCCGCTCCATCATATACTACAATAGTATGAAAAATATCTAGGTTTTTGAATATATCTAATGACCATAATCCAGCGTGGTAGGAAGTTCCGCAACCCAAAATAATTAAATGGTTTATTTCCAGCAAACGCGACTTACATGCATCAAGACCTCCCAATTTAATACACGTATTGTTTTCAATTCTTCCGCCGTTATTTATAGATCTGGTGACCGCATCTGATTGTTCTAATATTTCTTTTAACAGCCAGTGTGTATGTCCAGTAGGTTTTAATTCAATATGTGTATTAATTTTTTCTTTAACTTCATAACGATGAATGTTTTTGTTATATTTAATCAATCGGTTTTCTTTTGTTATTTCGATCAAGTCATGGTTCTCAATTACGATGTATTTTTTAATATAATTATGAAAGGCAATTTGTTCCGAAGCGACCATTACATATTCGTCTTCTAGCCCCAGCAATAACGGAGAACCGTTTCGAGTAATCCATAGTTTATTTGGATAATCTTTATGGATTATAACTAGAGCCCATGTTCCTGATAACTCTTTAAGTGCGCTTTGAATTGCCGATTCAATAGTTTCTCCGGAATCTAGATAAAATCCAATAAGAACGGCTATTACTTCAGTATCGGTTTGAGATATAAAAAAATATCCTTTTTCTAATAAACGGTCCTTTATCTCGTCAAAGTTCTCTATTATTCCATTATGTACTATCGCAATCCTGTTTTTATTATCATGATGTGGGTGGGCGTTTTTGTCGGTTTTTCCACCATGTGTAGCCCATCTTGTATGTCCTATTCCGCATTCGGGCCATTCATTGGATAAAGACGATATTTTATTATCTAATTTTTCAAGTGAATCGGAAATCTGGTTAGATGCGTATTTTTCTGTATATAATTCTCCATTTTTTATGCAAGAAATTCCTACAGAATCATAACCACGATTTTGTAATAATTTTAATCCGGATAATACATAAGTTGTGAATTTATCGTTACCTAAATAACCTATGATTCCGCACATGTTTATATAATATAAATATTATATATACCATTGAAATACTTTTACGAAATTTCTATATCTAAAATTATATCTCCAGATTTTGATACATCGTATATTTGTATTGTGTTTATTTTTGATATGCCTTGTTTTTCTAGAATGTAAGTTTGTCTTCTCATAATATTTAGTTTTTCTGTCGGTATAAAAAATTTTCTATTTCCTAATTTAAATTCTATCTGATCTTTTTCCCATACATCTGTTATGTTATATTTGAGATATACATTAATGTTGTTTTTGTTATCTATAGTTACGTTTTCCGGTAATATAGGATTGCATTTTACGTAAATATCAGAACCGGAACTATCGTAAACTAATTCGTGATGCCATAACGGTACAGCATACATTGATTCGCCAATCTTTAATTTATATAAATTGTTCTCGAATAAGTCGTCCAATTGAGGATTTAATATTATGCACTCGTCGTTTTTTATTTTTTCTTTAATTAATTCATCCAATTTATCGAAAAACGCTGCAGAAAAATGAAATGCTTCCTTGTGTCTTTTTATTAATTCGTGTATTTTTATAAGTAAGGTCTTGTCTAATTTTTCTAAAGTGTCTAGTGCTTTTGTTTCGCAAGTATTTGATATTTTATTTAATATTATTCTAAATACAGAATCGCGCGAGTCGTTTTTTATTATGTTTTTTAAAAATGAAAATAGAATATTCTTGTAGTTATTGCGATCTTCATTTTGACTACATTCTTCATCATCGTCGCTATCAAATTTTTTGCACTCTAAATTGTTTAATAAAAACTCATGCGCGGATTGTATTTCTTGGAATTTACTGGATGCATCGTGCGATTTATTTTTATCAGGATGATATTTTAGAGCCTTTAATCTATATTGTTTTTTTACTATGTCTATTGTTATTTCTTCATTTGAATTTAAATCTAAAACACAGCATGCTTTTTCGTAATTCATTCGTATTTGTGTATCTTATTTATAATATAAAACATAATACTCTCTAAATGGTATATAGGTCTATAATTATTGTTATAATATTTTAAAAATGTATGGGATTTCACTATAATATCGTGGGTGTTTTCCCTATTTAAATCTTTTGTTTTAATAAAATGACTAAGTATGTACCATATACATTCAGACACATCTATATTATATGTTAATATGTCGTATAGATTGTCGCGAAAATTGGTAAACGTTATATCGGTTTTATCCGAAATACTTTCAATCAATTTATCACAAACTATATTGAAAACATCCTTGGGTATATTTTGATGAGACTCTATTAGATCAAACGATTTTATTTCTTTTGTGTTTATTATTCCTTCTTCGTTTATATGTTTCATTAATTGTTTTGTATCTTCGTATTTTTCTTTATTGATGCTTGTAGATTTATGATAAGTTATTCTCTCTAAAAAATTTTCTATTGTTTTTTCTTCAGAAGCGTTTGGTTGTGAAAACAATACGAATTCTTCATATAATTTTTTACATGGACGCTTGATGTTTATTATTTGAGAACAATTTATTATTTGTTCGGGCATAAAACTTATATGTTCGCTTATAATGAAAAATATTATTTTAATGTTAGCTTCATAATAGTTATAATGTTGCATGTAACTGTAAAAATTATCTAATAATTCATTATGTATTAAGTGGAAATTTTTACACACAATCACACCAATTTTATCTTGTTTCACTAATATGATATCTACTATTTGTGAAAACGCTTCATGCCATACTATCTTCGAATTACATCCTAATAGCGACATGTCTATTTCATAATGAATATCGCTGATTTTGTATACATATTCTTGTTTATCGGTAGTTAATTTCATTTTTTTTTCATATTTTAATTCGCTAGGACTATATTTTTTTAACAATTTGAGTACTTGTGTATATTTTCCTCCACCAGAAGGTCCATAAAAAATAGTGTTATTTAATTGACGTAAGTTTTTCGGAAAACTATTTATTGTTTTTATTAATTCTGGGTGTAAATTGAATTTTTCTGAAGTGAACAAATAATCGTCGAAATGAGTTTCGTAATATTTCATTTGTAAACATTAGAGAAGTGTGTTTATGTATTTTAACGCATAATACGATTTGTTTTTCGTATTATACTAAGTTTTATTATTTTATTTGGATCTTTGCGTATCATTATCATTTGCATTCGTATTCGGATCGGCTATAGGAGTTAATTTTTTGTACTTTAAAAAGTCATCACTAATTTTAATCATTTCAGAAGACATAGACAATGCAGCCACGCTTAATATCATTATAAAACTGCTGTAGTAATAAGGTTTGAAAAATATATTTTGTTGTGCGTTTAAAAAATCGTGACCTTTTAATAAAATAAATATATTCACAATAACAATAGTTGTTACGCTAACAAATAAATTATTATAATCCTTTAATTCTAATATCATATTAAAAAAGTTGGGTAATGTTATGTTTTTTGATATAAAATTGTCGTTTAAATAATTGTAAGTGATAATAACTATAAAAAGAGATATAATTTGGAATATTGATGTTATAAAAATGCTTCCCCACGAAATTTTCAATAACCAATTTAACGTTCCATTTGCTTTTTTTGATATTATAAAACTAATGAAAAATGTGAAAAATATATGAAAAACGCATAGAATAGTTAATGCTGGTATGGTCATTTTGTTTATTTTTGCTTCATTCGTATTATTTATTTTTTTCGTGTTTGCGTTAGAAACTAGAATTGATATATATAACATAATTCCACTAATAATGAGAATAGTAAAAATTAAAAACCATATTATAAATGATATGTAAATCACATTGGGTATAAATTTATAAATCATTATTAATACTATAACAGCTAAATCAAAAACTATCAATAAAAATTTGTATATTTCCAAAAAGTTTTCTTTAAAATTATCTCCTAAAAAGTCCGCCATTTTGTCTTCTATTTTTATTTTTTTGTTATCACTATCTTCGTCTTGAATGTTTTTGTATTTTAGTAATAAAAAACCTCCTGATATCATGAGTAATAAACTTGATAAAAATATTAAAGTCCATATTACAAAATTGTAAAAGTTCATTTCTTCGTAACTCATCAATAAGGAAATTATTATAAAAAATGCGACTTCACCCACAAACATTCCAATAATGTCTGAAAACGCAGAGCTTATTGATTTAACAGTATCTTGTAATAAATAAATAAAACAAACTATGTATAGTCCAGCGAATAGTAATAAATTTATATAATTGAAATTTTTGTCTATGAAATTCATGGATTCCGTTTCTATAGTAGAAACATTCGGTAGTTTAATATTGTCCATTTACATATTTTTGATATTTTATTTCTTCGTCCTTGGCTGTTTATTTATGTGATTGGCGTTAATCCAATCTATAAAAACTTGTGCATCACAAGTTATAGGACATTCTTTGAACTTTTTAATATTAATAAATTCGGGCTTCGCCATGGATTCACTTTTATAGAAAACGTAGTTGCCGAATTTACCACGCCTCACCGACATGTCATCGTTAATTTTTCTTAATATATTTTTATCTTGT
>Ga0214921_10008583_pt1 | contig 13193 bp, 16 predicted proteins | sample LL1505_MetaG_FD_177992 | JGI IMG/M metagenome (GOLD analysis project Ga0214921, IMG submission 177992) | Freshwater microbial communities from Lake Lanier, Atlanta, Georgia, United States - LL-1505 | ecosystem: Environmental > Aquatic > Freshwater > Lake | place: USA: Georgia | collected... | reverse complement strand
TCGGCAACGGTTTTAGCACCTGGTTGTGTAGACTGTTGTAATGGTTGTAATATTGTTTTTGGTATTGTTTGTTGCGTCGGCAGCGTTGGTTTTTCGTAGCTACCACCACTTGCGTCATATAAAGCTTTAACTTTGGCGTAACCGCCGTATCTATCAAACTCAGATGTTGGAGCTCCGGTCGTCATTGACCTGTGCATTAAATTTGTTGCAATGTCAGGCGTTAATATATTACTGGATAAGTCTGGTTGCCCTGCTTGTGCAGCAGGGGTTACAGGAACTGTTTGAAATTGGCTTTGAGCATACATCGGCGTGTTTTGTAGCCGGTTTTGGTATGTAGTTTTATACTTATCGTAGGCTTCTTTATCAAGATTGTATTTACGCATTTGCTCGTTTAAAGCATTTGGGTCCGCATTGTAGGCATTGAAGTCAGCTAGTTGTTTATCGTAAGCCGCTTGAGCACTAGTGCCTGTGCTTCCAGGCCGATCACCTAAAGGGCGTGTTGGAGCTGTAAATGGCTTTGGATTTGTGCCCATATAACCCATACTTACTTTGTAAATGTGCGGGTCTGCAATGTAATTATTGTAGTTAGTCAGTTGTTGGTCATAAACTTGTTGACGTTCTGCAAGGTCAGCGTCTCCAATATCATCTGCAGGCCTGCTACCTGTTGGGGCTGTTGGAGCCATAGGGACTGGCGCGCCAGAATAAGAAGCCATGCCAGGCGTGCTTACGCCGTATTGCTTCATAATTCGATTAAGTTCATATCCCATGTCTGCTCCTTAACCTAAAGCGTTCAGACCTTTGTACGTATACAAGCCGGTCGCCAACTGAGATAAAGGCGAAGCTGAATACGTAGCGCCGGTTGAACCGCCTGACTGCGTTTGCATTTGCGGAGTGATTGGAGCCATACCGCGTATTTGTGTACTGAGAAAATCTGCTTGTTGCTTAGGATACAGCTGCTCAGCATCAAATTGTGATTTAGCAGCATTGAGTTGATTTTGCATTTGACCTTGTTGAGCAGCACCAGCACTTTCAAGAGCTGCAACATCAGCAGAGCGCATAGCTTGTTCTTGCTGCTGCATATTGGCAAACTGACTAAGTGCAGACATTTGACGCTGATAATCAGCTGCTTGAGCCTGTTGAGCCTGTTGTGCAGCAGTAAGACCAAATTGCTGCTGAGCTTGACCTGCACCTGTTTGTGCTTGGCCTAAAGAAGCTAGGTTTTGCATTTGTTGTGCAGTCATTTGCCCTTGGGTCTGGCCAATGTTAGCCAAATTCTGCATTTGCTGAGCTGTCAAACTCCCTGCGGTAGAAGCAAGATTCTGATATTGACCTGCGCCTTGCAATACACGAGAAAGGTCTGCACCAGAAATGCTGCCCACTGTACCTGCCAACTGAGCTTGACGTGCAAGGTCTGCTTGAGAAGCACTAAGTGCTTGACCGTAGCCTTGGTTAGCCAATTGAGCTTGCTGATTAAGTACAGCTTCTTGAGTGTCGCGCAATGCGCGTGAGCCAAACTCACCCATTCGAGTACCGCCAAACTGGCCTGCTTTGATAAAGGCATCAGACACACCAGGCAAAAGATTCTCACTTAAGTTACGAGCTCCTTGCCTAGCAATTACATCCATGACTCCTGTTTGATACGGAGTCATGTATTGGCTAATACCACCAGCAGCAGAACCTGCAGCAGATTTTAAATAAGGGTCTGCAGCAGTCAAAGCTTTTTCAGCCAATGAAGCAGCAGTTGTGGTATCAGCTTTTGTCAAATATGGATTAGCTGCGGTAGTTATGTCTAAAGCTGCCGCTTTATTTAAATTAACATTACTGGCAGCAACAGGGTCTAGTAAACCAGCTTTGTCAAAATAACCTTGACCCTTGGTCAGCTGACCCATCGCCGTTGCAGGGGTTTGTAAATATTGATTTTGTGCGGCACGCAGTGTGTCAGCAGTACCTTTACTACCAAAGTCGTACATGCCTGTCTGGGCTTTATCAATATCTCCTTGATAGAAACCCTGGTTATTTTGTACATTTGCATACGCTTGTTGTTGCAGCGGAGATAGCTCTGCAACAGTTGGCATGTCATAAGACTGATACGGTTTGTTAGCTATGTTTTGTGCAATTTGAATTTGGTTGTAAATTGCATCTTGCATCCACTTCGGCGTTTCTGAAGATGTGGTTGCATAAGAAGTTGCGGTCTGAGGCGACCCTTGGAATAAGCTACCCATTATGCAAACTCCTTTAGATAAGTCAAGGCCGATTTAGCGTTAGGGCTAATTTTGCCCTTTGCTAAATTTTTACCTTTGTGAGAACGAATGTTTTGGCGCATAGCGTCAAGGCGTTTGGCTCCCTCTTTATTAGAGCCGTCACCTAGCATTGCAACTGTTTCTGCATCAATCACGTATTCACCATCTGAGAGTTTAGCATCAATGGTGTCTGCTCGACCAGAACCGGCGCCTTGCGCAAACCGGGAAACAGCTGACAGGGCGCCGCCTTGTGCTTTACCGACAGGCGCTTGGTAATTATAAACCCCTTGCTGCGCCCCTGGTGTGCTAGATGCGTAACCTGTGATTTTTGGCCAGTTCTCAGCCATGAACCGGTCAAGACTCATGTTAGCAGCATTAGCATCGGTTTGCATCCTGTTCCAATCCCAAGAAACTGATGGGCGATTGAAATACTCTTGCTGCTGTGGCGACAATTTAGTAATGGCTTCTTGTGCAGCAACGGGTGGTTTTTGTAAGGCGCTTATGAGGCTTAAACCACCTAACACTTTAGTCCCTAAACTGCCTTCAGCTTTAGCATCTGTAGTAGTTGTTGGTGTGCTTTTTCCAAATACTTTGTCAAAGAATCCAGGTTCTGCTGCTTTCCACTTAACTGTGTTTGTTTGAGGATCAAGTTGAAAAGAACCTTTGTCAACTTGAAAAACCATTTTGCCAGTTGTTGGATCAAGTACATTGACTCCAGTTCTACCCTGAGCATCTACACCTGTAGTTCCAGGAGCCTGAACAGAAGTGCCATCTGACAGTGTAATCATTTTAGGCGTTGAAGCATCGCCTGTCTTCATATCATTGACTACTGCCTCAGAAGGTTTTACGCCTACCTGAAAACCTTTGGAAAGACCTTGAGCTAAACCTGTTAAAGCAGCTGTTTTAGGGTCATAACCGGCAGTCAGTGCATTGGCAAAGCTTGTACCTGCGCTATTGACACCTTGCTCAAAAGGAGTTGGACCAGCAACGCCGCCTGCAAGTTGGCCTATAGCGCCTCCAACAACACCTTTGCCTGCACCTTTTAAAAACCCTTCTCCTGTAGCTAAACCGGACACACCTCCAACAACGCCACTACCAACAATGCCTTGAAGCGCTGGAGAAAGTCCAGGAGCAATAAACTCACCTACAGTACCGCCTAGACCTCCACCCAAACCGCCCATTAGAGCGCCTTTAAAAACATCACCTCCTGTTAAAGCAGAACTTACGCCGCCAATAACAGCACTCCCAAGCATTGCAGCTCCAATGCCTGAAGCGCCTAAAGACGTGCCAATAGCTGTCCCAAGACCAGGAGCAATAAATGAAATGGCAATAGGTAAGATTGCAGATAAAAAGTCACCATCATCTTTATATTCACGCAAACCTGTATTCGGGTTGATAGTACCTGAACCGCCCATGCGTTTAAGCATTTCAGCTTCACGCGGATTGACGTGAGCTAATTGACTATCACCTCCACGGCCTGCTGCTGCAACGCGTCTAGCTGCAACAGCCAAACCGCCACGAGCATAGCCTTGTGTTTTTAACCGGTCTTGCAAACCATAAAGTGCGATAAGCAAAGATACGATGAACACTTGATCAAACTGATCAGGTACCATTTGCGCATCAATAATGCCGTCTTTAACTGCAGCGTCACGAACTTCTTGGTACTTATCAGGATTTTGAAGAACAAATTCTAGTAAACCAATGGCTTTATCAAGATCTTCAGGCACAATAGGCCTGCGAGCCAGCTGAGCCTCCATTGCGTCAACGGCTCGCGCATACTGAGGGTCTTGCTCAGCCATTTGTGTAATAACGGTTCTAATGTCCATGTTGACCTCTGTACCAAACGTGTGAATAATAATCCTCAGCTAGAAAACCGTAAACATGTAAATCGTCATCAACAAAAGATTTACGCATTACACCTTCTAACTTAAACCCAAAATGTTCATTAATTTTTTTAGCTTTTCTGTTTTTACCACGCAGCAAACCAGTTACCCTAGCTGCTTTTAGTTTGTCAAACACAAAACCAAAAACTTCATTGAACATTGCAATCGTGCCTTTTGGCTTTACCTTCTTGCTGTCAATCACAATGCTAAGATCAATGTTGCGCTGTGTGAAATTAGTCATCACCACTACGCACACAAACTCATCATTCTCATCAACAGCTGACATTGTTCTAAAAAACTCAGGCGCATCTTCAAGCTCAAGTTTTGCACGCGCCCAAGCCTCTGCCTCGTCTTCACGTTTAAAACCAATAAACAACATTACTCAGTAGCCTGGCAGAACCTTTCAGCCCATTCACGCCAGTCATCAAAGTCGTAAGGCAGAGGAAAATTTCTACCTAACGTTGTGTTGTTTAAAAACTGCATTGCCCAGTTCTGCCAATTTGCAACATCATCCAACCGACCCAGAGCACCATAGTTATCCAAGTCAAGAGCAACTTGATCAGCCCAATCTTGCAAACCCATACCCGTGGGTAAAGTAATGCGCACTCTCATCCAAGCACCGTCTTGTCACCTGAATCAATGTGACCAATAATTTGGCCCATCTGATAATCACCGCCTACAGCATTTGACTCAAACCGTACACGCAACTCTCGACGCTGTTCTTTAAGCATCACAATCTGTTGATAAGGTTCTGTTGCTGTTTCAGGGAATGAAAACACACTGCTATAAATCTCAGGGGCTCTTGCATTTGCTCGGCCTGTAACCTGCACAGTCATAGGCCCATTTTGAACAAAGTCAGGCTCAATCTCAGTGATTCTTAAATACTCGTTTTTACCTTGTGGCAATGTAGACAAATCTGCTGTTTCAAAATAAGACTCTATGGGGTACGCAAACTGGCCTTCAATTTCGTCAACGCCTTGCTCATGAATCCAAACTCTGTAACCACTTGTCGTAGGAATGCAGTCAGTCAACAAAGGAGCTGCAAAGCCATTGTTATACCCACCAGAAGCGCGCCCTGACTCAGGAAGAGCAGTGTCATACCAAGTATTCTCACGCACGTTGTAAATGATGGCATGCGTGCATTCTGTGGCATCATCTCTTGGGTAGCACCACCAGATTTCGCCAAAGTGCGGAACTTTAAATGCAAAGACTTTTGCTCTTTGACTTTCGTTAATGTTGTCAAAAAAGTAATTTAAATTCATGGCATTAGGCACTTCACGCACAACGCCGTTGAACATTAAGAACCGATCAACACCGCACCAGAAAAACACACCGTCATAGTCTATGACGCAGTCAGGAGACATGATAGACGTGTCTGTAGCAATCACATCAAATTGGAATACGGTTGCGCCGCCTGTAAAAGTAGCACGAATCACAGCGTCATATGCCCAAAATATACCAGCTGGTGCTGACCCTGAGCCTGCACGCAAAGGCATACCTTTTACAATCTTTTGACCCCAGACCCTGGCAATACCTGAACCTGAACCGCTTAAATCAGTAAATGTGCCTGGTACAGACCAGCCAATAATTCCTGCTGTTCCATAGTAAAACAAATAAGGAAACAGCATCACAATGCCGCCTGTTGCATTTGCACCGGCTGGCAATGGAATCTCTCTTAAAGCAGCAGTGCCTAAAACATCACCATAGAAAATCTGACCACCTGTGTCATTACAAACACATTGTAAGTTAGGAGCTACGTGCGCAATGATTGAGTTAGCCGTTGTTGATGCGTCATACGCTGTTTGAAACATCCACTGGTTGTAAGCATTAACAGCCAAAGCATTCAAACCGCCAGCCATGTTAGTCACTGTGGTTGTAATTGTTGTAGTGTTAGCCACAACCACAAAGCCATTAGTGCCTTGGCCTGTAGTTGAGGCAGTAATTGTAATGACTGCACCAACAGCTACAGCAGAGTAATTTGGCGTAGACGTAAAAGCTGTAATGTTTGCAGCAACAGCAGTTGCCGTTGTAGGTAAGTTAGTCGTAAATGCAACAGAACCTGATGTGATAGTCACACCATTAACTGTGATACTGCTAACTGCACCGGCGGCGCCGCCTGTTAAAGTAACTGTTCCTGTTGCTGCTACAGCTACTGGAGTTCTAGAGCTGATGACTGAGCTATTTTTTGTGCTGTCAATCGTAAAACGCTCAACAGTTGAAGACCCAGCTGAATGGCAATACTGCAAACTTTGTTGAGTAAAGCTATTAAAACCCCTAGAGATTTGTGTCAGATACTTGTTGATTGATCTATAGCCTGCAATTTTTCTAGTCAGTCCACGCTGAAACCTGACCCATTGGCCGTCAACGTAAAAGTCACCTTCGTACTTAGTACCATCTCTCTTGATACCTGGCAAGGACTTTAAAACTATTGTAGATTCTGGCATTAGTAAGTACCACCATTAACCACGCCTGATGGAGCAACGCCTAAAGCAGTCCAAGCCGCTTGTTGATTTGCTGCTGTAAAAACAGCAATACCAGTTGCAGTTCCGCCAAGATTGATCAGAGCAGCACCTGCTGTAGTGGCTCCTGTACCGCCCTGTGCAACCGTAATTGGAAAACTTGCAGTTGTAGTGTCTGCGTCGACAACATCAGTGCCGTCACAGTAATAAATACCCCTTGAACCCTGAGTGACTACTAAACCTGTTCCGGCAGAAGTCTTAACAGTCAGCGTGTACGCACCTGTCGTAGAGTTGTCAATCCAATACTGTTGTACCGTGGCAGGGACAATCACAACCCTAGTGCCTGTTAGAGCGCCTGTAAACTTATACACAATGCGGTTTAACTCTGAGCCTGTCAAAGTGTATGTACCTGTACCTGCAATGTTGATAACTGTGTAATCAAAAACAAATACAGAAGCCTGACCAAACCCTAGTGTGTAGAAATTTGTGCCATCACTAATAATTACAGAAGACTCAGTTGGCTGATAGGCTTTTGTTGCCAAGCCATCAATTGTGTTAACTCCAGAAGGTGTAAGTGTAACTTGACCTCCACCAGAGTTGCGCAAGTACATAAACCAGTTATTGCCTACAGTAGCAGCACTTGGCAATGTCAAAGTGCCTGCGCCTGAACCTGTCCACAAATACATTTTGGCTCTATCTGTATCGCCAGCCGTGTAGTTTGAATTAAATTGAGTAATAGGTACAGACTGGGACAATAGTGTGCCCACGGCCACAATGCCTGTACCTGCAAGAGCTGATGCATTTGCAGTAGAGACCGTAGCTCCAAACTGAAGAGTTTCCCACAAACCATTTGTAGTGGTGTTGTCCGTCAAATAGACTTGCCAAACAGTGCCTGCAGCAATTGAAACAACTTGTGTGCCGCCAGCATTTTTAACTACAAAAGTTTGCGCACCCTGATTGTTAAATAAAATGGTATTGCCAACACCGCTCTTTTTAGCATCTGGTAAAAAGATAGACCTACCTGCTGTAGTGGCAGTTACATCAATAATCCTGGTTGCTAGGTTGACATTGGTGCTAGTTTCTTCAGGCCAACTTAGCACTACATCTGTTGTCAATGTGATAGCGCTATAGCTAATCTCACTTGGGTAGATGTTAGCGCCACCAAAGACGTCTGTATAGATAGGCATTACGCTTCACTCCTATTTGCTGAGCGGTCCATGATGCGTTTGAGGTCTTCTCCATTAAGAGCCTGCGCAGCACGGTCATACATGGCTTGCCAAGTCTGAATACGTTCATCCTTTTTAAGGAATGGAGCAGCCTCAAGAAGGGTTGCATACAACAACAAATCAGGGGCGTATTCAGTAAGATAATTGGTTTGTAGATCATCGCCTAAAAGGGCTGGTTGTTCGTAATACAAAATCTCAAGAGTTTGTACAGTAGAAGGCGATGGAGTTATAAGCCAGTGTTGGTAGTCATAGTCTGCATAAAACTGAGGCGCTGCTGTCTGAGCCTCGTTAGGCCAGTAGCTACGGCAATACTCATATGACCTGGCAAAAATAGGTGAACCATTGACAGTCATGCTGATTGTGTCACGCCAGCGGTCAGGTTTAAGATAAACAGCCACGCCAATAGATAAAGGAGTACTCACAGCTCGGATAAACCCTTGAATTTTAAGCTCTCGGGCAATGCGACGCTCGCCTAGTGTAACTAAGCGAGGAAGCTGGTCATAAACAATTTGGTCACTTTCTTGCGTAAAACCACGTTCAAGATAGCGCCTTACGTCTACCAGCAGACTGTCGTACGTCATGCTATAGCTCATATACACTCCATGGGTATTAGCCGCTGATTCAGCATGCGCCGTTTAGACGAATTATAACCTTTAACCAACATTGCGTTCAAAATGAGGGCAGTCTACTAATGACTTAAAGTTGCCACCCCAACGGTTTTTTGGATGCAAAGATTCCCAATACGCACCCAACGGCGCAAGGATGCCTTTGTCCCAAATGATTTTGCCATCTTTAAAGAAGTTCAGATCTATGGCGCATCGCTTCAGATGGATGGAATTCATAGTCTTGGAACGCCCCGTCTTGAAGTAAATGGCTTGCTGTTCGGGCGTACGCGCCAGTTCCCCGCCGGTCACCACGAATCCTTGGTCTGTAGCATATTGGATTAGCTTGCACATGTCCAGCAAAAATGCAGCTTGTTCAGTGTTAAGGCTCATTTCTTCCTCATTTCTGCAAGTTTCTCAATGGTTCTGCCGCCAAAATACGCGCCCATTATCAGCATACCCCACTGCCCAAGCAACTGAACGTAGGACTCATTGGCATTTAAACCAAAGGCGCTCATCATGGCAAACAAGAAATAGCCAAAGAAGATAGCAATCAAGCTCATGGGGCGGATGTTCTTGGACAGCCAAGAGTCAGATGACATATCCGATTGCCAGCGGTCTGTAACGTTGTCGTCTTCGTTTTGAGCGGCCTTGGCAAACAGTTCCAGTTCAGCTAACTCCATCTTGGCCTTCTCAATACCTAGCTCGAGCAGGCGCTCCTCATGCTCAAACTGAAGCTGGCGCAGTTTGCTGACATCTTCAGGGGTTGGGTTATCAGAAATTTTTACGCCTAAGGTCTGCTCAACGACTTCTTTACCTTTAGCTTGAATAGCTGACGACAAAAGACCTAAGCCGTTCTGGGCTAGAGTTCCGAGTAGTGATGCAACTATAGGTATCATTGTTTGTCCTTTTTCTCTAATTCTTTCAACATCTTTTCAATCCTAGTCTCTATGCGTTCTGCTTTCTTTTGTATTGTGAGGGTATCAAAATACAAACTGACCATCAAAGGCAGGAAAAGACAGATCAAAAACATCAACAATATGATGAGAACTATATTTCCCGACTGCGATGAATTAAGTACATCAATGCCCAGATTTCCAAAATCACGATCAGGGTTGCTCCGAAAATTAACGCTTCGTCCGCTAGTTTGTTGAGGCGCTTTTGACGTTGCCATTTTCTGTTCCGTTCTGCTATAGCCTCTTGCTTAATCTCTTCATCATGCTTCTTTGCCAGCCTTGCAAACTCTGCTTCATACCTTGACCAAACTGCGCCCAACGCTGGGTCTGTGTGGTAAATCAAAAACTCACGCAACTCAACCGCTTGTCGCTCAAGTTCAATTTGGTTGAACACATTCTCAAGAGCCTGCGCCTTGAGTGATTTTTCTTTTGGCGGGTTTAACTCGTTGCGTTTGACTTCTTTCTTGACTTCCTCGTGCGCCTCAAAAAACTGCCCTATAAAACCAGAAATCTCCTTTGTTATTTTGTAGAGGTCTGAGCCGGTAGCCTTGGCATCTTTGTAAATTGCAATACCTTGCTTGATACCAGCAATCGCAGTGAGGGCAACGGTGATCGGTTCAATTTTATCCTCACTTTTTAATCATCTTTTCACGTTCTTCCAGCAACTGGACTTTGACTTGAAGCTGGTGGATGTCTTTATAAATCTCTTCTTTCATAGCATGGCGTTTTTCGGCTGAAATTGGTGAGTCAGTAGGCACACCTTCTTTGGTAATCAAAGCAGGCATAGCGCCCTCAATCTTAGTTAGGCGCACAGAAAAGTCAGATACCTGCCCCAAGAGCCAAGCAAGAGATGCCACGATGACGGGAATTACCGCCTTGAGTACGTCTGCCCAGTTCATATTAACGGTCTTTCATCCAGCTAAAGAAAAAGCCCACGGCACTAGACAAAGCGGAAACAAAAGCCATGCCCGCCCAGAAGCCCCCGCGCCCCTGATTAGCTAGACCGACCAGCTGCTAGAGCTGGCTCTCCATCTTGTCCATCTTCTTTGACATCTCGTCAAAACGGCGTTCATAATCTTCGACTTTCTGCCAAAGCACGCCGTACTTAACTGGGTCGATCTCGATAGCCATCATTCACTTTTTTACGACAGCGCTTGAATTTGCGCTGCGATTGCGTTTAGTTGAGCCATCAACTCTTCTTTGGTTGGGGCGGGTTGTGTTGGAGGCACATATGCCGCTTCTTTTGCATCCCATTCCGCTTCTTCTTCAGCGGTAAATGGAATATCACCTTTATCTGTTGAATGAAATCGTGCCATTTTGTATCCTTATGAATTAGCGTAAGCGTAAAGGCGCATAGTCCCGTTTCTGATAAATCTGCTTGGGCAAGATACACGAACACCGGTAATAGCCGCAGTGTCGTTTATTCCACCACCTCCATTTATTTGAGCGGCTCCGGGAGGGCTGAGATTGGCGGGAGCTGATCCTTGCCAACTAAATGTTTTAAAATTTGTTGTACTTGTTGCGTTTATAAAAGTCATTGCAATGGTTCCCGCTTTAGAACCGTCACTTGACCCACCAAGATCGGAGCACATATTAATGGTTGACGCAGACGCTTGGTTGGTAACTTCAGTTGTGTTATTAGATGAATCCCGTCTGTTAAAATAACCTATGCTTGTGCTGTACGAGCCACCTACTTGAACCTCTACCGTTATGGTTCCTTGATTCTCTTGGCAAGCCACACTAAACAACAAAAGATAGTTTTCGTAGGTGCTTGAAAAACCTGAAGTGATTGCCATCGTAGAAGCACCGGGTGTTGCAGTGGTGGTGGCAACCAAAACCAGTGCGCTTGTACTTGGAGTCACCCATGTAGGAGCACCAGCCCCGTTTGTTTGAAGCAATTGACCCGCTGTGCCTACTGCCAGCATTTGAGTTGTGCCTGAAGCCGACTGATAAGGGATGGTTCCATTAGAGCCACCACTTAAATTGCCAACAGCAATACCAGACAACGAAGTTGCACCTGTGCCCCCAGAAGCAACGGGTAAAGGTGAGGCAAGCGTTACACCACCAGAAGCCACAGTCAGTTTAGTAACCCCAGCAGCTTGAAGCGCCAGTTGACCAGAAGCATCACCGGTTACAACCGCACCGCCGGTTACGGTATCCGCATTAATTGTTGTTGCCATGAGTTACTCCAGTGCTTGGATTTTTGCTGTCAAGGCAGCAAGTTCTGCCATGAGTTGTTCTTTTGTTGGTTCGGGTGTTGGGGTAGGCTCTGGAATTGGGTCAGGCTCAGTAAACGTAGTGCCATCGTATTTCCAGCCTGGGCCAGCATCAGGACAGGCTATCCACCCATTCTGTGTGGCAAATTCAGCATCAGCTACCACGACATTGGCAACCAAACCATTTTCAATTATTGCGTATCTGTTAGTCATGTTAAATCCTTACCAAGTGTAAACACGGCACAAGCCATTACCACCAGCACCGCCAGCACCAGAGTTAGAGCCGTTTACTGAACAACCTCCCGCTCCACCACCACTTGCTAAACCGCCTGCGCCGCCTGTACCACCAACACCAGAAGTTGAACCGCCTGAACTACCGCCACCACCGCCCTGTCTTCCAGAGCCTGCTGTACCATTATTTCCCGCAGATGTAGAAGTAGCAGGTGCTGACCCTGCCGCGCCACCACCACCACTAGTTCCAGTATTAGAACCACCAGCACCCCCTGCGGCAGTGGTATTAACATTATCTATTCCACCACCTCCGCCCCCTCCTGCTCCACCTTGGAAAGAACAACCTCCTGCGGCTTCATTTGCTCTAGAACCACCACCTCCCGCACCGCCACCCCAACCTGATGCCTGTCCATTAGCTTGGCTAACACTAGAGGCTCCTCCAAATTGACCATAAACAATAGGAGAACTTGTAGTTGTAGTTGAATTTGGTGCGCCACCACTTGTTGTAGAACTAACAGACAGCACCCCACCTCCTGCACCGCCCGCAATAGCGGCAGTGCCACCTGCCAATCCAGCCCCACCACCATAAGATGTTAAATAAGAACCAAAGGTAGTATTGCCACCAGCACCTCCTGCATTACCGTCTGTGTCATTTACGGTTACTGCCGCCCCTGCTGTGCCTCCTGCTCCAACTGTTACAGTTACTGTAGATGTAAGTTCAGACGCTAAAAATAGACGTTGAACATAGGCTCCACCGCCACCACCAGAACCCGAATATCTAGTAGTACTACTAGCCCCTCTTCTACCAGAACCACCGCCTCCTCCTGCGGCCCAAGCCTCAACCATTACAAAAGTTGCGCCCGATGGTTTAGTCCATGTACCTGACGATGTAAATTCTTGAGAGTTAGCGCTGGGAGCCGCCGCCCAAGTAGGCGCAGATGAACCGTTACTTTGCAAGAATTGCCCGCTTGAACCCGCAGCCGTGTTTGCGTAGGTTGTCCCGTCACCGTACGTTATGCCGCCAGCGGTGGGTGTGTTACTACCTGTGATGATTACTGCCATGATTTACTCCAATGCTTGAATTTGGGCTGACAACGCATTCAGTTGCGCAAGCAGTTGTTCTTTGGTTGGGGCGGGCGTTGTTGGTGGCACATACGCCGCTTCCATTGCATCCCACTCCGCCTCTTCTTCTGGCGTAAATGGTACTGGGCCGTTTACAGTCATGTGGTGTCTTGCCATGATAAATCCTTAATTGTTTGCAATGCCGTAAAGACGGAATGTGCCAGATGAAATATTCCCACTGCTCATATAAAACTGTATAGCATCAACGTCTGCACTTATTGCAGTAACGCCAGACCCATAGGTTAAATTAAGTGCCGC
>Ga0214921_10008582_pt1 | contig 13194 bp, 14 predicted proteins | sample LL1505_MetaG_FD_177992 | JGI IMG/M metagenome (GOLD analysis project Ga0214921, IMG submission 177992) | Freshwater microbial communities from Lake Lanier, Atlanta, Georgia, United States - LL-1505 | ecosystem: Environmental > Aquatic > Freshwater > Lake | place: USA: Georgia | collected... | reverse complement strand
TTCGCCTTTCCCCGGCGATGGTCAATCGCATGGCCTCGCGACATAGTCCCCTAGCCTCCTGCAACCGGTTCAGCACTGGAGTCGGAAGAACATCTTTGCCATAGCGGTACCGCTTGGCCAAAAAGTGGGCTACGCCACGGATCTGCTTCCGCTCATGTTTCGCTTTCCCGAAAAACAGAAGGTCAGTCATCGCTCAATCTCCAAAGGCCTTCAGGACCTGCAGGAAGGCTTCTTGGGGTATATTCACTTTACCGAACTGTTTCATGCGCTTTTTGCCTTCTTTCTGCTTTTCCAAAAGTTTTCGTTTCCGAGTGATATCACCTCCGTAACACTTGGCCGTCACGTTCTTTCCCATGCTCTTCACGTCTTCGCGGGCGACAATCTTTCCGCCAATTGCGGCCTGGAGAGCGACCTTAAAGAGTTGAGGCGGAATGACCTCCTTAAGCTTCGCGGTCAGCGCCCTTCCCCTCGCCGGCGCCTTTTCCCGGTGCACGATGCAGGAAAACGCATCCATCGGCTCCCCATTGACCAAGATCTCTAGTTTCACCAAGTCATCGGCACGGTAGGGCCCGTGTTCGTAATCCATGGAGCCATATCCACGGGTGATGCTTTTAATCCGGTCACTAAAATCGACTAGAATTTCGCTCAATGGAATTTCGGTGCTCAGCATCACGCGCTTGGCATCCAAGGAATCTGTCTTGGTTATTTCCCCCCTCTTCTCCCTCACCATTGCGACCAAGTCTCCGATATTCTCATTTGGACACAAAAGAAACACCGTAACCATGGGTTCGCGGATTTCCTCAATCACGCTGGGGTCAGGAAGCTGAACGGGATTCTCCACCGAAAGTATTTTTCCACTCGTTAGTCGCACCTCGTAAATCACGCTGGGATAGGTTGAGAGAACCTCCATTCCAAACTCCCGGGAAAGCCGCTCTTGGACAATTTCCATGTGTAGTAAACCCAAGAATCCGCATCGAAATCCAAACCCAAGCGCTGGCGAGCTTTCGGGAATGTAGACGAGAGAAGAATCATTTACCTGTAACTTTCCTAGCGCCAACTTCAGCTTCTCAAAATCATCTGTATTGATCGGGTAGAGACCTGAAAACACCATCGGTTGAACCTTGCGGAATCCGGTCAGAGGCTCTTTGGCCGGGCGGATGGCGTTGGTGATGGTGTCGCCAATGTCGATTTCTGCGGTCGTTTTGAGGTTGGCGACAAGATAACCGGAGTCGCCCGGACCGAGTCGCTTACCTGGGGTCATTTTCGGGCTGAACGTCCCCACTTCCTTGGTTTCATACTTACGCCCGCTTTGCATTAACATAATCGGAGTACCGGCAGTAATTTCGCCGCTGATCACCCGGACATAGGCAATGACCCCGCGAAACGTATCGAATACACTGTCAAAAACCAAGGCCTTGAGTTCGGGGGCATCAGCCCCCTTGGGAGGCGGGAGACGATGGATAATGGCCTCCAAAACATCCTCGATCCCCTGGCCAGTCTTGGCGCTGACCAGAATGGCCTCCTCCCCTGGGATCGCGAGAATCTCCTCCAGTTGCTTCTTTACTCCGGGAATATCGGAGCTCGGTAGATCGATTTTATTGATGATCGGTATGAGGGTCAGGCCTTCTTTGTTGGCCAGATGAACGTTGGCCACGGTCTGGGCCTCTACCCCTTGGGCGGCGTCTACCACCAGCAGAGCTCCCTCGCAGGCGGCCAAGGAGCGAGAAACTTCATACGAAAAATCGACGTGTCCGGGAGTGTCGATCAGGTTTAGTCGATAGGTTTTTCCATCCTTGGCCTTATAATTGAGGGTGACGGGATGAGCTTTGATAGTGATACCGCGTTCGCGCTCAAGATCCATGGAGTCCAGAAGTTGGGCCTGCATGTCGCGCTCAGCAATCAGTCCGGTAGCTTGCAGGAGGCGGTCGGAAAGGGTGGTTTTGCCATGATCAACGTGAGCAATGATGCAGAAGTTGCGGGTGAGAATGGGTTCCATGGGTTGGGCCGCTTGGGGCAGTTCAGCCGGAAGCGCAGCCTGAACTTGCGGAGGTTCGGAGCTTGTTAACCGCCTGCTTAAGATCGGCCTGTTTAAAAAGACTGGTACCGGCCACCAGAACGTTCGCCCCGGCAGAGACGCATCCGGGAGCGGTTTCGTCCCCAATTCCTCCGTCGACGGTGATGTCGATATTGCAATTTTGCCGAAGAATAATTTCCCGGGCCTCACGGATCTTAGGCAAAACTTCCGGCATGAACGCCTGACCGCCGAATCCCGGATTAACGGTCATCAGGATGATTTGATCACAAAGTGGGAGAAGAGGAATGGCGTGCTTCCATAAAGTCGGCGGATTGATGGCTAAACCAGCTCGGCAACCCATCTCGCGGATGGTGGCTAGGGTCCGGGCGACTTGATGACGGGCTTCAAGGTGGACATTCAGGCAGTCGGCCCCTGCCTCGATAAAGTCACGAGCGTATCGATCCGGTTGTTCGATCATGAGATGAACATCCAAGGTCGCGTCCCCCATGGTTTTGCGGAGCGTGCGTACCATATTGGCTCCGAAGGAAATGTTGGGAACAAAATGGCCATCCATGATGTCGACATGAACCCACTCCGCTCCGCTCAACTTGAGTCGTTCGGCTTCCTGTTCAATTCGCCCCAGATCAGCGGCTAGGATAGATGGAGCGATGATAATGGGGCGACTGGTCACAGTGTAATCTTACCAGATTTTTCCATTCTTTCGATGATTTCCACTTCGTACCCCTCCGGGGCGTCGAGGAAGGCAAAACGCACCCCGTTTTCGGTGACTGTTGGCCCGTCCGACCATGGGTAACCGAGGGTGGAGGCACGTTTTCCAAAAGTGTCCAAGTCATCAACTTCGAAGGCGATATGGAGTAGATCCGGGGGGACCTGAACTGGACCGGAGGAAGGAAAATGACAGAGTTCCAGCATCTCACCCCCACCGGAAGGCTGGAGAAAAACCAGGGTACTTCCCCTCGGGGATGAGCTCCGGGATATTTCCTTCAGTCCAAGGACCTCGGTATAAAAAAGAAGGGAACGCTCTAAATCATTTACCCGGAAACGTGTGTGGAGCCATCGAGTGACTTTCATGAGCCAACATCATTCCCCCCCCAGAGGCGGAGGTCGAACACGGAAATCCGAATTACTCTCTTTCCTCTTTCGGGTTGCGGGAAAGAAGAGAGAGTAGAGCCTGTTTAGGCGGCTTTTCCTTGAAAAGGACTTGGTATAATTCCTCCGCTACAGGAGCCTGAATGGTCTGGGATTGAAGAAGGAGGTGAAGGGCTTCGGTCGAAGGGACGCCCTCGCAGATACCTTCCACCGAAGCCAAGGCCTTGCTTAAAGAGTCCCCTGCTCCTAGTCGCTCCCCTACTCGCCGGTTGCGACTAGCCCGACTGTAGGAAGTAAGAACCAAATCCCCCATTCCACTTAGGCCGTGCAGGGTTTCTTCTTGTGCCCCAAAATGGACAGCAATTCGGGTCATCTCCCTCAGGCTTCGGGTGACAAGACCGGCTAGACTGTTTTCTCCTAGCCCCAATCCCGCGCATAACCCGGCGGCTAGGGCATAGATATTCTTAAGCGCGCCCCCCCATTCCACTCCGGATAAATCCCGGGAGCGATACACCCGAAGGAATGGGCCGTGAAAAATCTGCTGTACCTGGTTTGCCCAGTCGTCACTCAAGCTCGCGGCGACCATCGCGGTGGGTACTTTATTTCGAATCTCCCCTGCTAAGCTAGGTCCGGAAAGAGCAACGAAGGGAGCCTCCGGCCAACGAACGGCCACCATCTGACTAATGCGCTGTCCGGTTTGGATATCAATCCCCTTGCTCAAGCTAATGACGGGGGTCTTCGATGACTTGATGGTAACACTCCGCAAAACCTCTCGAACCACCTGAGTTGGCAAGGCAATGATGATCATCCCGGATCCTACGGAGATTTGACTACTTCCTTTGTCCAGCCATTCAACAGAGTGGCCTTGGGTTTTTAGAAGCTCCCCGATAGCCAATCCCCAGGCGCCTTTCCCAAGAATGGAGATGTTCATGGCTTTTTTTCCTTTTTAAATCCTTTTTCTTTTCCCTGTATGAGTCTCGTTAGGTTGTCACGATGGCGCACCCAGACGAGCAAAGCCAACATCCAGGCGGCCCATTGGAGGGCTGGGCGGTTGGGATCCAACTGATGAACAAGAAGCGGAAAAGCCGTGGCCGCAAGGAGCGAGGCCACGGAGACTATCCGGCTAACAAGAAAGGCTCCTCCCCAAACGGCAGCCACCAACACCCCAACCAGCGGGGTTAATGCTAGGAGGACACCCGCCGAAGTTGCCACCCCTTTCCCGCCGCGAAACCCGACCCATGGGGTAAAGACATGACCCAGAACGGAAAAGAGCCCGGCGGCAACGACCCACAGATCGGCGGGATCCCCCAGTTTCTGCGCCACCCAAACCCCGATCCACCCCTTGGCAAAATCCAGCGCGAACACCAGATATCCCCATCCACGCCCAAGGATTCGACCTACATTGGTGGCTCCGATGTTACCACTCCCCTGTTTGCGAATATCGATCCCCTTAAGCCGCCCTAGCCAGAAGCCAAATGGGAGGGATCCCAGGAGGAATGCCAAGGCTAGGGTGACGATATGCGTATGCATCCTTGGGGGATTGGACGAGAGTGACCTCTTTCGCAAGGAAAACCCTATTTGTAATTTTTATTTTGGAAACCGACCGCTTTGGGATAGGTTTTCATTCTTATGCCTGAGATCGCCTCCAGCCAGCTGACGCCACCCCAACAAGAAGCATTCCGTAAGGCAAAGGATGCGTTGAGTCGCCAGAACCACGACTATATTTTGATGTTACTCCCGCCTCTTTTAGAGGGTGCCCCGGGATTCTTGGAGGGGCGCAAACTTCTGCGGGCCGCGCAACTAAGCAAATCTAAATCAGCGTCCAAAATTGAAAAGAGCATGGTGGCGGTAAAGATCGCTCCCATGGTGATGCAGGCCAAATCTGCCGCGGGAAAATCCCTGGGCTCGGGTCTAGCGAAACTGGAGGAGGCACTCTCCATGGATCCCCAGAGCCCTCAAGCCAATGGAGCTCTAGCAGAATTGGCCCTGGCCAACGATCTTCCGGGGACGGCCATCTTCGCCCACGAGACGATCCGCGCGGCCAAACCGCAGGACACGCAAAATCTCCATGGATTGGCCCGCGCCCTGATCGCCGCCAAGCAGATGACGAAAGCACGGGACGTGTACCAATCCATCATGGAAATCAGTCCCACGGACGGGGAAGCCCTGAAAGGCATGAAGGATTGCAGCGCCATGAGTGCTTCCCAGGAGGGCGGTTGGGAGAAGTCCACCGACTTTCGTGATTCCCTAAAAAACAAGGACGAGGCCTTGGCCTTGGAGTCCGCTTCGAAGGTCGTAAAAAGCGCCGAAGCCTTGGCCGATCAATTGGCACGTTTGCATGCCCAGTTTGAGAAGGAGCCTCAAAACGTGACCCTCGCTAGGCAGATTGCCGAACTATGCGAGCAGCAGGGCTCCATCGATCATGCCCTCCAGTGGTTTCAGTTTGCTCATGAGCTGGCCCAAAAAACCGATCCCAATTTGGAAAAGGCGGTATTCCGCCTTCGTTTAGTTCAGCTCGATTCGGAGCTGGAGCAGGCTCAATCAAGTGGAAGTGATGTCACGGTCTTGACGGAGATTCAGGGGCGCAAGAAGACGTTGGTTTTAGAGGGTGCCCGAGAACGCGTGACCCGCTACCCCAACGATCTCCAATACCGATTTGAACTGGGTGAGGCTCTGATCGAGAGTGGTTTCGACAAGGAGGCGGTTCCGGAGTTACAACAGGCGCTGCGTCAACCCTCGGTCCGACACCGTGCCCTCAATCTTCTCGGTATTTCCTACCACAAGCGGCGGATGCTTGATCTGGCGGCAAAGCAGTACGCCCTTGCGGCTAGTGAGATTGTGGCCATGGACAATGTGAAAAAGGACGCCATTTACAATCTGGGTATTGTGCTGGATGAAATGGGTAAAAAGCCGGAAGCCCTTGAGGAGTTTAAGAAGATCTACGAAATCGATAGTCAATTCCGTGACGTGGCCGACCGGGTGGAATCGGCCTACCAGCAGACCGCTTAAAAGGCGAAGGCCGGACGGCCTTTCCGCCGCCCAGCCCTCGTTCCTATGGAACTCATGTAAGCCGGATTCTGTGGCCTTCCGGTTGCCCGGAAAGTCGGCAGCCATTTCTCTAACCCGCCTTGCGGCGGATTTCGGTTAGGCGTTTCCGCCCATCCGATGCGGCATCAACCCGGAGTTGCCCCGCTTGCGCGGGACGGGCGGACCACCCGTGACTCCTGCTCGGCCTTGCACCATCCGTGGTTTATCGTTCCCTGACGGTTACCCGGCAGGTGGTGGGCTCTTACCCCGCCTTTTCATCCTTACCCTGCATGACTGAAGCCATGTAGGGCGGTATTTTTTCTGTGACACTTTCCGTCAACCCCGACTTACGTCGAGACTGCCCCCAGTTTCCTAGGGCGGATTGTCCTGTGGTGTCCGGACTTTCCTCCCCTCCACTCACCCGAAAGTGGTCGAAGGGCGACTGCCCGAGTTCCAATATCATCCTAAGACGAATATTCTTTATGGCAATATTGTCAGTTGCTGAAAAAAATCGGGGCTTAGAAGGCCGAAAATGGAGTCGTACTCGGTCTACTCTAACCAGACCAAGGGATTCCAAGCAAAGAGGCCGATCAGTTCAATCACTAAGGCCATGAGGAAAGTCGGAATTAAAACAGATAAAGCAAGGCCAGCCAAAAAAGGGAATTTTGGGCTTTGAGCATGTGCTTTATAAAAATGGGAGCCAACCACCAAGGCCACTCCTGCCGTCAAGGTTGCTCCCGTAATGATCATTGATGATTTGTAGGATTTGTATTGGGTTGAGGCAAGACATCCATATCGAGGCTACTCAGGATTTATTCGACGGGTTTGCCTTTGGGGTCGATAAAGCGAATCTCCTTTCCCACCCTCACCTGAGCGCGACCTTGATGAAAATCAGCGGCCTCATCAAAGCTTGGAGGTATGGTCAACTCGCCCTTGGCATTGATGTATCCATACTTCCCGGTGATTCGGTCCGTCATCTGAATTCGGGCCAAACCTTCGGAGAAAGTTCCGGCCCAGACGAACTTTTTGTCAAAGGGAGAGGATCCATCCGGCTTAATATAGCTCCATGTCTCTTTTTCTCCCGGAGGGCCGCTTTTCTGAACGGCGGCTAAGCCGCCGGAAAAAAACTGCACCTGGTCAAATTCCGGTTCGATGACCACCTTGCCCTTGGAGTCGACGAAACCCCATTTCGATCCGTCTTTCACGCAACCCAAACCCTCCTGAAATGGGCGAGCCCAGGAATATTCAGCTTCAATGGCCCACCTGCCCTGCGGATCAATATAACCAAATTTTCCAGTGAGGTGATCTCCTTCCGAGGCAGGAGCCAGATTTTCCGAAAACTCACCGGCCCAAGTAAACCTCGGAGGAATTTTCCAGTTTCCAGACTTGTCGATATAACCCCAGTTCTTGCCTTCGCGTGCAGCGGCCACTTCATGCTGAAACGGCTTCACTTCGAGGAACTTTGGTTCAACTGCCCAGGTTCCGTCTGGGGACCGGAATCCCCACTTTCCATTTTCTCCCTTCGCTGGGGCTGGACCCTTGGAGAATAACGACTGTTCTACATCCTCGCTCGCCCATGAAACAACTCCCAGCAAGAGAACGTAGAGGGCACGATAAATCCAACGTTTCACTCCCTCTGGGATAGGAGATCACTTCAAGGGGTCAAGGGAGGGCTGGTGCTTTGCGATAATTTTAGGATGATGAACGGATGATAACTCGTCCCCCTTTATGGATATGGCTGGCATTTCTTTTTATTGCAACAACCCACCTAACCCGAGCCCAAGACGCCGACTTTCAGGGCGGGGCCTCCCCTTACACGCCTCAACAGCTTCATGAGCTGTTGGCCGGACAAAGCAAACAGGGCGTTTTGAATTTCTTTGGTCGGATGCCAAACCATATCCGTGGGGTGGACTGGTTTTACGAACATCTGATGATTTATATTATGGATCAAGACCAATACTACACCGTAGCCGTCGTCTGCTTTTCGCAGGCGGATGGGCGGGTTTGGCAGGTGGTTTGTTATCCGAACTGAATTTGGATATCCTTGGCAAATGTTGCTTTTTGGCGCGCTTAGCTCAGTGGTAGAGCGGCTGCCTTACACGCAGTTGGTCGGAGGTTCAAATCCTTCAGCGCGCACTCTGCTTTTCTTTTTTTTCCTATTTTCATTTATTCCCCAAGCCCGACCTTCGGAGCAGTCCTCCTCCTCCGGACCCGTGTATATCATCCCCATCCAGGGAGAGATTCAGAAGGGATTGGTCTATATGGTCCGACGCGGAGTCAAAGATGCTCTGGCTGCTCATGCCTCTGCCCTGATTCTGGATATGAACACCCCTGGCGGCGAGGGGGAAGCCATGAAGGAAATCATGGCAACTGTTGCAAAATTTGAGCCCTCGAACTCCACTTATACTTACGTCAATAAGGAGGCCTTCTCGGCGGGAGCCTTTATTTCTGCCTCCACTCGCGAGATATGGATGGCTCCGGGCGCCATCATTGGCGCCGCTTCCCCGGTGACCCTCGGACAGGAGGGGCCCAAGGAGTTGCCTCCGAAATTTGTCTCTGGTTACGCTGCCATCATTCGAGCGGCCGCCGAGCAGAACGGACACAATCCCGCTGTTTTCGATGCGATGGTCAACAAGCAGACCGGACTCCACATCGATGGCCGAGATATCGTGGCCAAGGGAGACATTCTTACCCTTACGACCCTGGAAGCTATGCAGCAGGTCGGTCGGCCGGGTAAGCCTCTTCTCGCCGCCGGGGTCAGTCCCACTTTGGAAAAGCTGGTGCAGCAGAAGATGGGCGCCGAAGCCAAGATCGTTCGGGTCGAACCCACGGGGTTCGAATCGGTGGGGCGCTTGATCGTTTCTCTCTCCCCTCTTCTTTTGGGGGCGGCATTTCTCTTTGGTTATCTCGAGTTCAAAACACCTGGTTTCGGCGTCTTTGGAATCCTGGCCGTAACCTGCGGGCTAATTTTCTTTTTCGGCCACTATATTGCCGGATTGTCCGGCTACGAAAATCTCATCCTGATCGCGTTGGGTCTGGGACTGATTGTCGTGGAATTCATGCTTCTCCCCGGAACCCTCCTTCCCGGGTTGATCGGACTTTTTTTGCTTCTTTATGCGCTACTGAACACCATGGCCGATCGATACCCTCGGGACCCCATCCTGCCTACTCTGGGTGAGATTTATTTTCCTTTGGTCAAACTTTCCTGGGGATTTTTTGGAGGCTTAACTGCCATTATTTTGGCGGCCCGATTCTTGCCGGGAACATTCTTGTTTCGCCCGTTCCGTCTGAGCGTCACCTCACCTACTGCGCCTACCCCCCTTCCTCCGGGCCTGCGTGTAGGAACTCGGGGTAAAGCCATAACGGATCTTCGTCCCAGTGGAACTGCCCATCTCGAAAAGCAAGATCTGGATGTATTGGCCGAAGGCCATTTTATCCCCCGAGGGACATCAATAGAGGTGCACGCATTAGAGGGATCGGTTGTCCACGTCCGTTCTCTGGGTTTGAAAGGAAAGAAACGCTAGGCATCCTATCCGATCGGTCTTTCATGTTTGGTGTGTCCTAGTTAATCTCCAATCTTATGCCAATCCTTCTCTTGATAGCGGTCGGGGTGGTCGCCCTGGTCTTCGGAATCATTCTACTCAACTTCTTCGGTCTTTGGTTGAGAGCTCTTACGTCCGGAGCTCCCGTAAGCATCCCTACTCTCATCGCCATGCGCCTTCGGGGAATCCCGAACTCTCTCATTGTAAATGCCCGAATTACAGCGGTGAGGGCTGGCATCCAAGTTTCCACCGCCCAACTGGAAACCCACTATCTTGCTGGCGGTAATATCGACCAAGTCATCCGTGCCCTCATCGCCGCTGACAAAGCGGGCATCAAGCTAGATTTTAACCGCTGCTGTGCCATCGACCTAGCGACCTCGGGATCAGGGAAAACCGTGTTTGATGCCGTGCGCACCAGCGTCAATCCTCGGGTGATTGACTGCCCTGCCGCCAGCCAGAGCGGAAAAAACACCATCGACGGCGTGGCTAAAGACGGAATCACCGTTCGGGCTCGTGCCTTGGTGACGGTTCGTTCCAATCTCGATCGTTTTGTTGGTGGAGCTACAGAGGAAACGATCATTGCCCGTGTCGGGGAAGGTATTGTCCGAGCCATCGGTTCTAAAGAAACCTATAAAGGGGTTTTGGAAAACCCGCAGGACATTTCCAAGGATGTGTTAAACCGTGGGTTGGATGCCGGAACCGCTTACGAAATTCTTTCGATCGATATCGCGGATGTGGGGGTGGGTGAAAATGTCGGCGCCAAACTTCAGGCCGAGCAGGCGGATGCCGACAAACAGGTCGCCCAAGCGAAGGCCGAAATGCGTCGAGCGGCTGCTGTCGCAGCCGAGCAGGAGATGCGGGCCAAGGTGGTCGAAGCAGAGGCTCAGGTCCCTCTCGCCATGGCAGAGGCTTTTCGCAAAGGAAATCTGGGAATTATGGATTATCAGAAAATCCGTAACGTTTCCGCCGATACGGAGATGCGTGCCGCCATTGCCAAAGATTCAGGTAAGCCTGGAACAAAATAACTCCTTAGACGAATCATGGAGTGGATTGTTCCAGTTCTCTTTGTTCTGGCTACCGCAGCCCAATGGTGGCTGAAGCATCGCCATCAATCAAAAGAGCTTCCCCTTCCTCCATCCAAGGACACCAGCAGACCCGCACGTCCTGATGTGGAGGTGGATCCAATCGACGATTTCGGAGATCTCCTTGAGGCGCTTGGCAAGCGGCGGCATGAAAGCCTCCCTGCGCCTGTCCTTCCAAGCTCTCCAGCGCCAGATGCCCCGTGCCCTACCCGACCAAATACAGTTCCTCCTGTTCTGGATCTGCCTCCAGTCACCCTGCCGTTAAGCCAGCCCACACCGGCTCTGGATGTAGTCGTGACAAACAAGATTCGAGAGCGGCAAAAAACCCGGCCCCAAATTCAACCCGCTCGCAGCTTTCCGCGCCTTTGTTCGCGTCTTCGTGAAGCGGTGGTGATGTCTGAAATTCTCGCACCGCCGTTGGCTTTGCGCTGATATACCCCCATGTCCAACACGAACCGAAAAGTTCCCGTGGCCCTCATTCAGATGGCCTGCTCACCGCAACCGGAAAAGAATCTCAAGAACGCCCTAGACCGTATTGCCGTGGCTGCCAGACAGGGAGCCAAACTGGTTTGCCTTCAGGAGCTTTTTCGTTCTCTCTACTTTTGCCAAAAAGAGGATTACGAATGCTTTGATTTGGCGGAGACCATCCCGGGTCCAACGACCCGTCTTCTGTCCCAAGCGGCCAAAAAACATGAAATCACCCTAGTTTCGAGTCTTTTTGAGAAACGGACAGGTGGCCTCTACCATAACACCGCGGTGGTTTTTGGTCCGGATGGAAAAATCCTCGGAACCTATCGCAAGATGCATATTCCTGATGACCCTGGTTTTAGTGAAAAGTTTTATTTCGCCCCTGGTGACACAGGTTTCCAGCCCATCGATACCCCGGTAGGTCGATTGGGGGTCTTGGTTTGCTGGGACCAGTGGTATCCGGAGGCGGCGCGCCTGATGGCCCTTCGTGGTGCGGAAATCCTTGTCTATCCAACCGCCATTGGATTGGCTCGCAGCGAAAAACGTGAGCTACATCGGGTTCAGCTCGGAGCTTGGCAGACCATCCAAAGGAGTCATGCGATTGCCAATGGGGTCTATGTGCTCTCCATTAACAGGATTGGTCGGGAAGATCATTTAGATTTCTGGGGAACCTCTTTCGTTAGCGATCCTTTCGGGCGGGTTGTGGCCCAAGCTTCCACCGATAAACCTGAAATCGTCCGCGCCACATTGGATCTTGATCAGATCGGCCCCACCCGTCAGCACTGGCCATTCCTCCGGGATCGCCGAATTGATGCCTACGGCGGACTTGATCAACGCTACCTGAATACTTGAAAAACCCGCCGAACACCTCGATCGACTGGTCGCAGTACCGCCTGCCCGCCGAATGGGAGAAGCATGAAGCTACTTGGCTGGCCTGGCCTCATAATGAGGCCACCTGGCCCGGATTGTTGGAGCAGGTTCAGGAAACCTACCTGGAGATCATTCGGGCCTTAATTCCCGGGGAGCGGGTTTATCTTTTAGCCAACGACTGTGAATCGTCCTCTCTTATCGGCGAGCGTGTTCGACGCGCCAAACTGGATTCACCCAATCTTAAAATCGTGCAGATACCCACCGACGATGCCTGGTTGCGTGACAGCGGGCCGATTTTCATGCTGCGCCGTCAAAAAGGCCATCCACCCCGGGTAGCTCACGACTTCACTTTTAATGGTTGGGGTCAAAAATACACCCCTTGGGACTCGGATGACCGCGTTCCCTTGGGGGCGTGCCCCATGACGGAAACTCCATTTGAAACACATGATTTTGTTTTGGAAGGTGGATCCATTGATACAGACGGGCAAGGCACGCTCCTGACTACCGAGGCGTGCCTTTTGAACCCCAACCGTAACCCCAGCCTCAACCGCTCCCAGATTGAGGAGAAGCTTCGTCATTGGCTTGGGGTTCGTCAGATCGTTTGGCTGAGCGATGGATTGGAGGGCGATGACACCGACGGACATGTGGATGATTTAACCCGTTTTCTCGCCCCGGGAGTGGTGTCGACGGTGGTGGAGCCTGACACCAAGGATGTGAATCATACCCCGCTCGCCGAAAATCTGAAGCGCCTGCGTCATGCCAAGGACGCGAAGGGACAGCCATTCAAGGTGATTGAGATGCCCATGCCGCCCCGTGCGGATGGCCCTCATCACCGCAACCCCGCCAGCCATGCTAATTTCTACATCGGCAACGCGGCCGTACTTGTTCCTATTTTCAACTCCCCTACTGATAAAATCGTCCTGCAACAGCTCCAACCCTACTTTCCTGATCGTCAAGTGGTCGGAATTGACTGTCAGGCCTTGGTCGGCGGATTGGGAGCTATCCATTGCATCACCCAGCAGATGCCGGCCATTCAGGCCTGATTAGCTATTTTCGCTTCGCTTCGGCAGAGCACCGTCTC
>Ga0214921_10008581_pt1 | contig 13195 bp, 12 predicted proteins | sample LL1505_MetaG_FD_177992 | JGI IMG/M metagenome (GOLD analysis project Ga0214921, IMG submission 177992) | Freshwater microbial communities from Lake Lanier, Atlanta, Georgia, United States - LL-1505 | ecosystem: Environmental > Aquatic > Freshwater > Lake | place: USA: Georgia | collected... | reverse complement strand
AAAAAAATAAAAAAAATTAAAAAAAACATAAGTTCCTGAAAAAATAAAATTTTTACACTTTAGCTCTTTAAGAAGTAGATAAGAATTAATGCCGCAACAAAAATAATAAATTTTTACTTTTTTTTTAGAATACAAAAGTTTTAATAAAATATATGAAGATGTATCTATAGATAGATGAGAGTTTAGGTTTAAATGTTCTTTATATGTAATCTCTAATTTTTTTTTATTATTTTCAATATTTAAATAGTTAATAATAAATTCAAATAATAGATTCTTATTAATAAAATTATTTTGAAATCTTTCTAATAGTTTATCTTTATAAAAATAAGATAAATTAAAATACTTTGTATTAATATTTTTGTACCCTATCTGAAAAAATATTTTCGATAGTACAAACTTGTTAAAAAAATCATTTTTTTTTAACAAAGGTATTGAATCTCTAAAATAAACTTTTTTACCAAAAACTGATATTATTAATCCAATTAATAATGAAAAATAATTAATTTTCTCAAAAAAAAATACCAACCTCATATATCAATCTCAGTATTTACTATTATATTTTAATATTGCACGACCTAACAAATCTACTCCATTTACGTTAATTATTTTCTTTAGTCTCAATGACAATTTCTTCTTAAAAATTTGATTGGAGTATTTTTTAATACAATTATTTATGTCAAACTTGAAATGATTAAGATTATTATAAGAATTACCAATTTTTAATTTATTTATATAATTAAAATTCTTATATTGGTTATTAGAGGTTTGGTAAATTATGCAAGGAACACCAATAGAAGCTAGTTCCAAAAATGAAACACTTGGGGAAACAAGCGCGTAATCACACGTCCTTACAATTTTTAAGTAATTATTACCGGGTTCCAAAATTTTTATTTTTAAATTTTTAAATTTTTTTAATAAAATAAATTTATTTTTCTTGTCTACTTTTGCAAAAATATAAATTGAATATTTTTTTTCAAGTTGCAATGAAGAAAGAAATATTTCAATTATTTTTTTAACTCTGGAATAAACATTTCCAGCGCCAAAAGTAATTAAAATATTATTTTTAATCGGAATTCTTTTTGCTTCTAAATCTTTGATATCTTTTCTAACTAAAGCGTATTTAGGTCCTAAATAAATTTTTTTATAAACAGAAAGTCTATAATCTTTTTTAACAATACCTAAATTATTATTAACAATAATATCTGCATTAATTTTTTTAAGGCCTTCATCATCAATAATAACAATTTTTGAAAAGTGATTTCTTAAATGATTAATTTGATTTTTTGTTATATTGTAATCATCTATTATTAATGTTGCTTTAATTTCTTTTTTAAAAAAAAAATTTGGTAAATAATTAAGTTTATACTTCTTTAATAAAATTTTATTATTTTTTTTTTTATCAAAATTAAAAAAAAAACAAGAAATTTTTTTTTTTTTAAAAAACTCCGCTAAAGATAAACATCTCATTAAGTGACCTTGGCCAATATGGGGACCAAAATCTAGAATAAAAACAATTATTTTTTTATTCATTATTTAATTTTTTAAATTTTAATAATTCTAAATCATTTGGATTATCAAGATCTTGGACATAGTTATTTGAAATCTTAATAACTGCAGTTCTTGATGTAAAAATTTTTCTTTTTAACCATCTTTCTTTATTTGCCCAATAAAACTGTCCAGCATCCTGAAAATATACTGGCATATCTTGCGATCTTAAAGTGAAGTTTTTTTTATTATAAATTTTTTTTATTTTTTTATTTTTTACTTGAAAAAATTTGTTTGGAAATTTTTCAATAATATTAGCAGATATTACATAGTCATAAATATTTTTAACGATTTCTTTATAACCTAAAATAATACTTTTATATTTAATTAGTGGCGCCGTAGGATAAATACAGCAGACATAAATAAAATTTTTATTGTTATGACTAATTTTATTTATAAAACTTTTAATTACCTCTTGCGTTCCTGTAAAATCATCTGACAATTTTTTTTCTCTTAAAAATGGAACTATCGCACCGAATTTTTCAGAGATTTTTTTAATTTTTAAAGAATCTGTTGAAACATATATTTGGTCAAACAGTTTAGTTTTTTTTGCCGCTTCAATTGAGTAGGCTATCATCGGTTTTCCAAAAAAATTTAAAATATTCTTATTTTTAATTCTTTTACTACCTTCTCTCGCAGTGATTATGGCAATGCAATCAACTTTTTTATTTTTCAATATTTTTTTTAATAACATTTATAACTTTTATTTGTTGATCTTGATTTAAGTCATAATAAATAGGCAGTGATACCTCCTCTTTATAAAATTCTTCTGCATTTGGGAAATCGCCAATTTTAAAACCAAAATTTTTTTTATAATAAGGCTGCAAATGAATTGGAATATAATGCACTTGTAAAAAAATATTTTCTTTAGATAAATTATTAAAAAAAATTTTTTTATTAATATTTATTTTGCTGAATTTAATTAATAATGGGAACAAATGAAATGCGTGAGTAACATTAATATTTATATAGGGTAAAATCACATTCGGAAAATTGCGAAATAATTCAAAATATTTTTCGGCTATAATTTTTCTTTTTTTGATAAAAGTATTTATTTTTTTAAATTGGCTTATACCTAATGAACAGTTAATATCTGATAATCTATAATTAAACCCGATTGTATCTAATTGATAAAACCAACTACCATATTTTTTTGCTAACATAGCACTTCTCTTAATTCCATGACTTCGATGCACTAAAATAAAATCAGAAATATTTTTATTATTTGTAATAACAGCGCCTCCTTCGCCGGTTGTTATTGCCTTAACCGGATGAAAGCTTTGAGTAACTATGTCGGAATATTTTAATGCATAATCTTTTCTATTTTTATAACTTGCGCCTAAAGCATGGCAATTATCGTTAATTAAATAAAATCCATATTTCTTCTTTAAAAATAAAAAAGCTTCCCAGTCAGCTGGCTGGCCAGCATAATCAACCACTACTACCGCTTTAATTTTTTTATTTTTTTTTAATTTTTTTTCTAATAAATTAGGATCTAAGTTATAAGTTTTATTATCAATATCAACAAAGTCTACTTTGCAACCCGCATATACTCCGCAATTAGCAGATGCAACAAATGATATTGGTGAAGTTACTAAATAATCATTGTTTTTTAATTTTAAGGATAAAGTTGCTAAATGTAGTGCTGCTGTGCCATTTGAAACAACATTAACATATTTTGCATTAAAGTATTTTTTTAAAATATTTTCAAAATTTTTAACTTCTGGGCCTTGTGTTAAAAAATTACTATTTAAAGTTTTTACAACTCTCTTAACATCATTTCTATCTACAGATTGTTTACCATAGTAAATATTACTGTTCATAAATTGAACCATTTTTTAATTCTATAATTTGATCGCAAAAAATTAAATTTTTTTTACTATGAGTAACAATAAATACAGTTTTTTTGCCTATTTTTTTTAATTGGTTAAATATAATTTGTTCTGAATTGGTGTCCAATGAATTGGTAGCTTCATCTAAAATTAAGATATTTGTATTACGATATAATGCTCTTGCAATACCAATTTTCTGCCGCTGGCCACCTGAAATACTTTGTCCATTTTCTCCTACAACTGTATTTAATCCTTCTTTTAGGTTATTAACAAAATCTTTTAAGTTAGAAGTGTTTATTGCTAAATCAAGTTTATTATAATCAATTTTTTCATCTTTGTCTGAAAAAATTATATTTTTTAAAATTGTATCATCTAATAAAAAAATTTTTTGAGGAACTAATGAGATATAATTTTGCCAATTATTAATATGATTTTTTTTTAATACTATGTCATCTATTACTATCGTTCCACTGCTTGGACTAAGTAAGCCTGAAATTAAATTTAAAAAGGTTGATTTTCCTGATCCTGTATCTCCTACAATTCCAATAAATGAATTTTTTTGAATTTTAATACTAACATTATTTATTGTAAGAACTTCAGTATCTGGATGCTTGTAATTTACATTTTTAAACTCAATTTTATTATTAAAATTTATTAATTCATTATTTTGCTCGTTTAAAATAAAAAAGTTACTTTGAAAAAATAATTTATAAGTATCATCTAATGAAACTTGTAATGATTTAATTGAGGAAAGATTAGAAAAGACTTCATTAAGATTTGGGAAAATTCTTTGAGCTGCTAGTAAATATACTGATAAATAAGGAAGTATTGATAAAAAATTATTAATTTTACTTTGATAAAATAAAAAAAATATTCCAAAAATAAACACCACTGATTGCAAAAGTATATAAGGAATCTGATTATAAATTATAATATTAGATTGAGATTTTCTAAGATTTAAGAAAGATTTGCTAACTTCTTTTAAAAATATTTTCTTTGCTTTATGCAATATAATCAAATTAATACTTAAGAATCCCTCTTGCAAATTTTTAAAAATTTTATCATATTCACTAGCTATTATTCTTCCTAAGATCTTTAAATACTTTTTTAAAATTTGGTAAATAAATAAAAATAATAGAAATAAAATAAAGAAAATTAACAAAAATTCTTTTGAAGAAATTATTATTGATGTAAAAATAACAACAATTAATAATAGTATCGATTTAGCAATATTTAAAAAGAAAAAAATAGACTCTCCTACAGACTGGGATTTCGCTACAATTGTGGAAACTAGATAAGATGAATTATTCTGTTTATAGAACTCCAAATTTAAACTTAATAATTTTAAATATAAATCTGAACTAACTTTTGAATTAATTCTATAATATAAAAAAGCATTCAATTTAAGAAGTATTATTTTAAAAACTGCAATTAAAATAATATTAACTAATATTGAGATAAGTATTAAATTTTTAATTGTTGCTAAGTCTGTTAAACTTAAAAAATTAAGAATAACTTTTATAAAATTAATATTTAAAAATTTATCAGGATCCACAAAACTGCCCATTAATGGAAAGATTAATCCTACAAAAACTCCTTCGAGAATTGATACAAAAAATCCTAATAGAAAACTTAAAATAAATAAATATTTTAAATTCAAATTAATACTATTAAGAATATTTTTTAATTTTTTAAGACTAAATATTATCACTAAGATATAATTTTAAATTTTTAGCTTAAATAAATTTCTTAATCTTAAATTCGGTTTTACCCAAAAAACAGAATATAATTTTGATTCTAAAGAAAGAAAAAAAATAAAATTATGAATAAAATTTCTAATAATTCTAAGAATGAAAGATCTAAAATTATTTTTAAACTTATATTCCTTTAAATTCAGATCTATAACCTGACTTTGTTGATCATGAAGCACATTTTTCCAATCATCGCTAAATTTTAATTTATCAATATATAAATTTAATTTATTCTTTTCATTTTTATTTGAATAATTCTTATTCTTTTTTCTAAATCTAAAATGTAAATTAGCTCTCGGAAATGCACTAACGCCTCTGTGTAAAACTGCAGGATTGAACACGAGTATATCACCCGCTTTAGTTTCAACCCATCGAGAATTTTTTATATAAATAAATGGTCTATCTATAATTTCTTTTGAAGAAATAACAGAATCGTCTTTATGAGAGCCATCTACAACCTGCAATCCCTGTTCATCAAACAAAAATATATTTAATTGAATTGCCTCTTGAGGATCGGCTATACTGGCGTCTCGGTGCCATATTCCAACATGAGAATAATTTTCTGTTAAATGATATCTTGATAGCTCTAAATATATATCTTCTCCTAAAATATCTTTAGCGATATCTAATAATTTAGAATTTGTAATAAAATCTATAATATCTTGGTTAATAATATTAGGATGAAAAACCATTTCAATTCCACTAATGTTTGGGACTAAAGTGTAATCATCGTAAACTCTATAATAATTGTACTCTTTTTTTTCAGCTTTCTTTAAAATTGATTTGAAGGCTGTTTGAGCTTTGTAAATTATGTCGCGATCTAAACAATTCTGAATTACCGAATAACCATTATTATCTAATTCGAATAAATTTTTCTGCTGAAAAACTGACATAGCTCTATAAATGTGCAATTAATTTTTTAATCTCAGAAATTGTTAAAAATTTAGAGTTATCTTCGCTAGAATAAGTGAATCCCTTCTCGCAAAAAGTCATATTTCTTTTTTTTAAATTATTATCGATTGAAGAATATATTGCAAAATAATCCTTTGATTCAACAGTGTTTGAAGAATCATAAACGCTTATCATCTCTTCATGTAATTTTTCTCCAGGTCTCAACCCAACTAATTTGATTTTAGGATTCGCAGAAAAAGCTTTTACTAGATCCATCAATTTATAAGAAGGTATTTTGGGAACAAAAATTTCTCCACCTTTCATAATTTTAATACATCTTTCAACAAAACATACCGCTTCATCTAAAGAAATACTAAAACGCGTCATATCTTTATTAGTCACAGAAAATAAATTTTTTTTTCTTTGTTCTAAAAATAATCTAACAACTGAACCCCTACTTCCAAAAACATTTCCATATCTAACAACTGAAAAAATTGTTTTTTTATTACCTTTAAAAGTATTTGATGATATGAAAAGTTTATCTGATAAGAGTTTGCTTGCACCATATAAATTAATAGGGGAGGATGCCTTATCAGTGCTTAAAGCTATTACTTTTTCAACATTATTAGCTAGAGAAGCTTGAATAATATTTTCAGCTCCGTGAACATTAGTTTTAATAGTTTCAAAAGGGTTGTATTCCGCTGTATTAACTTGTTTTAAAGCCGCTGCATGAATAACAATATTTACACTGTTTAAAGCTGTAAAAAGCCTGTCTTTATCTCTAACATCTCCAATAAAAAACCTAATTTTTTTTTTATGTTGAATAAAATTTTTTTGCAGAGATAAATGATACTGCTTTAATTCATCCCTACTAAATATTATTAATTTTTTTGGATTATATTTAGACAAAATTAAATTACAAAATGCAGTGCCAAAAGAACCTGTTCCACCTGTAATTAATATTGTTTTATTATTCATTTTAAAAAACTGACATTACCAATTAAAATTCACAATGTATTTAAATTAATTTATTACTTAACAAGGCATATGCTCTATAAATTATTAAAATTAAGTAATTTATCTATACAAATATAATAATTATTTATTATATAAAATATAATTTATATGATTTTGAAAACTTTTAAAAATAAATTTTTTATCCAAATGAAAGACTTTTTTTGAAAATAAGGACCTTTCTTTTCTAAATAGATTAATATTTTTTTTATAATTTAACAGAGCGGCACATAATTGGGTAAAGCTTAGAGCAATGATGCCTGGTCGCATATTCTTTTGTATATCCGAGCTTTTCCAATCAAATGGTTTGTCTGGTTCTAAAAAAATAATTTTTTTATCTAAAAAAATCCCTATAGGGCCAACCCCTGAGGTGTCAGTAATAATTATATCTGATGAATTAATAACATCTATACTTTCTATGCTATCGTAATTTGGATTGGGTTTAAAAATATATAAATTATTATTATGGGATAAATTATATTTATCTAAATTTCTTAAATATTTATAATGATAATGATGCAATTTAATTATGAAATTACATTTTAGATCTTTAGTGATAAATTCAGAAATATTTGTTAAAAATTTAAATTGGTCTCCAAAGTTATTTGGTACAAATCTATTATTTTTAAAGGCATTATGGGTTGTTGCAAGTAGCACTGTTAATTTGCCTGTGTCTAGTTTTTTTGACTCTAAAAAATTTATTTTACTATTTTTATTTTTTAAATAAGGAATTATTTTAGGACTTGTGATTATTAAAAGTTTTTTTTTTAAAGTGATAATTTTTTTTTTATAAAACTCTAAAATTCTATTGTAATGATATTTACCTGGTAAAAAAATATAATCATAATTAAAAATATTTTCTGACAAAAAAAATTTTTTGTATGGGGTTGAATGCTTTAATGTACTTTTCTTATTTACAACTTTAATTTTTGATAAAATATTACCTGTATCTGTAATCCACAAGGCAGGCTTATATTTAATATCAATTCTTTCTATTTTTTTTAATACATAAGCAAGATCTAAATCTTTTCCTAATAAATTAAAAATTTTAAAAAAAAAATTATAAATAAATATTTTTTTAATCAAAAATATTTTTTTTTTTTTTACACCTAATTTTATTAATTCTAAATATAAATAATTATTATAAATAACCCAATAAACATCAAATTTTTTAATTAGAATAAAATAGAAATATTTAAGATCAACCAAAGAATCTGCTAAGAAAAAAATTTTTTTCATAGATTAAATTAAGAATTAAACGATTTATATTGTTATATAATTATATTAGTAAAAAATATAAATATTTAATCATATATGAAATTATTTTATATTGTAGGTTTTGGAAGATCTGGAATGGACTTTTTGCAAAGTCTATTTGATAGACATCCAGAAATTTCACAATTTCCAGGTTACTTTTCTTTTCATAAATTCTTACTACTTATAAAAAATAAAAAAAAACCTAATGACATTGCTAAAACATTTATCAATAAATATAAAAAATTTTTTGATTCAAGAATAAATACTATTGAAAGACATAATGCTCTTGGGGTAAAAAAAAACGATTTTTTTGTTATTAATAAAAATGAGTTTATTAAGAATTTTGTAAGACTGTCTGGTAAAAATGACTTAGATAAAAAATCTATATTAATTAACCTCCATCTTTCATATTCATTAGCTTGCGGACAAAAGACTCATTTAATAAAGGCAATAATTATAAATGTTCATCAAATTTATCACTTTAAAGAATTAGATAGCTTTGATCATGAAGTAATTTTTATGATTAGACACCCGATATCTTCTCTTAGCTCTGGAATAAAACACTGGTTAAAATTTGACAAAAATAATGTGACTACCTGGTTTTTTTATTTTCAAATTGAAAGGATTTTTTTAGCTCTTAAAAAATGTATTCAAGCAAAGAAAATAGTTCATGTAATAAAATTAAGTGACCTTCATAAAAAAAATAAAATTATTATGAAAGACTTAACGAAGATAATGAATATTAAATTTAAGCAATCGCTCACTAAATCAACTTATAATGGAAAACTTTGGTGGGGCGATAAATTGAGCGGCAAAGATCTTTCAGGCGTAAATAAAAAATTTACAGAGAATTACGATGATAATTTTTTTTTCAATAAAGATATTCAATGTATTGAATACTATCTAAGACCTTTTATGAAGAAGTATAGATTTGATTCTTTCTCTAATAATCTAAAAAAAAATAAGTTAATAAAATTTTTACCTTTAAAATCAGAAATAATTATATGGAAAAATATGTTATTAGATCTAAAAATATGGCAAATAATAATGATACCTTACTACTGGATACAACGAATTAAATTAATGAATGAAAATATATTTAAAGATCTTAATTTTCCAAATCAAATTGGAAAAGAAATTAAGAAATTATAATCAATAATACTATATGGAATTTTTGATTTTAATAATTTTACTAATATTATCCACTATTCAATCAATTTTTGGCATTGGATTGTTAGTTCTTGGTACACCTATCTTTCTTACTTTAGATTACTCTTTTACAAATGCTCTTTCAATTTTACTGCCAACTTCAATTTTAATAAATTTCATGCACATATCAAAAAAGAAAATAATAATTAATACTAATCTTAAGAAAAGGTTATTTCTACACTGCATGCCTTTTATAGTTGTAGGCTGTATTATTTCTTATAATTATGAAGAGAAAATTAACTATAAATTTTTAATTGGTCTAATCACATTTTCCCTCATATTTTACAAAATTTTTTTTTTAAAAAAAAATTATATTTTTTTTAGTAAAATTAAAAATATTATATTCCAAGTAATTGGTCTTATTCATGGGATATCTAATTCTGGTGGTGGACTTTTGTCTATAACTTTATCAGCTCTTAATAAAAACAATAAAAATAATACTAGAAATAGCATTGCTTACTTTTATATTTTTTTTGCAACAGTTCAGTACATTATACTTCTAATAATTAATCCCAGTCTATTTGTAGTAAGTAATATTATTTATATTACTATTGCTGCGCTAATTGGAAATTATCTTGGAAATAAAATATTTTATAAACTTGAAGCAAAAAAGTATATATCAGCTTTAGATTTTTTAATTATTATTGCTTCGATGATTCTAATTTTTTCTGCTTTTAATTAAATGAATTTTTTGAAATCAAACTGACCGTATTTGCCCTTAATCCTTTTTTTGGATAGCTTAAGTAAGTTAAAAAAACTTTTTTTTGATCTTTAAAAATTTTATTTTTATATTTTCTTATATAAGTAGCAATAAAATCTTCCATTTTTTTAGGGAAAGGACTCGTCAAAATTGTCTGAGTATTAGATCTAAAATTACAATATTTTATAACTTTTTCATTATCACTAAGTACAAATAAATTAATATTTTTATTAATTCGTAATAATTTTTCTATAACATAACCTTTTTTAGTAAAAACAACTAATACATTTTTATTAATATCTTTTAAAATATTCCAAAAATAATCTTCGTCAATAATTGAAGTTTTATAATTCTGATTTTTAAATCTACATATAAAATTATATAACCATTTAGTAATTCTTAAATAGTTTTTAGAAGTTGCTGTTTCGTCGCTCAACATTATTAAATCTGAATTTATGTAATCTGAAAAACCTAAAGAAATAATTTCACTTTTAGTTGGCGAAGAATTTAGCATCATAGAATCAAGATTTTCTGTTGCCATGATTAGTGGCTTGCCTTGATATTTGCACTCTTCTGAAATTTTTTTTATAGCATTAAAAAGATTTTCGGCTCCAATTTCTGCTGCAAGATCTCCTCTATCAATCATAATAATATCTGAAAATTTTACAATGCTAATAATATTTTCAAGACCTTTACTGTTTTCTATCTTTGAAACTATTAAACGATCTGAATATTTTTTTTTTATATTCATAACTACTTTCTCATCCTGTACAAAACTTAATCCTATAGCATCAAATTTAAAATTTTTTACATTACTTAAAAATTTTAATGATAATTTTAATTGGCGTTTATTGTCATAAATTGATTTTGGAATATTTAAACCTTTCTTAGACTTTAAAATAAAATCTTGCTGGGATACCCCGGATACATAATTTTTACTAATTTTATGTATTTTAAATAAATAAGCACCATCAGATATAGTAAACGTTTTAGCATATCTTGCTATTTTCGGAATAGGATGAGTTAACTGAATAGAAAGGTTTTTTTTAAAAAAATTTAATTTGTTTTTATTATAATAAAAAATAACTAATTGTTTTTTTTTAATAAATATATCTGTTTCATTTTTAGTTCTTGGCTTGACTCCTGGAATATCTAATAAAATATTATTTTTTTTATTAATATTCTTAATTCTTTTTATAATTTTCTTGTGCCACTCTAAATTATTATGAGAGCCGTTTAATCTGAAAATATTTGTAAATTTATTTAGTTTTTTTAAAGAAGAAGTATCCTCGCTAATAGGACCGATTGTTGGAAGTATTTTCATAATATCAGTTTACAAATAATTTATTCTTTAATTTAAAGATAAAATTTTGCACTTTTTTATCTGCATATTTAAAATAGATTTTTTTTTCTATGCATTTTCTAAATTCCGATCCCGATATATTTAACAACAAACTGTGGTTGCAGTCTTTCTTTTTTATTACTACTTTCTTACATTTTTTACAATAATATGCTCCTAGTAATTTCTCAATTTTGATAGATAAAAACTTTTCATTTTTTTTTATCATTTCAAAGGCAGCATTGGGTTTATATAAATTTTCGGCACCAGCATGATCTCTGCCTACCGCGAAATAATTAAAACCCAATACACTTCTAATGTTAGCATGATGCAAAGCTTCCCTTGGTCCAGCATAAAACATATTGGCGATTACAGGGATATAACTAACCTTATTATAATATTTTTTTTTTATTAAAAAATTAAATACCTTAGCTAATATATCGTGCTTTATATCGCCGTTTTTTTTAGGCCCAATTACAGGATTTACAACAACATGATCATATTTTTTTAATAAATATTCAATTATTCTTTCATGGCCAAAATGAGGTATATTTCTTGTTTGAAACGCACAAATTTTTTTAAATTTTTTTTTTAATTTTTCTATTCTTAATTTAGAATTTTCGTTAAAAGTTTTTATTTTATCAACCAGATGAATATATTCATATCTCGGACTTGCAAATTCCGAATATTTATCACCAAAATCATTGTAACGACGTAAAGGTTTGTAATTTTTATTTTTTGTATTAAAAATATATTTAGAAATTAGCTTACTGCTAATTATGTAATTATCTTTTTTTTTATAAAAAAAATAATTTAAATTAATTGGAAAAATAATTGGTATTCCGTAATAAGGCTTTTTTAGAAAAACCTCACAGTTTTTTTTATTTAAAAAAGTATTTTGATGTAAAAATAAATTATCAATTAAATTTGCATAATCAATTAAAAATTTTTTATTTTCTGTTAAGGAATTAATAAAGTCAGTTTTTTGCAAAAATTTTTATCTCCGTTATTATAAATATTTTTTGTTAGAATTTTTGAATATTTAATATCAAATCCTACAATATTAAATTTATTTTTATAAGTTTTGTGTGATTTAAAAATACTCTTCATATTTTTTCTTAATATTCTTACAGGTAATATTTTATTTTTTAAACAAATTTTTTTTGCGTAATTGTTAAAATAAACTGTAGAAATTATTGGAAACAATCGAGATTTTTTCAAAATTTTTAACAACCCGCAAATTCTTTGAATTTGTATTTGCCTATCATATAATGAATATCCTAAATCAAAACTTATATATTTTCTTATTTCATCGCCATCGACTAATATTGAATTTTTTATTTTTTTTTTTAAAAATTTTGATGCAAAAGTTTTTCCACAACCAGAGTAACCAAAAAACCAAATTCCTTTAATCATATTTTAAAATAATTAATAAAATTAAATATTAATAATAAAATTAATATATTTTGTAGTAATAATTTTATGAAAAATCTTATAAATCTTTACATTGTAATTTGTATCTAAAAATTTCTTCAGTGCATAAATCAAGCCAATTGAGCTATTAGTAACGGTAAGCTTAACGTGTTACCACGCTTCCACACCCGTCCTATCAACGTCGTAGTCTACGACGGCTCTATAGGAAGAACTAGTTTTGAGG
>Ga0214921_10008580_pt1 | contig 13196 bp, 14 predicted proteins | sample LL1505_MetaG_FD_177992 | JGI IMG/M metagenome (GOLD analysis project Ga0214921, IMG submission 177992) | Freshwater microbial communities from Lake Lanier, Atlanta, Georgia, United States - LL-1505 | ecosystem: Environmental > Aquatic > Freshwater > Lake | place: USA: Georgia | collected... | reverse complement strand
CCAACCCGCGGAGGTTCACAGAGCGTTACATTAACTAAAGACCCTGTAGCGCCATTAACCGATGTAGACCTCACAGCCGGAACAATGGCCCTAAAATTCAGCATCTCGTGGAACTACTCGTGGCGCAAAGCTACTGCGCCTAATAACTGGGATGCTATGTGGTTCTTTGTGAAGTTTAGAAAGAACCTTGGCGAGTGGCAGACGATGACATTTGCTAATTCAGGACACACTATCCCTTCAGGCGCCGCGATTGATCTCGGTTTGCGTGATCCAAACAGTAGCTATAACAGTACAACCAATAGAGGCGTTGGAGTGTTTATCTATAAAGACTCGGCAGGTTTTGGCACAAATACCTTTAACGATATTAAGCTTAAGTGGCCGTATGCTCTTGATGGTGTGCAACAAGGCGACCGAATAGACTTACAGTTTAACGCGGTTCACATGGTCTATGTTCCTACAGAGAGCTTCTATGCAGGAGATAATAACACCTCAAGTAGCTCGTTTAAGCAGTCTGGGTCTAATAGTGCAGTGCAGATAAGCGGGGAGGGGGAGACTACTCTTTATGTCGGAGCAACGGCATACACTGTCCCTGCAGCATTCCCGAAAGGTTACAAAGGATTCTATATAATGCGGCACGAGCTCTTACAGGAGCAGTACCGAAACTTCTTTAACACACTTCCGACCACAGGTAGCTCAAGAACAAATAGAGATATCACTGATAGCACAGGTAAGAACTCTGATAGCTTAGTTGATAGGAACAATATTAGCTGGGATTCAAGTGATCTTAATAATGATATGAGTGTGCCTGATAGAGACCCACCAAATTCCAGAACCTACTGCGCTGTTCCGATGAGTTATTTAAGTTGGGATGACTTAACAGCTTACCTTGATTGGGCGGGATTGCGGCCAATGAGTGAGCTTGAGTATGAAAAGGCAGCGCGAGGTCCGACCTCTCCGGTAGCGGGAGAGTATGCTTGGGGCAGTACGAATTATCAGAATGCGACTGGGCTAGTAAGCCCTGGCAGGTTTACCGAGGTGTCAAGCACAGAGGGTGATAATATTAACTTCGGTGGCGGTATCGGTGGACCGATCAGATCTGGAGCATTCGCTACACTAAATTACGGCAGAGCTTCCAGGGAGAACGCGGGAGGTGGTTATTACGGAGCTCTAGAGCTTAGTGGAAACGTATATGAACGAGTTGTTACTGTGGCTAACAGTGATGGACGGGCATTTACTGGAGCACATGGAGACGGCGCGCTCGATTCAAACGGTAGGGCGAATGAGAGCAATTGGCCGTCACCTACGAGCGCTTCTGGATCTGGATTCCGTGGAGGAAGTTGGAATGTAGCTTCTTCGTACTGCCGGGTTTCTGACCGAGCTAATGCTGGAACGACTGATACATCGCGAGGATCTGATTATGGAGGACGAGGAGTGAGGACGGCGCCGTAATTCAGGCCTTCACCCGATCGGACCGCGGCGCTCCAGCGCCGCCTGTAACAGATATAGAGGGATGCTACATAAGCGCGCCAGAGGCGTGCGCTCCGGTCGCGCTCCGATCGTGGACATGGCGCAGAATGCGCCTTGCTTCCCCGGTGCTCCTCGCCACTCTATTTTGCCTATTGATTTCAATTGATTATGCTCAGATATTTCCCACGTGATGTTAATACCAGTTTGACGACAGTGCATAAGATATGGAATGCTCACCTCCCTAAAAGCAAGTATTTTTAAGGTTTAACTCATGAGTCCGATTGAACATCCGTTAGATTTTGAAAGACCGCTGGTTGAGCTTGAATATCAACTAGAGAGGCTCCGCGATGAATTGGCAGGGGGCGATACCTCACGCCGGGACGAGTACGCGGCGTTAGAGGCTAAGGTCTCCAAAGTGCGAAAAGAGATCTACGGTAAATTGACGCCATATCAACGTGTTCAACTCTCAAGACACTTCGATCGCCCGTTTACTCTAGATTATATTAAATACATCTTCACAGATTTCATGGAGCTACATGGAGATAGATTGTTCCGTGATGATCCGGCGATAGTGGGAGGTACCGCATGTCTAGGAGAGGTTCCCGTGGTTATCGTTGGACATCAACGTGGAAGAACGACCACTGAGCGTTTGAAGCGTAATTTCGGAATGCCTAATCCTGAAGGATACCGTAAGGCCCTCCGTTTATTCAGATTAGCAGAGAAGTTTCAGAGACCGCTAATAACATTTATCGACACTCAGGGAGCTTTCCCAGGACTAGAGGCTGAGGAGCGTGGTCAGGCAGAAGCGATCGCTCGTAATCTGGCCGAACTGTCAGAGCTATCTATACCTGTTATCAGTGTTGTAATCGGTGAGGGCGGTAGTGGCGGCGCTCTTGCGTTGGGTGTCTGCGACCGGATCCTTATGCTTGAGAACGCTTGTTACTCAGTAATTACACCTGAAGGATGCGCTTCGATTCTCTGGCACTCGGCTGATAAGGCTGAGGTATCTCAGGAGCAGGCTGCGACAGCGGCAGAGGCGTTAAACCTCACAGCTCAGGATTTAAAGCGACTAAACCTCATTGATGAGGTAGTAGCAGAGCCGGTCGGTGGAGCACACAGCAACCACAAAGAGGCGGCAGAGCTTTTAAAGGCAGCTTTGATTCGTAATCTAGAGCCCTTAGCTAAATTGAAGGTTAAGGAGATGCTCGATAAGAGGTACGAGAAATTCAGGAAAATGGGGCCGTTTTCAGAGAATTAGGAGAAGAGCATCATGTCCCTCTGCTTAACGGGCTTGGTTGCTTTAGTTTTCTAACGAGGGTAGGCTCTGCAGGCGGATTAAAACTGTTTATTGTTAAGGAAGCATGGCTAAAGACGCGATTGAACTAAACGGAGTAGTGAAGGAGTGCTTTCCAAATGCATTCCGTGTTGAGTGTGATAACGGGCACGAGGTGTTGGCGCACCTAGCCGGTAAGATGCGCAAGTTTTATATCCGTGTGCTTCCTGGAGATAAAGTAGTAGTGGAGATATCTCCTTACGACCTCTCTAAAGGCAGAATTGTTCGTCGTATAGCTGAAGTGAAAGGCCGTGGCCCGGCTGGGGCTGGCGGAACTAATCAGCCAGGCGGAGCGGCGTAAGAAGTTACGTTAGCTAACTCTCTTAAATAATCAAAAGTATAGATCCCGCTGTCGTGGCCATCGCCCCATTTGATACCAATTGCGTATTGGCCTACTCCCCAGATCTCTTTTAGAGATAGCTCATCCTCAGCTGTGTTCTGAACTATACTCAGAGATCTCTTCTTACCGGTAAGCGGTTTTGCGTGTGAATCATCACCGCGAGCCTCGCGGCATCCGGCACATGGGCATCCCTTGCGCAGAACCTCGCTATTAATCTCGTGAATAGCTCCGTCGCTCCAGGTAATTCTTAGTCCGCTAGTCTGAAGTCTCTTAATCTCTTTTGGTAACGGTTTGTTTTGCACGGTAGTAATATCCCCTATACGGCCATAGCTACCATAACCTCAAGCTTTTGGGGATATCCTCCGATACAGTTACTAGGGGAGAGTGGTTGATGAGCGGTGACCTAAAGAGGCGCATTCTATACACCGAGGGCGATCGTGTCGATTGCGCCTACCTTGTAAGCGGGGGCTCTGTTTATTCCGCGAGCGGGTCGCTGCCAGAGGTTGAACACTCAGCTCGAGATGAGATCTTAGTGGGAGCTCTTGAGCTGTTTTTAGTCGATGGAATAGCTCCGCCCCCGCGTCTTACGGATCTATCGGTTAGCGTAGACGCCCGGGTGTCCAAAGTGACCTTTGAGCAAGTTCTTGAATCGGCTCACGGGTACGATTACGGAATAAAAGTTAATCGATTTCTCGCTGAGCTCCTTGAAAAGACAAACGATCTCGTGCGCGCGATGTTTAGAGCGATGCCCGCGGAGTGGCGTTCTTATCAGGAGCGGGCGATCCTCTTTTATGATCTGATTAGTCGATGGGAAGGGATCGCCGTAAGAAGTGGGGTTCAGGAGTATCAGAGTGTTGTTGATGAGATGAAGATAACAACGCTTTATCTGGCTGGTGAGCGTTTCAATCAGGAGCGGGTGGTTAGTTGCATTGCGTTTGGCTCTTCGTGGCTTAAGTCGTCCCAACGTTTTCCTTCTGAGCAGGCCTTCTGTAGGGCAGGAGATGACGCCGATTGCATGTATGTTTTGCTTGAAGGGGCTGTGCATGTGACTAAGCCTAATCAGATCCTGGCTACAATACGAGATCCAGGCGAGTGTTTTGGGGAGCTGGCTTTTTTTCTACGGGGCAAGCGGACAGCTGATTTAGTGGCAGCGGCTGGTACAGCTCTACTTAAACTAGACAATGCTACTTTGCCTCAGTTTCACGCGAGCCACCCAGATATGTTTATTCAGATAGCGGGAACCTTGGCCAAGCGGATCAACGCTAATTTTGAGACGCTTAAGCGACATAACGCGACTAGCCCGGATAAATCTCAGGCGGAGGCGCGAGAGTTGGCGGAGTCCTCGCGTAAAACAGTAGATACGTTTCTTGAGAGGCTCCGGAAGTTCCTCAGGATCGCTTCGAATTACGAGATCTCCGAGTTGATTGCCCACGCCCAGGAGAGGCTCGGAAAGGTTTAGTAGGAGGTAGCTCTTCTTTATATAGAAATTCCCTGAGATTAGTTATATACTCCAGGGACACCATCTGATTAGGCGCATAGTAAGAACTGCTCTTAGCGTCTACAACAGATGATAACTCACGGTGTAAAAGTTCTACTTTAAAAATTTCTAGGAGAGATTTATGGGTCGTGGAGATAAGAGAAGTCGTCGCGGTAAGATATTCAAAGGTTCGTACGGTAATACAAGAACTCACAAGACTGAGGCGGTTAATAAGCCAAGTGCCGCGTCTACAGCTACAGCTGCTAAGAAGGCTCCGGCTGGTAAAAAGTCCAAGTAGATTTTCCGGTAGGCGGCTGCAAGAGAGAATACGAGCCAAAAGAGCTTGTCTCGTAATGTAATCGCTGAACCGTTCCATAAATCCGGCTGGTATTCACTGATAAAAGATCCCATTTTTTTAGGTGTTTATGGAACAGTTGCGCCCGGCTTGAGTAGTAGGGGGCCTGTGATAATCTTATAGAAGAGGGTTTTATCTTGGTGACTAGAGACTAGGCCTACCAAGTAAGTGCAACCTGCTTAGCTGGAGGCGTAATGGATTTAAAATCAGTTTCTAATGGATCGAAAGATACTTGGTTAAGCTTCAAAACATCAGAACTCTATAAGGTAGTCTTCGGATTCGCTTGTGCCGCGGCCGCTGGAGTAGCGGCTATTAATTATGATTTGCTTGGTAACCGCGATGGCCAACCAATGCCATCAAGGAAGTCGGTAGATAATAGTCTTGTACTATCGACGAACCTCTTGGCGCTCGAGGGCCTTATAGAAGGGGCAGACTTTACCGCTGTCGTTAACGAAACAAGAATGGTGGCTATTGATGCGTGCTCGGCATCTGTTAGGGAGAGCCTGAGGAAAGTTTTTGGGAAAAAAACGGAGAATTACCCAGCCGAAGCGAAGATTCTCCTCTACAACCTGGAAAATTTTGACAAAAGTTCGCGAGGTCAAAATCGAGGGCTACCAGCTAGGACAGCAGCGGAAAGTTTGCTTGAAGCGATAGGGAAATTTCAGAGGCCGTAACTTCTTCACCGGATTTTAATTAATAAGGGCTAACTTTGTAGCGGCCGAGTTTATCGTTGATGTGGCTGGGCCATTCCGTGACTTTCCAAATACCTAAACAGCTTCACCTCTGTATCTCTAGCCAGATACCGATCATACTGCTTAGCAAAACGAATCGCTTTTGGATTTGAGTTTGGCTTAATCCCCGCGGCGGCGCTCTCAGTAGAAGCGGGATTTTGATACGCGCGCCAAGCGTCCTCTGTACTGCGCGCCGCTTCAGTAGCCTCGATCGTGTAGAGGCTCTCAATAATCTTCTGCATCATCTCAGGCGGAGTTGTCTCTAAAACTCGGTAAAGCCCCTGGCCGCGGGCGCGCGAATTTACCTCGTAGGCGGAGATGAATGTATTCTGTTCAGTGGTGAGATTATCAGATACCCGGCTCGTCCCAAGCTGCTGAGCTAAGACAAAAGATCCGCCAAAACTCTCATAAGCTCTTAAAAGTCGCGCTTTTCTGTCTAGGTCGGCCGATTTTACTCGGTACCCAACAACAGATGCTGTCACGCCCGATACGATTAATAAAAATAGCATAAAGAGAACAGCGGCGCTCTGCTCTCTTATAGGTGCCGAGCGTCCTGATTGTGATCTCTGTTCAGAAGTTGTGTTCATCGAGCCTAATATCGCCCACTCGAGGCCATATCGTAAAGGGGCGTCGCTATATGGAGTAAAGGAGGGAAACCCCTTAAGGCGACTTTTAACTTGCTTCATTAGGTTAGCTTAGCCACAATCGGCCCTGAAGATGAGCGTCTTAAAACTATGCCCGTCTGTTACAGCTCGTGGTCTTTTATGGTAGGCAAGAAAGCACTTAAAAAGAGGATAGCGGTTTCGCAGGTTGCGGTTATTCCAGGTTCGTTTGACCCTTTGACTAACGGCCATGTGGATATAATCGAACGTGCTTTGGGTATATTCGGCCGAGTTGTTGTTGGTGTTTTGAGTAACCCGTCAAAGTCGGCGTTGTTTACAGAGGCTGAGCGGGTCGCGATCATTGAGCGGCAATTCGCCCGCTACAAGGGGCAGATCTCAGTTGTTAGTTTTTCGGGACTGTTAGTTGAATTCGTTAAGAGTGTTAAGAGTAAAGTGGTGATTAGGGGTTTAAGAGCTATCTCTGACTTTGACTATGAGGCTCAGATGTCGCTTATTAATCGTAAACTTGATGACTCAATCGAGACGCTCTTCCTTACGGCGCGCGAAGAGCATTCGTATATAAGCTCAACTATAGTTAAGCAGGTCGCCCTTTTGGGCGGCGATGTATCGGATATGGTGCCTCCAGGGGTGGTGAAGTCGCTTGAGAAGAAAGCAGGTCGTTAGCGTAACAAGCTGAAATTCTGAGCTAAATAACCAACATACCCGCTTCCCCGGTACCATACCTCCTAATTCCAATCCTCCCCCCTAACTTGAGTTAGATTCTGCTACGGTCTATACTCCGTTGACGCGGTCAAGCGACCGTAACTTATTGGTCTAAAAGGCGTTACACTATTATGTCAAAGCAGAGAACACTTTCTATTATTAAACCAGACGCGACTTCCCGTAATTTGGTCGGTAAGATCCTTAACCACTTCGAGGAAGCAGGATTAACGATCATCGCGGCTAAGATGGTAACACTCACCCCGCAAGAAGCAGGGCAGTTCTATATCATTCACAAAGATCGTCCTTTTTACGGCGAATTGGTCGACTACATGTGCTCAGGACGAGTTCTCATCTCAGTTCTTGAGGGCGACGATGCGGTTAATCTAAACCGTAAGCTTATGGGAGCTACAGATCCTAAGAAGGCAGACGCTGGAACCATCCGCGCTCTGTACGCTGAGAGCATCGCGGCTAACGCGGTTCACGGTTCGGATAGCCTAGAGAACGCGGCTACTGAGATTAAACTCTTCTTTCCAGAGCTTAACTAGTCTAGGGATCGGGTGGTCTTGTGAGCGAGGCGAGTAGAGATTTTTATAATTATAGTTACTCCGAGCTCACTGAGCTTTTAAAGACCCGTTTCGACGCTTCAACCTTTAGGGCAACCCAGTTGTTTGAGTGGGTTTACCGTAAGGGGGTAACAGATTTCGATCTGATGACTAACATCAGCCGAGATCTACGCGCGAAATTAGCTGAGTTCTTTGTATTCCCGAAGGCGCGTATCGCCGATCGCCAGATCAGTGTCGACGGTACGCGTAAGTATCTCTTTGAGGTAGAGCAGGGAGACCTGGTCGAATCAGTGATGATTAAGCAGCCAAACAGGATGACACTTTGTGTGTCATCTCAGGTTGGGTGCGCGATGGGATGCAAATTCTGTCGCACCGGAACGATGGGTTTAAAGAGGAGCCTCTCGACCTCTGAAATCTTGAGACAGGTTAATGGGGTGATCGAGGACGCCAAGAATTTCGGGGACTCATTCCAGAATATCGTGTTCATGGGAATGGGCGAGCCTCTTCATAACTTTGATGGAGTCACCAGAGCAGTACGGAACCTTACAGACAGGCACGGATATGGCATGTCGCCGCGTAAGGTTACTGTATCGACCGTGGGGCTTGTACCAGCGATTCGAAAATTGGCTGCAAGCGATGTCGCGGTGAGTTTGGCGGTTTCTTTAAATGGAACAACAGACGAGACGCGCTCCAAGATTATGCCGATAAACGACCGGTTTCCGATCTCGGAGCTTCTTGACGCTGTGAAGAATTTCCCAGTTGGGCCTCGAAAGAAGGTCACTATCGAATACGTAATGCTTGGAGGCATCACTGATACTGAGGATGATATGCGCAGACTCTCCAAGATGATGCGCGGACTCCCGGTTAAGATAAACCTGATTCCTTACAATGATAATGCGGGCCTTGGTTTTAAATCTCCAGATCGTGACTGGGTGTTTACTTGGCAGCGTTATCTTAACTCTCAAGGACAGCAGGCTTTTATTCGATGGTCCAAAGGAGCCGATATCGCGGCCGCTTGCGGGCAGTTGGCGACAGAATCAAAGAAAACCTCTAAACTACCGGTAATTGAGCAGGCGGCGGCGTAATCAGAGATTAAGCGTGTGCCGCGAGGGGAATCATCTGTGACTAATAAGATATTAATTGTTCCCAAGGGCCACTTCGGAGATATGTTGCTGACTACTCCGGTCTTTGAGGCATTGAAGCGTAGTTCACCTGATAACCATATAACTGTGCTGGCGCCTCCTCAAACAGCGGGTCTAGCGAGACGCGATCCATTTGTTGACGAGGTGATAGTATTTGATCGCCGTAAAGAGTATCCGGGTTTGAAGGGAGTTCGCGCCTTTGTCGGCCTTCTACGCTCCAACGGATTTAATCGCTCTTACGCTTTTCACAGATCTCCACGCACTAGCGTTATGCTCAGATTAGCGGGCATACCTGAGCGCGTCGGATATGGAGATGCGCTACTAAGCTTTTTTTCAAATCGCACGGTTTTAAAGACTGAAAGGATGCACGAGGTTATCCGCAACCTAGAGTTGGTGTATGAAGATCTCTCACCATCGATGCGGACAGAGGTAGATACGCTCAAGAAACAGGGGCCAACCCCTTTAAGCGATCTTTTCTCAATACGCGTTCCTGAGTTTCCGGAGAGTGACATATCTGAAGCTGTAAAAAATTATATGAGTGACTCGAAGCCTTATTTTGTTCTCTCTCCTGGCAGCGCTTGGGAGACCAAAAGATGGTCTCCTGATGGGTTCCGAGGGGTCGCTAGTGACCTAGTAAGGCGAGGAGCTCGTGTAATGCTTGTGGGAGCGCCATCAGATGTGGCGGCATGTGAGCAGGTTTGTCAGGGGCTAGATCTATCTCCAGATACAACTACAAATCTGTGCGGTAAGACCTCGCTTGCGGAATTGATTTATCTTGTAGGTGGGGCAAAAGCGGTGGTGTGCAATGATAGCTTAGCGCTACATCTAGGCTCCGCTAAAAAGGTGCCGACTGTCGCGGTATTCTGCGCTACGTCGCCTTTGTTTGGATTCGGTCCTTGGAAAAATAGAGCTATCGTAGTTGAGAAAGGTGAACTATTTTGCAAGCCATGCCGTCGCCACGGCTCACGCCGTTGTCCTAATGGAACGAACGCGTGCATAAATGGTGTTTCAAGTGAGATGGTGCTCAGTGCACTAGATGATCTCTTATTAGGTGAGGCGTCTCAGCGTAAAGTAACAGGACTCAGAGTTGTATAAGCCGGTTTAACGATGTCTTTGGATCAAGTAACTATCTCAGAAAAGGCAGCCTTTAATCAGATGGTCCGTGGGCCATACATAGTAGCTAGTCGGGGTATTCTATCTGATGAACAGGCGACCCAACTCATTCGAACTTTGAGGCTAGGAGACCACGAGAGTCCTCGTGGCACCTTGGGCGGAAGGAGTAAATCCTTTGTGTTTAATCTCTCCGGGTTCGGAAGAGTCTTCGTAAAGCATTATTCGCACGGTGGCTTGCTGCGCTCTATTACTGGAGGCCGCTTTCTCGCGATCGGAGAGCAGCGCTCTCGGCTCGAATTTGAGATGCTCGAGCGCGCGCGTTCGCTTGGCGTTAACGCGCCGCGTCCGCTGGCGATTATAACTAAGGGTGCCATGGTTTACGGGACCTGGTTAGTTATGGAGGAGCTTGGTAATACTCGTAACCTAGTAGAGCTTCAGAATGAGGACGGTGACGATCTAAGTGACGCGATGGAGGCATTAGGAAAGCAGCTTGGGATCTTAATAAAAAACAGGATTTTCCACGTAGATCTCCATCCAGGAAATGTTCTGGTATCTGATGATGGCAAAGCGTTTATCGTTGATTTCGACAAAGCACGAATTTTTTCCGGGGGCGAGGCAGCGCTCAGAGAGCTTTATCTAAGGCGTTGGAGGAGAGCTGTAATTAAACACAAACTATCTCCGGTCCTTTCAGAGATGATGTCTTTAACTTTAAGGAGCTATGGTGAGTAATCAGGCTAAGCGATATCTGTTCATCCTCATGGGCGCTCTGGGTGATGTGGTTCGTGGAATGTACCTAGTTAATTCTATTAAGTCGGCGCAACCTGATGCGCATATCACTTGGCTGGTTGAGCCGGCATGTTCCGGAATTCTGAAATTACACCCAGCGATAGATGAGATAATCGTTTTTAATCGCCCCAAAGGTTTAGCTGGGGTTTTAGAGATCAGAAGAGAGCTAGCTAAGCGCTCGTTTGATATTACGCTGGATCTGCAGCGCCATTCAAAAAGCGGGCTCTTTTCATGGTTCTCTGGATCGCCACGCAGAATCGGATTCCACCGGCGCGATGCCAAAGAGTTTAACTGGATTTTTAACACCGAGTACGTTGACCCACAAGGAGAAGCGATCTCAAAGGTAGATCACTATCAGACATTTCTTAAACCTCTTGGATTACCTATTCCTGAGAGACTCTCCTCGGGGCTTGAGTCGATAACACTTGAAGGAGTGGAGGCCCCATGGGCGGAGCAGCTTCGTAAGAAGCCATACGTAGGTTTTATTCTTGGCTCATCATGGGATTCTAAGGATTGGCCTGTAGAAGGTTACGAAGGTTTGCTATCGATTATGCCAGAGCAAACGGTTGTGTTTTTAGCTGATAAGACAAAAGTTGCGATGGCAGAACGGCTGGAGAAGGTAAAAACAAGAGCTACAGTCGTTAACCTAGCCGGAAAAACAAACTTAAAGGAGTTGGTCGCTTTGGTAAGCAGCGCCCAAGTTTTAGTTGGACCTGATTCAGGTCCTGGCCATATAGCGGGTGCGGTTGGCACGAAACATGTAACTCTGTTTGGTCCAACTCCTTGGGTAAGAAACGCCCCACGAGGAAGCGAGGATCTGACTTTAACAGCGAATGTAGGGTGTGCTCCGTGTAAACGCCGTGTTTGCCCAGGTTTGGGTAAGGTTTGCATGAAGTTAATCCAGCCGGAGATGGTGCTTGAGAGGATCTCCCGGGTCGGATAGAGGAGAATAGCCACCGGGGCTGCTTATTGAATCGCGGCTTCCGTGGTGGCGTGTTTTGTCGATGCTTGGTATAACCCCGTCATGAAATTAGCGAATAAGCAAGAGCTGCTTGAAACGCTCGAGAAAATGGCGGGGACCCCTATTATGGTTATGGGCGATCTACTTTTAGATCGTTATACCTGGGGAAAAGTGGAACGGATCTCACCAGAGGCCCCAGTGCCTGTCGTTCAAGTGGTCAAAATGGAGGATCGGCTAGGTGGCGCGGGAAATGTGGTGCGTAATCTGGTTAACCTGGGAGTCAAAGTTTCAGTCGTTGGATTAATAGGAGATGACTTTGATGGCCGCGTCATGCTTGATCTCTTTGAGCAGGCGGGGGCTGATTACTCTGGTGTAGTGGTAGATAAATCTCGTCCAACTGTCCTGAAGAGCAGAGTAATAGCGGCAACTCAGCAGGTAGTTAGAGTCGATCGGGAGATCCTTGATACCGCGACTCCAGAGATATCGAAGAAGCTGTCTAGCCTAGTCAAAGACAAGATGGCGGATGCTAAGGCTGTGATCCTATCCGATTACGGCAAGAGCGCGGTAACTGTGGATGTGATTAACACATTGAGTGAAGCTTACGACAGGGGAGAGCTTGGGCTTAAATCAAAGCCGCTGTTTGTGGATCCGCATCCACGAAATTACGAGCGATACCGCGGGATGAGTGTTGCTAAGCCAAATCGCAAGGAGGCGGAGGCAGCGTCGGGAAGAAGTATTAAGAGTATCGAGGATGCTTTTGAGGCCGCTGGTATCCTAATTAAAAAATGGGGCTCCGAAATACTGGTCATTACCCTAGGAGAGGGTGGAATGGTGGTTAGGCGCGCGGATAGCTCAGATGGGCTGCATCTTGAGACGATGGCTCGTGAGGTATTTGATGTGAGTGGAGCGGGAGATACAGTGACCGCTGTTTACACCGCGGCATTGGCCGCAGGAGCTGGCCCCGTTAACGCGGGTGTCTTGGCGAACATAGCGGCCGGTATTGTGGTCTCCGAGGTAGGAACCGCGGCAATAAAATTAGATAAGCTGCGGGAGCAGGTCGATAAGTGGGAGATCTAGCCTCTCATGACTAAGCCGACAGAGTTACATCCAGTAAGGAGTATGACTGGGTTCGCTCGGGTGACCGGGAGCTGCCACGAAATCGACCTAGAGGTGGAGATTAAATCGGTTAATCACCGTTTCTTTGAAGTCGCCGTGAAAGCGCCACGCGCGCGCGCGCTGTTAGAGCGTGATATCGGATCTATCTTACGTGGTAGTCACAGGCGCGGAAGATTCGATGTGGCGGTTTATCGAAGGATTAACGCTAGCTCTATCAAAGATACGACCCCACTTTCCGGGTACGATGTGGCGGTTGCTAGGTATTCGGCTGCGTGTAAGAGATTCGGAGCGGGGAGTGATGGACTCGCTCAATTTATCGGGGCGCTGGTTTTAAAAGATCTGTCAGCCTTTGGAGAGGGGGGAGAGATCTCAGATGAAGAGCATCGAGAGATCCTTAATTTGACGAGCAGGGCGAGTGAGTTGCTTAAAGAATCAAGAGAGATTGAGGGCGCCGCTATATCAACGGATATCTCTCGGAGAATCTCGG
>Ga0214921_10008578_pt1 | contig 13200 bp, 7 predicted proteins | sample LL1505_MetaG_FD_177992 | JGI IMG/M metagenome (GOLD analysis project Ga0214921, IMG submission 177992) | Freshwater microbial communities from Lake Lanier, Atlanta, Georgia, United States - LL-1505 | ecosystem: Environmental > Aquatic > Freshwater > Lake | place: USA: Georgia | collected 2015-05-28 | reverse complement strand
TTCAGTTTTATGTAAAAATACAATATCTGTTGTACATTCTAAATTTAAACCACATCCAAAAAGATTTGAGTTTAATAATATTACATTCATATTTCCATTTGTATATTTATTAATAGATTCATATATATCATTTATATTACCATCATCTAATTCAATATAATTTATATAATATTTATTTAAAAGTCGTTTTAAATCATTGAATATTCGAATATAATTTGTACAAAATATAATTTTACAATTTGCATATATCTTCGTTTTTATAAAATACTCCATAAATTCTAATTTTGTCTTTTTTGTATATTTTACACCCGCCTCTTTATTTAATTTTATCTCTTCGTATTCTGCACTTGTTTTAAAATCATCTATTAAAATCTCTTCTGTATGACAAAATGGACATTTATCTTTTAATAACTTTTGATACCAATCTTCTAAACACATTTTACACGATTTTTTTTTACAACACTCCGAATAATATTGTTCATTTATATTTTCATATTCTTTTTCACATAATATACAACAATTTTCTTTTAATGGTTTTATTACTACATAATCTTCAAATTTAACATCCTCTTTATTACAATATATACATGATGTCTTTTTCATATTATTAAACCAATTATTCGGACATTTATAACACATTGTATTTTTACAACATTCCGATATAACTTTATTTTGTGTTTCATCCAATTCATCATAACACAATGGACAACAATTATTCTCTCTTAATCGGTCTCTAATAAGATTTAATTTTGTTTCACTCTCTTCTAAAGATAATGTTGCTTTTTCCAATTGTTTTTTTAAAATAATTACTCTATTATCACCTGATATAGAATTATTTTCATCGCCACCATATATACCAATCGCTTTTTTAAGGTCGGCAATACGCAGTTTTTCCATTTCAATTATATCTAATTTATCTTTTACCAATATATCAAGTGCTTCTTTTTCATTTTGTGCTACTTTATTACTAAATTTCTTCTTAATTCTTGAATAATCCATTGCATTCAATAATTTAAATTCATTTTGTGAAATAACACCTTTAAAAATATTATCTAAATAGATATTTTTACATATTATTTTATATATATTAGGTGATTGAAAATTAAACATATCATCTACATAACTGTTTAAACACTTACATGTAACATATGGTAATAAATTAGAATCTATTTTTTTAGAATATATACCTAACATATCATAATTAATCGATGCTGATACAAACCATACAAAATTTGCATTTATTTTATTTATTACAAATGAACTAATACTATCGATTTCATCAAAAAAAATACGTTCTACTTCATTTACTGTTGTTGCTATCATATTATAATAAAGTGCAGTTGTTAATAGAATATCATAATTATACAGTTCAGAATCAGTATTATATAAATCAAGTAATTCGGCATATTCTATGAATTTTTTGTATTTCAATAGTCCATTTGAAAAAACATGTATTGCATTACACCACTGATTAATTATATTTTGAGGTACTACTATAATGTTCTTTTTTTTACCACTTAATAAAATATGTGTCAATATAACATATGTTTTACCAGTGCCTGGTTTATCAGACATTATTCCAAAATTACATATATTCATCTCCTCTATTTCCATACACTTCTTTACCATGGCTAATTGATGGTCTTTTAATTTAATATTTATAATTTCAGGTTGTTCTATTTTAGGTGATTCTGTGGTTAATTCATATGTATAGTCTTCCATTATAGATATATAAATTTTAATTTATAAATTATTTACCGAAATGTTATTTTTTTAATATTTTTTATTATTTTTATTATTTGAAATCATTTTGAAATCATTTTGAAATCTTTTACATATTTTACAATTTAACATATTTTATTCATGTAAATATGTTTTACATACATCTAATATATCAATAATACATTGAATGAATTCAGTTAATTGTGTAATATGCTCGTCGCGTAAAAATCGGTCTTCATTTACATATTTAAAATGGTATTCTAAAATAGACCCCCATGTAGATGAACCAAAATTTATTTTATATGGAGAATACCATGAAGATATTGCTTTTCTAAAAGGCGTAAATTTTTCATCGCGTGGTTTATCCAATATTTCAAAAAATTCATATAAATATCCTATATAATTATTTACTTCTTCTAAAGTATATGATTTTATTATAGATGCTTTAATACCAATTATTGCATGATCAACAAATTCTTGAATACATCCATCATTTGTATATTGATTCCATCCTGAACCAAAACCAGTTTTTATTCCATAAAGGAGTCCATGATTGTATTTTTTAAACCAATCAAACAAGTTATTTTTCACAATAATAATGTTTTCGGGATTTTCAACATCATATAGGTTTCGAGTTTGTTCATCCAACACTTCTTTTTTATTGTTTTCATACAAACTGTTTATTGATGATTTTTTATCAGGTATAATTAACAAATCGCGCATTTCAACAGATTCAAAATTATCCTTCAATCTTCTTATATAATTGATAAATTGATTGCTCAACATACCGATTGAAAATTTAGGTTTCAAATTATTAATGATATATGTTGATGTTTGATAAACAAATAATATTTCTTCATCAGTCAATTCATTTATTACAATTTGAAATTGCTGACCATCTAATAAATCAGGCGACAATTTTGTAAATAATTCTGCTTTTATTTGATGTATATTTGATGTGCATAATTTTTCTTCAAGACTCCTCATATCAGGTGGTCTTAATGGTGTTTGAATGACTGTATTAATGTCTTTATTATATTTAATAGAATATTCAAAATTTGCATGATAATTTCGATCATTATTTTTTTTCTGCATTTCAAGAATATCCATATAACGTTTTCTATCCATTTTTTCTAATTTATATATTTTTATATATTATTTCAATAAAATTTTTTAGATATTTTCTATTAAAGTATTTTTATAAATAAGTTTATAAAAATAATATTCAGTTTTTATAAAAGATGTTTATGAAATAATATGTTTATAAAATGAAAATATAATATTTTACTTTAATAAAATGTGTAGTGTAAATCATGATTTAAAAGCCATTTTTATACATGTTCATAAAACAGGTGGCACATATATTAGTTATATGTTACATAAATATTATGGTTTCAAAAATTACTATTTACATCGTCCAGATCATGACACATTTTGTTTTAATAAAAAAAAGAAGACTAAATATATTAATTATGAAAATCGCGTTCACGGTGTTTTAATGTATTATAAAACGTCGCCTTTTATTAATAAAAAAATGGGAATGACTCCTGAAAAATGGAATACTTATTATAAGTTCTGTTTTATTAGAAACCCCTATGATAAAATAATTTCGGCATGGAATCATGTAAATCGCTTTAATATACCATTTGCGAATTACTTATTATTAACAAATAAATGTAATGATGTTGAATATATGCATATGTTTATGCCACAAGTTAGAAATATAATAAATGAAAAAGGTGATATTAAAATGAATTATATTGGAAAATTTGAAACTTTAGAAGAAGATTTTCAAAAAATATTAAAAGAGATTGGTATAAAACAGATTTTACATGACCAGTCAAAATCAATGAATAAGAGGGAACATGCACCTTTTTATGAATATTATGACCAAATGATATTAAATCGTGTAAATATTTTATTAAAAGAAGATTTTGATAAATTGGATTATAAAATGATTGAAAATATAGATGATATGAAAAATTTATCTAATACAAATTTAGATACAATTTTATAATGACATTTAAAATAGAAAATTTTTGTCAAAACCACAATGAAGAATTTGCCGTTTATTATAGTTATCTTAAAAATCCTATATATGAAGCAATATTACTTAAATCCATTGAGTATTTAGAACATCCCATTATAAAACAAAAATTAATAGATATGATTGATAAAAATCATAAACTTATACTTAAAAAAATTAAAACAACAAGTCTTATAGTTAGTTATTATAAACAAAATAATTTAATAACTCGTTCTGAAATCGGCAAGTTTTTTACATTTTATGAAAAAGAATTATCTAAAATAAATGTCAATAAAAAATCAGACTTGTTAAAATTATTTTATAAACTCATCTATTATGACAAATGTATCTCTGTTCTAAAAGAGTGTTTTTATATATTTTCTAATTATCGCGCATGTATATATTTTATGACCCCGTCTATAAATTTTAATATTCTTAATAAAAAAAACAAGAAAATACTTGATAAAGTTGTAATTTCATTCAAAGATAATTTAAATACACTATCACAGGTGATAAGTAAAAGTTATATTGGAGATGAAAATCCATGGGCAAAATACTATTCAACAGCTTATTCATTATTTGATACACTTTTAATAATGCAAAAGTATTATAAAGAACCACTTAAAGAATTAGATATAAATTTTATTGTTAAAAAAGAGTATAATAAAAAAGATATTATTAAAAATTTATGTAAAAATTATCATACAGAAAAAATGAAAGTTAGTGATATAGACGATAAATTAATTCCTAAAAATATAAATAATATTAGTCAATTTATAATAAATATTAAAAGAATAGGATATGATATGTGGTTTGTTATACCACTTGTTTTTAAATCAATATATGAATTATATATTTTAGAAAATGTACAAGAATCAATCGTATTTGGAGCGCATAATATACATTTACAAAAGAAAAACCACTTATTAGCAGTAATGTGTTACATTTTAGTTAAAGAAAATTATATAACAAATATAAATATATTAAATGGATTTAATGAATAAATTATTATCTAATAAATAAAATATATGAAGGTAAATCATAATGCAATTTTTAAATATTATCAATTAGGTGTATATCCTTCATACGAACGTGTAATTGCTTTAGGAGATATTCATGGAGATTTCAATGCTTTCATATTAGTTCTTAAAAAGGCACATTTGATTGATAATGATTATCATTGGATTGGCGGTAAAACACATGTTGTTCAAGTAGGAGATATTTTAGATCGTAAAATAAGAGAAGGTGAATACAGTGATGAAGATTCAGAATTTAAAATAATATCTTTAATACTTAAGTTACAGTTAGAATCATATATTGATGGTGGCGGATTTCATCCAGTTATTGGAAATCATGAATTAATGAATATATTAGGAATATTCGATTATGTATCAGCACTTGGATTAATGCACTTTAATGGAATAGATGGTAGAAGAGATTATTTTAAAATAGGTGGTGATTTTTGTACATATTTGGCTTGTGCATGGAATCCAATAATTAAAATTGGTGATTATATATTTTGTCACGGTGGATTAAATATGAATATTGCAGAAAATTATTCTATAAAAGATATTAATTTTATTATGCGTGATACACTCTATGGTAATACGGATCATTTAAATGAAAAACATTTTAATACTCTTTTTATGGAACAAAATAGTATTTTATGGAATAGAACATATTCAACCGAACAGAGTAAGACAAAAGAACTTACATATCAAAAGCTATTAGATAAAATTCTTAAAATATATGATGCAAAATATTTAGTTGTTGGACATAGTCCGCAAAATGATGGTATTAAATTTCGTTATGAAAATAAAGTAATATGTATTGATACTGCTATGTCTAAAGCGTTCGGTAAAAAAAGAAAAGAAATCGATAGACTACATTATTTAGAATTAATGCAATTAAAAGGAAAAATTATTATACATTGATTTTTAAGTATAAAAAGAATATTTGATAAAAACAATATTTGATAAAAACAATATTTGATAAAAACAATATTTTATAAAAACAATATTCGATAAAAAATATTTTTAAATATATTTATATTTTGTAGTTAAATATATTTAATGTCTTTTATTCCTTTAAAATTTAAATTAAACCATAAAGATTGGACGGATTATATTACGGTTGACATTAAAACAAATATTATTAAACGTATAAATGATATGCAAGATGGAGGGACTTTTATACAAAATAATAATATTATTATTATATTTTGGGATTCATGGAGTCCAGATTTATTTTATACTTATGGAAATGAAGAAATAACTGATATACCTATATTTTATCAAATAACATTTAATAATAAATTTAAATTACATCATTATATATCATTCTATCATATTGTAGATATTAATAATTCAGATTTATATATATATGATTTTAATACGTTGACCTATTATTCAATCACTGATATTAATATTTCATATCAGTATGATGATATAATTTATTTTAATAATATTTTTTATACAAACGATTTTTTTAATAATATTTTTGAAAAAATAAATATTTGTAAAAAAAATGATGACGAAATATCAACAATTAATAAAGATATATTATATATAATATCGAAAAATGATAATATATGTTATGAAATTGAACAAATTGATAATAGAATAAATATTTTAAAATCGGGATTTTTTATAAAAATTTTTAATAAATATAAGTTAATTTTTGATAATGAAACAATCTTTTTAAAATATAATTATAGTTCAGAAACATTTAATATATATATAAATCCCAATCTAAATAAAATTTTATATATAAATGATTTAAAAAAAAATATTAATACTCTTTATTTTATTAATAGAGGAAATATAAATAATATTATTAAATTAATTCAGTATTATTCATATTTTAAGTATGATACTGTTTTAGTCGATGATATTTGTAATATTAAAAATAATGATTTATATGATGATATAACAATATATTATTATAAAGATGTTTGTGAATTAATTGATTTTGAACTTATTGAATATAAAGAATCCGATTTTATTACAGAACAAAAAGATAATTTTTTAAAAATCGATAATTCAATAAATGATTTAAATTTTGAATTAAATATTACAAAACATATCAATATTAATAAAATATGGATAGAAAATAACAGTTCTTTAAAATTAAATAAATATACATCAATACCCAAAATTATACATTTTATATGGATAGGAGAAGCTCCATTACCACCTTCATACGAGTATTATATTAGTTCTTGGATAAATAATCATCCTGATTGGATATTTTGCTTTTGGAATGACTATAATAAACCTATTTTAATAAATGAAGAAATATATAATCTTGCAAAATATCCTGCCATGAAAGCTGATATATTACGCTATGAATTATTATATTTTATAGGAGGTGTTTATATTGATACTGATTTTTTATCAATTAAGAATATAGATGAATTATTAAAAAACATTGATGGATTTACAGGATTTGAATCGGATGATTATATGGCCATTGGATTAATGGGATTTAAACCACTTGACCCTATTTTATATCAAATTATTATACAAATACCATATAATATTATACATCAAAATAGTTTATTAGAAACTGGTTATGAAACATTTATTCCATCAAATTCAATACCTATTCCAAAACTTACGGGTCCAGTTTTTTTTACATATATATGGGATAAATATAAAACAAATTTACATAAAGCTTTTAAAAGAGAATATTTTTATTCATATTCTTTTGAAGAAAAACATCAAAATAAAAAATTTATAATTAAAAATACAAATTATGCAATACATATGTGGGGTTATTCATGGGAGTCAAATAATATAGATAAAAATAAAAAAAATAATAGTAAAAATATTGTTGATAATAAATATTATATAAGAGAATTATTTTTGCAAAATTATGTTAGACCTTATTTTAATACATCATTATATTCAAATAATAATATTGATAATGAAGTTTTAATATTGGAATATAAGAATATAGATAATTACTTAAAGAATAATATTTTTTATAAGTCTCATTTTAAAAATCTATCTAATCCTATTCTTGAAAAAAAAAATTATAATAAATTGAGAGTAGTTCATATTATGGGACTATTTTTTACAGGTGGTATTGAAAGATATTTATATTATTTATCTAAATATGGTGACCATGAAAAATACAATTATTATCTATTTCATATATCAAATAATAATCAAACCAACAAATCAATATATTCTAAATATTCGTATCTTTTAAAAAATATTATTATGATTGATTTTCAATGGGACCATATATATTTAAACAATATTCTATTATCCATTCGCCCCGATTTAATTATTGACCATTATTCTATATATCTTAATGACAACAATGATATTTATAATGGAATTGATAGAACACGTGTTATACATTTTGTTCATAGTGCATTATGTTATAAAAAATATATTGAAAAATTGCGGTTTTTAAAATGTATTCATTTATATATTGAGAAAGAAAAAGAGATTTCATGGAATAATATTAAATATAATTATTACACAACTCTTGGAACAGAAATAATTGACATTGATGATTTTGATAAAAAAACATTTTCTGAAAAAGAAATATTAAATATATCTATTGTTGGAAGAATCGCTGAAGAGAAGAATCCAATATCATTTTTTAAAAAATTATGCGAATCTTTATTATTAAAAAATAATAATTTAAAAATATGTATTTATGGTGAGAAAGATTATGTTTTTAATAAAAAATATGTAATACAATTTGAAGAGATACTTGATTCTTTTAATAGTCGATTAAATAAAACAAATAATACTATAAATTATTTTGAATTTAGGCGTGATACAACTGAAATTTATAAAAATACTGATTTACTTTTAATACCATCTGTATACGAAACTGGTTCATTTAGCTGTTTAGAAGCATTTTCATGGGGAATACCTGTCATCGCTCGTAATGTTTATGGCTTACCTTATTTAATTAATCATGGTATTGAAGGATATTTATTTAATACTGATGATGAAATAATTGATAAACTATTAAATATTAAAAAAACGGATGTAATATTTAAAAATAGAGAAAATATAATAAAAAGAGTTAGAGATAAATTCAATATTTTTTCTAAAATAAAGGATTTAGAAAATATTATAGACGAAAATATTGAAATGCGAAATAAGACGAATAATATTATTTTCATAACATCTATAATTAATTGTTGTAATAAACCATTGTCGTATTATCATATAAGGAGTGTTTTTGATGTAAAAACGCGTTTTTTACAAACACTGAAGACTATTGAAAGTATTCGCCTAAAAATACCGAATTCTATTATATTTTTATTTGAATGTTCTGATTTAAATATAATATTAGAAGAAGAGGAACATACTATAGAAACCAATATAAAAGAAAAAGTGGATTATTATTATAATTTTTATGAAAACGATATTATTAGAGATGCTGTTAATTCTTCATTAAAAGGGTTGGGTGAAGCGAATCTTTTAATAGCGGGGTTAGATAAAATGCAAGAAATAATTGAAAAAAATAATATTGATTATGAATATTTATTTAAAATATCGGGTCGTTATTATTTGAATCATGATTTTAAAATAAGTGATTTTGAAAATTCAAATAATAATTTTATACAGTGGGATAATTCATTGTGTTCATATTCAACAATATTTTATAAAATATATTATTATGACGTATCTTTATATAAAAAAGCCCTTTTAGATATGATGGATGATTTGAAAAAAGAGAATAGTATAGAATGTTGTATATATAAATATTTTAAAAAGAGGATTCAAGTAATGCAAAAAATGAATGTTAGTGGATTATTGGCGACGGAAGGTTATTTATTTAGTGTTTAGAGTTTGAGATTGACCGTACGGTTTGGAGCAAAAGTGTTCATAACATGCAATGCTTCTCTTTTACTAATATTAAATACTGGAACATTGTCAGGTTCAAGTATAAATCCGACCCCTGAAAAATGACGATTACCGCTGTTAAATATAATATAAACATTTACTTGATTTTTAGTTTTAGTATTATCGTATATTTGTATATCTAAAACATGAGATTCTCCTTGTTTTTGTATAGTTATAAATAATATACATATACCAAAATATTCACCTAATACTCTTCCAACAGTATCTTCTAAAAAACCATCTCCTCTAATATCGTGTAAATCATCTTTATTAAAGCGTATTCCTTCTTCATTATTTATTAAATATTTTCTATACTGATTTATAAATTTATTTTTATTATTATTCGATAAATTGCGATAAGCTTCAGATGTAACCATAAAAAAAGAGTGTAATAAACAATTATTATAATCACCTGAAGTGTAATACACAACTAAATCATTAAAATAATCTAATTCAATTAGTGGATTTTCCTTATTTGGATCAATACTACATTTAGCATCACGTGGATATTTCAATTTAATCATATCACATATAGTTACTTGTTTAAGAATATTTGTAGTATCTTCATCAACAACTAATTCATTATTATGAGAATTTCCACCTTTAATATTAAACATATGTTTTAATTTTTCAACATAACTGTCAATATCTCTATTATGAACTACATTATTTAAACTATCATTAAAAGAGACTTTTTTAGACTTAGATTTATCTTTAGAATTATTTAGAGTGGTACGTTTATTTTTAGACTTAGACTTATTTTTAGATTCACTTTTAGACTTAGACACTTTATTTTTTAATCCTAATAATTTTTCTTCTAAATCCATGTTATTCATTATTTTTTTAAGTGTATACCCATCAAATTCCGAAGAATGTTTTAATAAATTCTGTTTAAATAATACTGAAGTCAATAGTTTTATACTATTTTCATCAAAGTTATTTGAACGTGTTGAATTATCAATATTAATTTTTGCAGAAACATTTGAACACATAACTTTTAATATATCGTCAAAAAAGTGTTTATATTTAATTAAACGTTCACTCTTTTTAGAATGATTTTTATAAGGTTCACCATGATATAACCAGTCTTTGTAAAGGTCATAATACATATCTAATGTACTCAACTTATTAAAAATATATTGTTTAATTTGGTCGTGATTTTTCATTGCACTTTGAAATAATTCATGATCACAATAATAAAACATTAATTCAATAATACTAAAATCTAAATTTAATGTAAGCACCATAATATCATATAAGTTCATAATATCATAACCACCTAATAGTTTATCAATATTTGTTTTGATGTCATTATTTATTCGTTCTAATCTTATAGAATGTTCTTTTATATAATAATCTGGATCAAATGCTGATAAATACATTAAATTAAATTCATTTATTTTTTCATTTAATTCCATCTTTTTAGAAATAGTTGATTTTGTTGGTGCTGATTTTTTTTGTTTTGATTTTGAATCAGGTAAATCACTTTCATTATATACAACGTATTTATTATAATTAATTGGGTCACGTTTGTTTTTAGATTGTTCAATTTGATTTATTTTAATATTATCTATATCAAAAATGGATTTAAATGCTAATAATCCAAAATTATTCTTTATATGCTGTGTTAGAACAACACGATTTTCAATATATTTTTTAAATAATTTATTAAAATAATTTTTATGTTTCGCTTTACCGATATATGTATGTTCAAAAATATAACGAAATAATGGTATTATTTCATTAAAACCTTTAAATATATTGAATGAATTTTTACAATATAATCTTTTAAATTTTATAAATTCTTCTTGATTATTAAATGTTTCTGTTATAGACGATTTTATTTTTAATAATAAACCATTTTTTAAAATATTATATTTTTTTTTAGACACCTCTTTATAATTTTCCAATTCATATTTCATCCCCTTTAAAATTGACAGTATGTAAGTTTTAGTTTTCATTAATCTATTAAAAAAATAATTAATTTTATAATATTTATTAATAATAACTTGTCCAAATAGGTCTTTAGATTTTCCTTTGTCAAAATAAATTTTTGGAATAATAGGTAAGTTTCCTTCATTTAAAACATAATTTAATATACTATTCATATTATTACCTAAAGTATGTAAATGAATACTACTTTTCTTAGATATTTGTACATTAGAAGTAAATATATCAAAATTATCTTTTGTTAAATTATGTTCATCTCTATATGATAACATATATATTTATTATAGGTAAAAAAAATTAAGATTTTTATCTATAATATTATAATATTTGTCAAAAAATAATATTTGTTAAAAAATAATATTTGTTAAAAATAATAATAATATATATTTGACAAATATATACTATATCTATTTTAAAATGATTACTTTTATAATACCTAGTATTGGTAGAGATACTTTAATATATACAATTGAATCATTATTAAATCAAACAAAACCCGATTGGAATGCAATAATTATATTAGACGGTATAACTATAAATTCTTTAAATAGTAATATAATGTCTTTATTAGACGATAAACGTTTTACTGTTCATGAAATTGAAAAAAAAGGTTTAAATATAAATAGTGCAGGAAATGTTAGAAATTATGGAATGTCCCTTATTGAAAACACTCAATGGATTGCATTTTTAGACGATGATGATACTATAGCATGTGATTATATTGAAATTTTTAAAAATGAACTTTTAATATATCCATTTATTGATGTATATATTTATAGGATGATTAATAACGATCATCGTATAATTCCTAAATTAGATGCTTTAAATTTTGAAATATGTGATGTTGGAATAAGTTTTATTATAAAGTATGATATATTTAAGAATGGTTTAGAATTCGAACCCGATGGAGCAGAAGATTTTTTATATTTAAACAAAATAAGAAATGCTGGTTATAAAATGATGATATCGCCTTATATTAAATATTATGTTCGTAACTTTGAATATAATGTTGATAATATTGGTAAAAGAGGATTTATAAATATATTCAATTCATTATTAACTTTTATGGGATATTTTTTTATTGTTCAAGATTAAAGAATGTTTATTATAGTAAACAATAATATTTGTTTTTAAACTTTTTTTTTGAAAAAAGACTTATGTGTAGGCTTTGGTTCAAATAATTCATTTGAATCATCTTTATCAGTATCATAATCATTATCATTATCACAATCATCAATCATATCATCATCGGAATCACCTGTTATAGTCTGTGTAATGGGTTCACCATTTTCATTTTCATAATGAACTTCATATTCAGAATCATACTCATCCATATTACGGGTGTCAATTGATATATATTTCTTTCCAGATTTAATATAAATAATTCCTGCATCATATATAAAACTAACATTTTGATTGAATTCAAATATATGTCCATATAAGGTATTTATTTCATATGGTAATAAATCAATTGGTATTAATCCAATTGTTCCACTTGTAATTTTATATGTTCTATCTCGTGTATCTTTATATATACCATCTCCATTATGTGTATTATGAACAACCATATCAAATCCACTAATATTTATTTTACCAGAAGAATAACCATATTCATTTCCCCAT
>Ga0214921_10008577_pt1 | contig 13200 bp, 12 predicted proteins | sample LL1505_MetaG_FD_177992 | JGI IMG/M metagenome (GOLD analysis project Ga0214921, IMG submission 177992) | Freshwater microbial communities from Lake Lanier, Atlanta, Georgia, United States - LL-1505 | ecosystem: Environmental > Aquatic > Freshwater > Lake | place: USA: Georgia | collected... | reverse complement strand
ACGAGGTTTTGGACAGCTCGATTAAAACCCGTTTGGTACAAATGCAAATCAATTTAAGCGCGTAACGATTAATTAAGAACATACGATTTATATCTAGGAGTAATTGATGCAACTGAACCCTTCCGAAATCAGCGAGCTGATCAAAAGTCGAATTAACGAATTAGGCGTTGATTCAAAAATTCGCAATGAGGGCACTGTTATTTCAGTGACCGATGGTATTTGCCGAGTTTATGGATTGTCGGGTGTTATGCAGGGCGAGATGCTGGAGTTCCCAGGCAATACCATTGGACTTGCTCTTAACTTAGAGCGAGACTCTGTTGGTGCTGTGGTGCTCGGTGAGTACACCCACATTAAAGAAGGCGACCCCGTTAAATGTACGGGACGTATTTTGGAAGTTCCTGTAGGTCCCGAACTGTTGGGCCGTGTTGTTGATGCCCTCGGGCAGCCGATTGATGGCAAAGGACCAATCAACAGCAAACTTACTGACTTTATTGAAAAAGTTGCACCTGGTGTTATTGCGCGCCAGTCGGTTAGTCAGCCTGTGCAGACTGGACTTAAGGCGATTGACTCAATGGTTCCTATTGGACGAGGTCAGCGTGAATTAATTATTGGCGACCGTCAAACTGGTAAGACTGCGGTGGCCGTTGATGCCATCATCAATCAAAAGGGTAAGGGCGTTTACTGTATTTATGTGGCAATCGGTCAAAAAGCTTCCACCATTGCTAACGTAGTTCGTAAATTAACAGAGCTTGGCGCAATGGAATACACCATTGTGGTTGCTGCTAGCGCATCGGAATCAGCGGCAATGCAGTATTTGTCTGCTTACGCAGGTTGTACGATGGGAGAATACTTCCGCGATCGCGGAGAGGACGCTCTGATTATTTATGATGATTTAACCAAACAAGCGGTTGCATATCGTCAAATCTCCTTGTTGCTGCGCCGGCCACCAGGTCGCGAAGCATATCCTGGCGACGTATTTTATTTACACTCACGACTTCTTGAGCGTGCCGCTCGAGTCAATGCCGATTACGTTGAAAAATTTACGAATGGTGCAGTAAAGGGTAAAACCGGATCATTAACAGCCTTGCCAGTAATTGAGACGCAGGCCGGAGACGTATCCGCATTCGTGCCAACAAACGTAATTTCGATTACTGATGGACAGATCTTCCTTGAAACCGACTTATTTAATGCGGGCGTACGCCCAGCAATTAACGCCGGTATCTCGGTCTCACGCGTTGGTGGAGCAGCCCAAACAAAAGTAATTAAGAAGCTTTCTGGTGGTATTCGTACTGACTTAGCTCAGTATCGTGAGCTCGCAGCCTTTGCGCAGTTCGCATCCGACCTTGACGAAGCAACGCGCAAGCAGTTGGAACGCGGTAAGCGGGTGACTGAACTATTAAAGCAGCCACAATACAACCCGATGCAGGTTTGGCAATTAGCTGCCTCACTATATGCAGTGAACAACGGCTTCTTTGATGATCTGGAAATTAAACAGATTTTGCCTTTTGAAAAAGGCTTACATGAGCACCTGAAGTCAAAGTACGCAGATTTAGTTGGTCGTATTGAGGACACGAAAGATTTAAGCAAAGATGATGAATCGGCATTACGTGCGGCGATTGAAGACTTTAAGCGCTCGGGCTCTTTCTAATTTAGGCAATCATGGCAGGCACAAAAGAAATACGCAGCAAGATCAAGAGCGTTCAAAATACACGCAAGATCACGAAAGCCATGGAAATGGTGGCCGCATCGAAAATGCGTCGTGCACAAGAGCGTATGCGCTCAGCAAGACCCTATTCGGAAAAAATTAAAGCGATTGCTGCGCATCTAGCAAAAGCAAATCCAGAGTACCGACCGGCCTACATGGTGGTGCGTGCTCTTAAAAAGGCCGGCGTGATTTTAGTTAGCACGGATAAGGGATTATGTGGCGGCTTAAACACTAACGTTCTGCGCTTAATTACCAATCAGGTGCGAGAGTTTAAAGACAAGGATGTTTCTATTGAATTTACTGCCATTGGCTCAAAAGGTTTGCAGTTTTTGAATCGAGCTAAGGCTAAGCTCTTATCTCAGTCCGTGCATTTAGGCGACACCCCTCACATGGATGCACTGATTGGGGCAATTTCGGCTCAATTAAGCGCATTCGAACGTGGTGAGGTGGATGCGGTCTATTTAGCTTATACGCGCTTTATTAACACGATGAAACAAGAGCCGGTTTTAGAACAACTCTTGCCCCTTCAATCCTCTGAATTAAATCAGGAAGGAAGCGGCGGTCATGGCTGGGATTACATTTACGAGCCTGATGCCGAATCGGTTTTAAATGGACTATTAAAGCGTTACGTAGAAGCTCTGATTTATCAAGCTGTGGCAGAGAATATGGCTTCTGAGCAATCGGCCCGAATGGTAGCAATGAAAGCCGCATCAGATAATGCGAAAAACGTTATTGGTGAGCTGCAGTTGATTTATAACAAAACTAGACAGGCGGCGATTACTAAAGAGTTATCAGAAATTGTGGCTGGAGCTGCAGCGGTTTAGTTTGCAAAAATTTAAAGTTTAAATAGCGGAGAAATATAATGAGCAACGGAAATATCGTTCAATGTATTGGTGCGGTGGTAGATATTAAATTTCCACGAAATGAAATGCCCAACATTTATGATGCTTTGACGCTGGTGGAAAGCAAGGAAGCCTCGTTTGCAGAAAAAGGCTTAACTTTTGAGGTCCAACAGCAAATTGGAGACGGTGTGGTTCGTGCAATTGCAATGGGCTCCAGTGATGGATTGCGCCGCGGCATGGAAGTTAAAGCAAGCGGTGCCGGTATCATTGTCCCGGTGGGCCCCGCGACCTTGGGTCGAATTATGGATGTGCTTGGGAGACCCATTGATGATGCTGGGCCGATAGCAACCCAAGATCGTCGAGCCATACATCAGCTTGCCCCAAAATTTGATGAGCTTTCTCCATCAGTTGATTTGTTAGAAACAGGCATTAAGGTGATCGATTTGGTCTGCCCATTTGCTAAGGGCGGTAAGGTTGGTCTGTTCGGTGGTGCGGGTGTGGGCAAGACGGTCAATATGATGGAGCTCATCAATAACATTGCTAAACAACATTCCGGTTTGTCAGTATTTGCTGGCGTTGGAGAGCGCACTCGTGAAGGTAATGACTTTTATCATGAGATGAAAGAGTCTAACGTTATCGATAAGGTGGCCATGGTATTTGGTCAGATGAATGAGCCGCCTGGAAACCGTTTACGAGTTGCCTTGACAGGCTTAACAATGGCCGAGGCGTTCCGCGATGAAGGGCGCGACATTTTATTCTTCGTCGATAATATTTATCGCTATACGCTTGCGGGTACTGAAGTGTCTGCTTTGCTTGGCCGCATGCCATCATCTGTTGGATATCAGCCAACCTTGGCGGAAGAAATGGGTAAGTTGCAAGAACGCATCACGTCAACAAAGACTGGGTCTATCACGTCGATACAGGCAGTTTATGTTCCAGCCGATGACTTGACCGATCCCTCGCCAGCTACTACTTTTGCGCACTTAGACTCCACAGTTGTTCTATCGCGTGATGTGGCTGCGCTCGGTATTTACCCAGCAGTGGATCCCTTGGACTCTACGAGCCGTCAGCTCGATCCACAGGTGGTAGGTACGGAGCATTATGAGGTTGCTCGTGGTGTACAGATTACATTGCAAAAGTATAAAGAACTGCGCGACATTATTGCGATTTTAGGTATGGATGAGTTGTCTCCTGATGATAAATTGGCCGTGGCACGTGCTCGCAAAATACAGCGTTTCTTATCACAGCCTTTCCATGTAGCTGAAGTGTTTACAGGCTCTCCTGGTAAATATGTACCGCTTAAAGAAACTATTCGTGGATTTAAGATGATTATTAGTGGAGAGTTGGATCATCTTCCTGAGCAGGCCTTTTACATGGTTGGCTCGATTGATGAGGCAATTGAAAAGGCGAAAAAACTGTAATGGCAACAATCCGTGTTGACGTTGTAAGTGCAGAGCAGTCAATTTTTAGTGGCGAGGCAAAATTTGTCGCTTTACCAGGAGAATCTGGTGAGCTTGGTATATTGCATGGCCATACTCCGTTGATTACACGGATACGGCCAGGCACCGTTCGCATTGAAAAGCCCGATGGCGATGAAGAGCTTGTATTCGTTGCTGGAGGGTATCTAGAGATTCAGCCAGACTGCGTAATTGTTTTGGCAGATACTGCAATTCGTGGCCATGATCTTGATGAGGCAAAAGCCATTGAAGCAAAAAAACGTGCAGAAGAGGCAATGCAAAATCGTGCCGGCGACTTTGATATTGCTCACGCGCAATCGGAGTTTGCAATGGCCGCTGCACAGTTGGCGGCAATATCCCGTTTTCGCCGAAAAAAATAAGTATTTAATTGCTAGTTAACGACCGCTTCTTAAAAGCCTGTTTAGGCGAAAAAACTGATCGGACACCGCTGTGGCTAATGCGCCAAGCAGGGCGCTATTTACCTGAATACAACGCAACGCGCGCTAAGGCAGGTAGTTTTTTAGGTCTTGCCAAGAATCCCGCTTATGCCACAGAGGTTACATTGCAGCCTTTGGATCGTTATCCTTTAGATGCGGCTATTTTATTCTCTGATATTTTGACAATCCCAGACGCCATGGGTTTGGGATTACAGTTTGCGGCGGGAGAGGGCCCTAGTTTTCAGCACCCATTACGCAATGAAGACGAAGTAAAAAAACTAAGGCCGGCAGATTTGCAACAACTTCAGTATGTATTCGATGCAGTTGCGCAAATACGCCAGGCATTAGTACAGGATAGTAAACAACGGGTGCCGCTCATCGGGTTTTCTGGAAGCCCATGGACTCTAGCCTGCTACATGATTGATGGCTCAAGCTCCGATGACTTTAGGCATGCCAAAACGATGATGTTTAATCGCCCTGATTTACTAAAACATGTATTAGATATCAATGCTCAATCAGTGGCTGCATATTTAAATGAACAACTGCGTTCGGGAGCCCAAGCCCTGATGATTTTTGATACTTGGGGTGGACTGTTACCAGACGGCTGGTATCAACGAATTTCTTTGGCCAGCATGCGCAGCGTAATTGATCAACTTCCACGAGAAGTGAATGGTCAAAAAGTTCCTATTATTATTTTTACCAAGGGCGGCGGCCTATGGTTAGAAGACATGGCTGACTCCGGCGCCGATGTGATTGGCCTTGATTGGACCATGTCGATTGCCAAGGCTAGAACCCTATTGGCATCAAAAAATAAACCCTTGGCTCTACAGGGAAACTTTGATCCCATCGCCCTTTTCGCAAAACCCGAACAAATTACGCAAGAAGCATTTTGTATTCTAGATTCTTTAGGAAGCGCCCCGCCCTTAAAGCCCGGACTTCATCCATTGGATGGCCACATTTTTAATTTGGGCCATGGAATATCTCAATTTACTAATCCAGAAGCGGTTACAGTTTTGGCTAAGGCCGTTTCGGAGCATTCTGCACAACTGAGAAAACCAAGCTAAATAAGGTAAGTCCCTATAAATTAAGGGTTTTAAGGGCCACTTATGCACACCGATGGCCCATTAGACCGATTTCATAGAGATTAAAGATAAAGCGAAAGCATTAAATCCTGAAAGATCTACAAGCCATTGATTTTATTAGTTTTTTATAATGAGCATCTGATTGGGTTGAGATTTACTCTTTTATGCAATTATCGTTACGGGCCCTACATATAGGGGTTATCCACAAAGTTATCCACAGATCATAAAAGTAGATACTCATTTGAAAAGTCCTGAAAAAATCATCGTTCAGGTGATATTGGATAAGCCTCTTAAAGATGTCTTTGATTACATCTGGAATGAAGCACATTTAAGGACCACACCAAAATTAGGCATGCTTGTAGAGCTTCCATTTGGCAGCTCTTCTCTTGTAGGGATTGTGGTGGGGGTGAGCACTCACTCGAATATTGAGCTGGCAAAACTAAAGGCTGTAAAAACACTGTCACCGCTTCCTTGTTTGGATAAAAAAATTAGAGAGCTCGCAGAATTTGCTTCGCGATACTATATTTATGGCCTTGGAGAAACCCTGCTTCCAGCCATTCCGAAATGGTGGAGAAGCCCAGCCAATTGGGAAAAAGGTTTAGGCGTTGCTCGAATCGACAAATTAAACGTCATAAAAATCACACCCTTCCATGATAAGGTCATAGACCCAGAACAATTAAATCAAGACCAAGTAGATGCCCTGAGGCATCTTTCTGACGCCGACCATAAAAAGTTTCAGACTCTATTTTTGAACGGCGTTACTGGAAGCGGAAAGACCGCAGTTTACTTAAATTATCTTCAGCAAGTCATCAGTAATCATCGTGATGCTCAGGTATTGATTCTTTTACCAGAAATAAATCTTACGCCACAACTGGAACGAAGAATAGCTAGCCATATGCCAAATCAAGAAATGGCAGTATTACATAGCGGTTTAAGCGATAAACAGCGAGCAAGGGCCTGGTATGCGGCAACAACTGGTAAAGCCAAGGTTATTCTCGGCACGCGCCTATCGATATTGACCCCTATTCCAAACTTAGCCACTATTGTGGTTGATGAAGAACACGATAGCTCGTTTAAGCAACAGGAGGGATTAGGCTACTCCGCTAGAGACCTTGCAATTTGGCGTGCAAAAAATGAGAGCATCCCAATTTTATTATGTTCAGCAACGCCGTCATTAGAAACCTGGCACGCAATTGGGCAAGGGCGCTACAAAGAAATAAAATTAAGCGAGCGCATTCATCAGGCGCAAATGCCGATAATAGAATTAATACAAACACAGCAGGCAGATCGCGGCACAGTAATTAGCGGAATTTTTAAGCGGACCCTACAAAATAATTTTCAAGAGGGCCGTCAAGCATTAATATTTGTAAATCGGAGAGGCTTTGCTCCCGCACTATCTTGCGGTTCGTGTGATTGGCTTTCCGAGTGTCCTGACTGTTCGGGTTTTATGGTGATGCATAAGCAGCTTGGATCTCGCAGGTCACCAGTTTTATGTTGTCATCATTGCGGTTTAACAAAATCAGTACCGCGATCGTGTCCAAAATGTGGCGATAGTGACTTGCTTCCCTTGGGCAGGGGAACTCAAAAAATTGAAGAGCAAATAAGAGAGATTATTCCGCAAGCAAAAGTCCTAAGAGTAGATGCCGATACTGCTCGGACTGGAAAATTAAGTGAAGCATTGTTTACAAAAATTCATCAGGGTGAGGCCGATATCATTGTTGGTACGCAAATGCTTAGTAAGGGCCATGACTACCAAAATATCGGATTGGTATGCGTATTAGATGCCGATGCGAGACTCTATTCCAATGACTACCGAGCTCCTGAAACCTTGTTTGCCCAACTGGTCCAGGTAGCGGGCCGTGCCGGACGTTCTGGGGGTGAACAAGCCAAGATGTTGATTGAGACTCGCTATCCAAACGATCCGGTCTACCAATATTTGTGCAATTACGATCTTGCAGGATTTATGAAACACCTTCTCAAAGAACGTCAAGATAGCCGCCTGCCGCCCTATGTTAGTCAAGCTTTGGTACATGCACAATCAACACATATGGCTGATTCCTTGAATTTTCTAGCGGGGGCAAAAGTATTTTTAGAAAAAAAAAGCCCCAATCAAGGTCGATTGGTTTGCTTTGATCCCGTGCCAAAAGCTCTGGCCAAAGTAGCTGGTAAGGAGCGTGCTCAGTTGTTAATTGAGGCAGAAAGCAGGACTCAACTGCAGACCCAACTCAATGCCCTCGATGAATTTCTTCGTAACCAGTCCACTGGCAGAATTACCAAACAGGGCAAGGTGCGCTGGTCTATTGAGCGCGACCCATTACTAATCTAATATTAGAGGGTAGTATCGTAAGCAGCGGGGCTAAGTAGTGCATCAAGCTCCGAAGCAATTAACACCTCGCCCTTGCACTTAATTTTAAAAAGCCATATCTCATACGGTTTAGAATTTATTGTTTCAGGCGCGTCGATAGCTATTTGATTCACTTCCACAATCGTGCCGCTGATTGGAGCGTGAATATCACTTGCTGCTTTCAAGGACTCAATGCTTGCACATGCTTGACCTTGAATAACCTCAGCCCTGAGCTCTGGAAGCTGTACAAACATCACATCTCCTAAAGCCTCTTGTGCATGATTGCTAATACCAACCCAATACATTCCATCCGCACCCACCTTGACCCACTCGTGCGTGCTGGCAAATAAAAGCCGATCTAAATCATTCATTCAAATATTCTATTGGTAATTACCAACCCTATTGAATCAACATGGCGAGAACGTATTGCTATGACAAAACGTTGGGCGACTGACATTGATCTGAAAAAATGAGAGTGCCCTAAAAAGCTCAGGCAATCCTTATGGGGCGGGATTTAGGTCTTTGCGGAACCTGTTCGATGGGTCCGGTTATAGAGACAGCTAGCGCAAATCCAGCGTTGCTTTCGATTACTTGTTGGTATCCAGGTGCCGCCCTCTAAGCGCTTTTCCCGACTGCAAGACGAGCAGAATTTCAGGCTGGGAGAGGTATCTTGGGTTGGTGCTGGGGTGGTAGATGTGGTCATAACGGAATCTGATAAATCTGCTCGAAACCGCTATTTTACCTCGTTTCCCCAATGCTAGAGGGGCTTAACAGAACCTGAACGGAATCGGCCGTTTTGTTGCCGTCAAAGTCTAACCAAGCCTTTTCTTTGAAATCATAAAGTTTGCAGGTTTTTGCGGTATCAAAATACCATTTCCAAGAAAATGGCTGAACAATAATTCTTTCTGGCAGCAGAGTTTCGAGGCGATTTTGGGCTGCTTTCAAGTTATAAAGCGGAACGCTCATATCGACATGATGAGCTGTGTGCTCCATGATGTGGTGCATTAATGCACCCCAGTAAAAATTAAACGTCAAATGAACCGTAGTTGAAACAAAGGGCTGGGCACGAAGCCATTCGGCTTTGTTGTCATACCAAGCAACTGAAGGGTGGGTGTGATGCACATACACCACGAAACCAATCATCCCATTCCAAAATAAATATGGCACAACAAAGCCGCAAAGAAGTGCGAGGGTAACGGATTGCCCAGTACTAACTGCTGAGGCAACCAAGGCACCAATCCAGATGAGGGCAAAGGCGCTTACTAACAGATTATCTTTTAGAAAGATGGAGCGTTCTGCCGGCTTATATTTTTTATTGGGGAAGAACATTTTGTTCCACCAAATTTCAACTAAATAATAGGTAACCGGCCCAAAACCACTGCGGTAGTGACGCTCAAGGGCTTTACGCCATGGTGGAAGTGCATCGTATTCATCTTTGGCGAGTGGTGCCCAGACAAAATCAAAGCCCTTTAAATTAGTTTGTCCATGATGGACTACGTTGTGACCGATATCCCACAGGCTATATGGCGTCAAGGAGGGTAAAAAGGCAATTCTTCCCAATACCTTATTCAAATTGCGGTATGGAGTGAAGCTTTGATGGCAAGCGTCATGGCCTAGAATAAAAATGCGGCCCGTTATAAAACCGGCAACAATGCCAAATAAAACTTTAATTAGAATGTTTTCAAAGTAAACAGTTGCTGCAATACAAGCAAGCCATAACACTGAATCTAATGTCAGAAGAGCAATTGCTTTAAGTGTTTGTCCTTCGGTCATGGGTGTGAGCCAAGAGCGGATTACGCGACGATGAGGGAGTGGGAGCTCCGGGCTCAAGGGCGTTGCTGTGTTGGCCAATGCTTGACCAGTATGGAGGGCGCTATTTATTTCTGACACATTTACTTTCTAAGTTAGCCCAAATAATAGTGGTTTTTTGGGTTTTTGGTGTTATAGGACCTGTGCTGCCCTAATTTTGGCGCGCCCGGCAGGAATCGAACCTGCGACCCTTGGCTTCGGAGGCCAATACTCTATCCACTGAGCTACGGGCGCCAATTTCGGCAAAATAGACTTATTGTAAGTGCCTCTCTTATTAATGCACTCGGTATAATCAAAATTCGTCAAATTTGTTTACTAGATAACCCAATTAATCATTATGAGCGAAGAGCACGGAAGTTTAATTAAAAACATAAAACAGCTTTCTATTGCAGTGATTGCAAGTTTTTTTATACCGTTGATCATCATTTTTCTACTAATTGTCTATGTCAGCAGTGGAAAAAAAGTAGATACCAATAGTTCAGAACAGTCCACCTTGGCGCTGATTAAGCCTGTAGGGCAGTTAAATTTTAAAGATGCCAGTGCGCCACGTGAAATGCTCACAGGTGAGGCGGTTTATAAGGCCGTATGCGCCTCATGCCATAACTCTGGTGCTGCCGGAGCCCCTAAGTTTGCTGATGCTTCATCATGGGGCGGTCGAATCGGCAAAGGTTACGAGGCTTTGTATGCTTCCGTCATAAAGGGCAAGGGTGCGATGCCTGCGCGGGGTGGCGCAAACCCGACCGATATTAGTGATTATGAAATTGCACGCTCGGTTGTCTACCTTGCTAATTCAGCGGGCGGTAAGTTTTCCGAACCAAAGGCCCCAGCAGAAAAACCTGCCACCAAGTAAGGTTTAACCTTTGTTCTTGAGCGACAGGGCTATTTGATAGGCATCATTTTTGCTTAATCCATACATGGCACTTAGGGTAGCGGCAATATCTTTGCTGCTCATATGTTGTCCCAAGAGCCCTGCCAGCTGATTGGGTTCTGCAAGACCTAAGTCAACATTTTTTTGTTGGGCGCCACTGAGCATCACAACAAACTCCCCCTTGAGGTTGTTGGGGTTTTCAAGCCAGAGTTCGATCTCATTAGGTTTTAGCAGATGAACACTCTCAAACTTTTTACTCAGTTCCCGTCCAATAAAAACCCTCCGTTCGTCACCAGCTAGCACCCTCAATTTGAGCAATGTTTTGGATAGTCGGTGAGGGCTTTCATAAAACACAGTGGGCAAGGGGTTTTGAATCATTTGTTTGATGGTTTGTTCAAGCTCCTTATATTGAGTTGGCAAAAACCCAAGGAATTGGAATTGACCATTGGATTCCACCATGATGGATCCGGCAATCGATAAGGCAGCACTAATTGCGCTTGCCCCAGGAATGGGAATCACCCGAAATCCTGCCGCCATAACTTGCATCACAAGACGTGCTCCAGGATCAGAAATTCCTGGGGTGCCAGCATCAGATAAATAAGCCCAGCGCTGACCAATATAAAGATGACCTATCAGGGCAGACGCACCCTCCATTTCATTGTGCTCATGCAAGGCAAGAAGCGGCTTTCGAATATCAAATTGTTTTAGTAGTTGAGCGCTGTGTCGGGTATCTTCACAGGCAATGCCATCGACATGATTCAAAACATGCAGGGCTCGAAGGGTGATATCTCCTAAATTGCCAATCGGCGACGCAACCACATAGAGCGCAGCGCTAGGAAGTTCTTGCTCTGAGAGAAAATGAAGGATGGTTTTGTCCATGGAGAAATAAAGCCTTATAAAATTGATTATCCCTATAAATATGGGGAAAGAACACCATCTACTTTAGAGATAAAACTGGCCTAATCAGAGCATAATAGTCATATGAAAATGAAATCAATCGATCGGCTTACGGCTAGAGCAGAGCAACATTTTGCAGATAGTATTTCTGTAAAGCAAGAAGGTTCAATTCTATTGCCAACGCACGTGGCTAAAGCAACAGTTTTAATGAGTAACTGCCTTCATGAGGGTGGCAAGGTAATGGTGTGCGGCAACGGCGGGTCTGCTGCAGATGCCCAGCATTTTGCTGCAGAGTTAATGGGGCGTTTTGAACGCGAACGTCGCGAATTAGCGGCACTTGCATTAACTACCGACACCTCGATCTTAACTGCCATTGGGAATGATTACAGCTACGAGGATGTATTTAGTAAACAGGTTCGTGGTATCGGACGGGTAAACGATATTTTGATAGCGATTTCCACATCTGGCAATTCTAAGAATGTGATTAAAGCGATTGAGGCGGCAAAAAAAATAGGTATTCACATTATTGCGTTGACGGGTAATGGCGGAGGAAAGATGGCCAGCTTATTAAGTGGAGACGATGTTCATTTGTGCGTTCCCGCTTCTCGCACAGCGCGCATTCAAGAGACACATTTATTATTGTTGCATTGCCTCTGTGATGGAGTTGATCATGTTTTATTTGATGAGGAATAAAAATGCTCCGATGGATTAATGCTGTATGTCTCGCGCTCATCGTTACCCAACTTACGGCTTGCGGAGTGTTTATTGTTGGAGGGATGGTTGGCGGCGCAACTATTTTGGCCGATCGAAGAACGCCAGCTGTTCAGGCCATCGACTTGGGAATTGAGCTTGAGGCAAATAGCCAGCTTTCAAGAAAATTTGGTGATAACGCCCATATTGTGGTCGTATCGTTTAATCAAAAAGTGTTGTTAATTGGCGAAGCAAAAGAAGAGTCCATAAAAAATCAAGCAAGCGCTGATGTAAAGGTAATGAAAAATGTGCGCTCGTTGTTTAATGAAATCATTATTGGACCTAACAGCACGTTCGGTGCACGGGCTAGTGACTCTTATCTAGCCTCGAGGATTAAGTCACAGCTTGTCTTTACCGCGGACATTCCCTCAAATTCGATGAATATATCGGTGGAGGGCGGACGAGTTTATTTGATGGGGATGCTAAGCCAAGAAGAGGCGGATAAAGCCAAACAAATAGTTAGCAAAGTAAATGGGGTAAGACAAGTTTTTGCCTTTTTTGACATTATTTCTGAGGCAGAAAAGCAGCGCCTAGAAAAAGAGGGTAAGGCTAGAACATCCCAGCCGGACACTAATCCGACGTCAAACTAAGCAAACTTTCACCCTCTTTGGTCTAGGGAAAAGTTTTTTTAGAGACGGGGAGGAAAAAAAATAGAAATCGGTTCTCAAAACTAAGGGTTTACACTTACTTTATGGAGCAATGACTTTCAGGCTTTTAGATGTCGCAGAACCCTACATCCATAAGTCCTTGATTTTACAAAAACCTTACAAAATGCACTTACTTTTTTGTAAGAAAGTAATGAAATAACCGAGAGAAGGTGTTGACATATATCTAAGGGTATGTCATAGTCATAGACTTCGCTGATTTTTTGTAGTTTTTGGATCAGCCTTCTTTAAAAATTAGTCAACCGATAATTGTGGGTACTGAGTAAAGGCATCCAGTCCTTCGGGACAGATGTAAATAAACAGTACTCATAGACAGTAAAAAGATTTGGTTTTATTACCAAGTC
>Ga0214921_10008576_pt1 | contig 13202 bp, 11 predicted proteins | sample LL1505_MetaG_FD_177992 | JGI IMG/M metagenome (GOLD analysis project Ga0214921, IMG submission 177992) | Freshwater microbial communities from Lake Lanier, Atlanta, Georgia, United States - LL-1505 | ecosystem: Environmental > Aquatic > Freshwater > Lake | place: USA: Georgia | collected... | reverse complement strand
ACCACCTTTGAAATCGCCGCTAAACGTTTATCGGCCGATGTGATTAATTTAGATATCTCGACTTCATCCACTACGAAAGGCGAGAGCCTCATCGATACGATTGATAATTTGATTGCGATGCAGGCCGACATTTTTGTGGTGCGCCACAGCGTATCGCGTGCACCCATTGAGATTGCGAACCATGTGCCGCCCTATGTGCATGTGATTAATGCGGGCGACGGCAGCCACCAGCATCCGACGCAGGGTTTACTCGATATGTTCACCATGCGTCACTTTAAACAAGACTTCACAAAGTTGAAGGTGGCGATTGTGGGGGATATTGTTCATAGTCGCGTAGCCAAATCCAATATTCATGCGCTCACTGCGCTCGGCTGCACCGATATTCGGGTAATTGGCCCAGAGAGTTTGTTGCCCAATGACTTAGATCTATTAGGTGTGAAGGTCTTTCACAACATGGAAGAGGGTTTACGCGGCGTAGATGTAGTGATGACCTTGCGTATTCAGAAAGAACGCATGGAGGTCGGGAATGTTCCTGAGGGAGCCGCTTTTTTTGCCCAGTTTGGTCTAACCCAAGAGCGCCTAGCTTTAGCCAAGCCCGATGCGATTGTGATGCACCCCGGCCCCATGAACCGCGGCGTCGAGATTGATTCAAAAGTCGCAGATGGCGCGCAGTCGGTCATTCTGAAACAAGTCACCTTTGGGATCGCAGTGCGTATGGCCGTGATGTCAATTGTGGCGGGTAATTAAGAACCACCATAAAGAACACCCAATTAATATAGTGACGGATCTATTACCGCAGATTACCAAACGGAAGCGCTGGCTCATTCTGTCGCACGCATTCAATATGGATGGACGGGCAGCGAGTCAAACCATTACCGATAAGATCCCCTATTTTTTAGAGGCTGGGGTAAAACCTACTGTGTTCAGTTCGATTACGGGCATCAAAGACAACCGCTTTTCGCACTATCAATTTTTAGCCTGGGGGCCAGCTGCCTTTCGGTTTGACTTTCGGCATTGGTTCGCCAATCAATTCGGTCGGGGAGTACTGTATAAATTTGTGACCACTAGCATTTCTATCCTACTGGCACCATTCATTGCTATAGAAAAAATGCTGTTAGGATTTTCTAGTCAATGGTCCTGGGCCATGCCTGCCTATCTGCATGGAAAACAGCTCATCCAAAATAAACAAGTCGATTTGGTCTATTCCACTGCGGGGGCTTGGTCTGCGCAGCTCGCTGCCTTATGGCTCAAAAAGAGTACGAATGTGTTTTGGATGGCCGAGATACACGATCCGCTTGTTATCCGCAATAGCCCCGATGATTTGGGTTTTGCAACACCACGCAATCGCGACGCCCGATGCAGAAAGTGGCTAGAGACCCAAATTTGCAAACATGCGGATGTGGCCTGGTGGTTTACCGATGGGGCAGTGCATTACGCAAAACTACGCAACCCCAATTTAAACAAACCGGGTAATGCCAAAGGGGTAATGGTAATACCAGGGGCAGAGCCACCCGGAACTGCTGGAGAAGTAAACCCAGTCGCTAAGCAGGCAGAACCTAGGAAAGAAAAGCGGCAAGAACAAAAACGATTAGCATTCCGAGCAAAAGAAATGCGGCCTTATCAATATGGATCACATTTGGTGATTAGCCACTTTGGCTCTTTGGCGAAGAACCGCTCGATTTCGACCATCCTTAATCGACTACCCTTTCTCTTTAAAAACCATCCGGAAGCACGCAATGCCATTCAGGTCCATGTGTATGGAGCGAAGGTCGATTCCTTAACGGCAGATGCCATTAGCCAGCATGGGTTTGCGGATCTGGTGATCGAACATGGCCGGATTGAAAAAGATCCCGTTACCGGCAAATCCGGGCGCGAGCGCATTGCAGAGCGCATGCAGGCCTCCGATGTACTTTTGTTGCTGCACGGTGATGATGAATGGTGTGCAGAATATATTCCGTCCAAGATGTACGAATACTTCTGGATGGGCAGACCCATTTGGGCCATCACCCACCGCAACCCCCAGATGAATGCTTTGCTTGCTGAGCGCAATGCCTATATTAGCGCTGCCGATGATGCGGCTTCGATTGATGAGGCCCTAGAGAGAATTTGGATCGATTGGCAGCAGAAAAACCTGATGCAATTAGCCTGGAAGCCAATTGGGGTGGATCAGGCGGCGCAACGAATCTTACAATTCTTAGAACCCCTATAAACGGTAAAAGCCCAATGAAACTGACTGCTCCAGCTATTTCAATTAATTTCTTCATTTAACGAATTTCTACCCCATGACCAATCAACCTGTGCGCAATCTTGTTTTGTATAGCTGCACCTTTCGAAAAGACTTAAAACGAACGGTGAAATTGGCGCAGAGCATTCAGAAGCACAACACGACCAATATTCCGTTTTACGTATCGGTTCCAGAAGAAGACGTTTCCCTCTTTAAAGAATGCCTCTTTGCATTTGATGTGATGGTCTTTAATGAAAAAGAGATTTTTGAAAAAAACCCGAAATTAGATATTACGAAGTTGTATCAGATCCGCGGCGGTCTACGGCAACAGGTCATCAAGTCCGAATTCTGGCGATTAGGCCTTTCGGAAAACTATTTAGTGCTGGATGCGGATTGCGTCTTTATCCGGGATTTTGATGAGCGCGACTTTATTGTCAAAGACGACATTCCGTATTCGATCGTTCATGAGGGCAGGGATGTATTGCAAGCGACCGATCGCTTTGGCCCAAAACAAATCCGCCAGCATTTTTTAAATGACCGCGTGCCCATTAAGCAAGCATTGGGGAGAGAAGGCGTGACCTATGACTTTGGCTATGCCCCCTTTTTGTGGAGCACCAAGGTATGGGAGTCCCTGAACACCAATTACCTCACACCTAATGGCATGAGCTTTTTAGATGCAGTTGAGCTCTGCGGTTCGGAATTTACCTGGTATGGGGAATCGTTAATGAATTTTAGAGCCATCCCCATTTACCCCCGAGAGCAGCTCTTTAAGCATTACCACTACGAGCATCAGCTTTGGGCTGATCAGCTACTGGGTTACACAGAGGCAATCCTTGCTAAAGATTGCCTGGGAGTGGTCTATCAATCAAACTGGGAGAGTTGGGGTGACTATGGCCCCAGTAAGAAGACCATTTCTTCTCGGATTTTACGTTCAGCCAAGCGCCACCTTAAAAAATTACAGTTTAAGTTGCGCATCCTTGGCCGTATTCTGGGATGAGCACCCCTGTGCTGGATTTATCTGCAATCACCTTACTCTGCGTTGAAACCAGGGATCCAGCCCTAGCTCATTTTGCGATTCAGAAGTGCACTCAGCAAGCCCGCTTTGGCAAGATTGTGCTCATTACCGATTTGGCTAAACTGATCAATCAGCCAAATGATCAAGTAGGTCAACAAAAAGAAGATCAAGACAAGAATCAGCAAGTAAATCAGAAGGCAGACCAAAAGGTATCCAAATTAGAGGGGGTTGAGTATGTTCAGGCTCCGCCAATTAAAACCACCAAAGACTATTCTGATTTGATGCTCACGAGCTTGCGCCAATACGTCTCTGGCTCCCACGTTTTAATCATTCAATGGGATAGCTTTATTGTTCATCCTGAGCTGTGGTGCAACGATTTTCTGCAATACGATTATATTGGCGCAGTCTGGCCGCATCACCCCGATACACCAGTCGGTAATGGCGGGTTTTCACTCAGATCAGTCAAGTTATTAGAGGCGCTAGAGAGCCCAAAGATTACAAAGCGCCACCCCGAAGACTTTTGCATCTGCGTCGATAACAGGGAGCTCCTAGAAAGCGAGTTCGGAATTCAGTTTGCGCCAACACATATCGCAGAGCAATTTGCGGTCGAGCGTAGCGAATGGCATCCTGCTTTTGGATTTCATGGGTTTTTTAACTTGGGCAAAGTGATAAGTGCAGAAGAGTTAAGTCACTTTTTAGATTTACTGCCTGATGCGTATTTGGAAGGAGTCGATACCTACGACCTAGTGAATTACTTGTATGATCACAATAATAATGATCTTGCGCAACGTATCTGGAAGCGGATACAGTTTAAATGGCGATATCGTAAGCGCTACCTGGCAATGGCATGGCATCTAAGGTAATTAAGATAAAAATAGGTATTAAAATCAAACCAATACAATCCATAATGAGTAATCAAAAGCGCAGCCATCAAACTCAGAACGATCGGATTTGGGCCTATACGACGATGACAGCCTCATTTGCCTTGCTCTTGATTTGGGTGGTGCCTAATACGATTTTGTTGCGGCATGTGCTGCTGGCCATTGCATTTCTGGCTTCGCTGATGGTGATGAAGACCAATGCGGAATTATTCATCCGCATGAAGACCGCCATTTTTCCGCTGGCAGTGCTATCTCTTTTATTTATTTGGGTTGGGATTCATTACTTTTTCTTTTCGCTGAACCCGGAACTTGAGCTCAAAGAAATCACCAGCTTGTGGGTAAGAACTTTTCTAGGATTTGTGGCAGCGATTGGCTTAGGAATTTCCCTCCGCAAATACCCAGAGCTAATGAAGTTCTTTTATTTTGCAGTATTTCTAACCCCCTTGCTAAATGTAGGCTCTTATTTTTATAGTTCGTATTTAAGGGGCGCATTTCTGCACCCTGGGGCAATCGTCTCCTTCCTGTTTGCAAAGATCGAAACTGCTTACTTTGGCGCTATTGCTGGTGCGGTTGCAGTGGGAAATTTAATTCGGTTATTAGCAACTTCAGTCCAAAAGGGTAATAAAAAGTACATTTTTCTCTTTTCGGCAGGATTAATTTTAGTGATGGCATCATCGATTCTGTCTGGCACGAAGAATGGGGTAGCAATTCAGGTATTCCTTTATATATTTCTGGTAATTTTTCTTATCGGATCATATGTGGCTAGTAGGCAGTTTTTTAATCCGAAAAACCTAGCAATCATTGGCTTAATACTCCTAACCTTGGGCTTTGCAGCAAATTTTCATAAAAAGACCTCAACGGGTTGGAATAGTATTTTTGCCGATGTGGTGGTGGCTATAGACATTGATCAACATACGCAGTGGCAGAAAAGAGAGGGATCTGTAACGACGCCATTAAATTACCTGGGCAATCCAGCAGCCTCAAATACGTATTACCGTGCAGCCTATGCTACTGCGGGCATTCGGTTGATTAGCATGTATCCATTGGGTTATGGATCGATTAATCAATCCTTTGTTGGTATTCAAAAAATCGCAGGTATTCAGAGCGATCATCTTGGGCAAATTCACAGTGGCTGGATTGATTTTGGCCTGGCATTTGGCATACCAGGTTTAGCCATCGTTTTTTTAACACTTTTAAGTACGATTTACATCGGCTTTCGTAATCACCCTTATTCAAACTTAGTGCCAATTGTCATTTGTATTACGTTAATACCGTTCTGCTTGATTGCTGAAACGAGTTACAAGCAGTACTTTGAATCGCTCATATTCTTCATTGCCTTATCGGCATCCATGGTGGTATTTAATGTCTTTCCAGCAGTACAAGATAGCGCCGCTACCAAGCACGTCTGAATACCGGAATATGGATAAGCTCAATCTGAAGTCAAACACTTGGGGTAGGGTGAAATGAAGATTGGCTTTCATACGCAGACGATCTCCTTAAGGGGGACTGAGATTGCCTTGTATGACTACGCCTTTCATAATCAGGCCCTCCTCAATAATGAATCCGTTATCTTTTATAAAAACCAAAGCGAGGTAGATGCCGATGTATTAAAAAAGTTTCAAGCGCAGTTTCATGTTGTTGCCTATGAAAACCATGCCCAATTGATTCAGTTAGCAGAAAAAGAAAAAATTGAATTAGTCTATTTTATTAAGTCCGGCAATAGGGATGGTGATCTAATCGATGCGGTTCCCTCTGCGGTGCATGCCGTGTTTCCAACAAAGCCAGCTGAATTTCATGGCGATTACTTTGCGTTTGTATCGCAGTGGTTGGCAAAAGAGTATTCTAATCACGCAGTTCCCTATGTGCCGCATATGATTACATTCCTTTCGGCGGAGGGCGATCTCAGGTCGCCTTTGGGCATTCCTTCAGGATCAACTGTACTCGGTTGTTATGGGGGATCGGATAGTTTCAATATTGCGTTTGTATATAAAACTATCTTAGATGTACTAAACGAGCGTAAGGATATCTACTTTATCTTTATGAACATTGCACCCTTTGCAAAGCATGAACGATTACTTTTCTTGCCCGGCAGTGCTGATCCAGTTCGAAAGTCACACTTTATCAATACCTGCGATGGCATGATGCATGCGCGGGGTATTGGCGAGTCCTTTGGTTTGGCATGCGGCGAGTTTTCGATGAAGAATAAACCAGTTCTTACCTACCTAATGTCCCCACAGCGTAGTCATATCGAGATCTTGGGCGATAAGGGTATTTTCTACAAAGGGCCGCGCGATTTAAAGCAGATTTTGCTGGCTTATACCCCCGATATTCAGCATACAAAGTCTTGGGATGCCTACTCTGCTGAATATGGCGCCGAGCCAGTCATGAAGCAGTTCAAGGAAGTTTTCTTAGATCAGAAGCCTAGCCGCCAGATGAGTGCATATGACATATCCATGGTTCAAGGTTATCGATTTGTGCGGAAATTACGCAATTTGCAAAAGAAGCTGTATTTGTAAATCAAATCTTATTTTTGTCATGCGCAAATGGGAAGGTATTTATGAATCAGCCCAAGCAGCTCTTCCGGGATGGGATTTGCAGGTTTGCCGCCTAGAGGAACAGGGCGATCATACAGATCTAATTTATTGGCTACTTTATAGCGCACCTCATCTGCGGAGAGCTGCTTAAAGTGGCTTAAGTTTTCCACATCGGATATGGTCAGGACTTTATTAACAATCTTTTCTTCATCCATAAAGTAGGAAAAATGCCAGCCGCCCCCCTTAACGTGAGGCAAATCATTTTTATTGGCACGGAGTTGATGGGGTTTTGTTTTAAAAAATACTTCATTTTTTGCAATGATCGAGCCATAAAAGATATCTTCATAGGCGCAACTGTTGACATTAAAGTAAAACAATGTCTGATGTAAGCTCACTGCCAATTGCTTTTGATTAGACGTGCTTAAGCGCAGTATGCGAATAGCCTCATGTAACGCTAGTATGGCCGGAAACTCATCTAAATCACTGAAGATAACAATGTCATTTTTGCTGTAATTACTCAATGGTTTCAACAGCGAATTGCGCTGTGCGTCTTGTATCGCCCAAAGAAATTTAACTTTTCTATTGCGGTACCGAATGCGCTTGTATCGCCATACGAATGAATCAAGATTAATGTGTTCCTGGTGATAAACAATCTTTTCAGAAAAAGGTAGCGATTGGATAAGTTCATTATTGAGTAAAAAAGGCTTTGGCTTGCCCGCAAAATCGATGTTGGCTTCCGTAATGATGAATTTATCGACGTGCTCACCCAAATAAGACAGGCGCACCTTTAGTAGATCCAGTTCGTTATAAAATAGAAAGGTATCTACTATGTTTACTTGTTTATGACTATGGCTAACTAATTTAGGCATATTTATAAAAATCTATACTGAAGGTAGATTGAAGCGTTTACGTTCACGGGCATTGAGATAAGCTGTTTCTAAATGCATGGCTAAGCCCGGTATTGGTATGCCAAGATAGCGCCGCGCTTTTGAAAAAAATTTCCACTTGAGCGGTAGCTGCTTTAAAAAACGAGATTTAAGTAAGGTACGCTGCTTTGTTAAAATGCAAAATAGATCAAAGTCAAAATCACGCTGCGCCGTCTTCGTAATTGACCATAAGTCACTATCCTCACGCAATATTTTGCCTCTTACTGCAAAGGTCATTGTCGTTGAGTTAGAAGTTCTCCACACTTGCCGTTCACCCAAAACCAGCTCGCTTGACTCAGAAAACCGATTGGGTTTGGCGTAGGGATTAATGGCACAGGTGCTTAATGTATATTTATCTGGGTGGTCATACAGTGTGACGTAATCAAAGTAATACAAGCCCTCTAAAATGGCTTCAGGCGATCCTGGTAAATGTATGTAGTCGTCCTCAACAAAATAAACCACATCATCGTCTTGTGTAGACTCAAGTGCAATTTCATACAGCTTCCAAAAAGAACCGGGGTTACCTAGTTGTGTCTCTACGATTTGATCAAAGCGATAGTCTGAGTAAAGTTGATCCAGCAATGGCTGATCGCAATTATCGGCTAAGATGATAAATTCCCAATCCGGAAAGCTAGCCTGGAGATTGTTGAGAGAATCGAATTTACTGACGCCATCTACCTTGACTTTGGGATACCCTCTGCTACTAATGCGGAACAGAATAATTTTTCTCATGGGTATGGATATGAATAAGTGGAGATATTGACAGGATTGGGCATTAATTTATCAAAAAAATCTATCTGAACACATAGAGGGATTATCGCTTATAAATATCGAAATGAATACCTGATGATTTTAAAAATAGTAATGCAAGGTGATTCAGAGATATTATAAAATAACCCAATCATTTAATGAATATATATACAATATAGTTCAAAAGTAATGCGTTATTTCTCCATTAATAATTCGGCTATGTCACAGGACCGCAAACTGTATTAGGTGTTCTCTTTCAACTAGGCAAACATACCCCTTTGGATATGTATAAAGTTTTACTGAAGGCACATTCTCTTAACATGGGTTAGGGCGAAGTAAACATGATTTTAGTGACGGGCGGGGCTGGCTTTATTGGCGGTAATTTTGTGCTTGATTGGCTCAAAGACCCAAAAGCTGAAGGCATCATTAATTTAGACTTATTAACCTATGCTGGTAATTTAGCTACCCTCGAATCCTTAAAGAGTGACCCTCGGCATATTTTTGTCTATGGCGACATTTGTGATCAAGAGCTCATTACAAAACTATTAAAAGAGCATCAGCCTAGAGCGATTGTGAACTTCGCAGCCGAGAGTCATGTGGATCGTTCGATTCATGGCCCGGCAGAATTTATACAAACCAATATTGTCGGGACTTTTAATTTACTCGAGTGCGCAAGGGCTTATTGGAGCGCACTAGATGAAGCTAAAAAAGAAGCCTTTCGCTTTCATCACATTTCGACGGATGAGGTTTATGGCACCCTATCGGCAAGCGATCCTGCTTTTAAAGAAGCTAATCCCTATGTGCCGAATAGCCCCTATTCAGCATCGAAAGCCGCTTCAGACCATTTGGTGCGCGCCTGGTTTCATACCTACGGCTTTCCGGTTGTCACCACCAATTGCTCAAATAATTATGGCCCTTATCATTTTCCAGAGAAGCTTATTCCGCTCGTGATTCTCAATGCCTTAAATGACAAGCCTCTACCCATTTATGGCGATGGTCAGCAAATACGCGATTGGCTCTATGTAGGCGATCATTGCTCAGCCATTCGGGAAGTGCTTGCCAAGGGCAAGTTAGGTGAAACCTATAACATTGGTGGCTGGAACGAAAAAGCCAATATTGATGTGGTGAAAACCATTTGCAGCATCTTGGATGCTCTCAAACCCAGAGCCGATGGCAAATCCTATGCAGAGCAAATAACCTTTGTTACAGATAGGCCTGGTCATGATCGCCGTTATGCCATTGATGCGAGCAAACTCAATCGGGAGCTGGGCTGGAGGCCAAAAGAATCCTTTGATACTGGCATTGAAAAAACAGTGCAGTGGTATTTAGATAACCCAGTTTGGATTGAGGGTGTGGTAAGCGGATCGTATCGCCAGTGGCTACAAAAACAATACAACGAAACGAACAGCCAATAGCACAACCACATAGACAGCCCAGATGAACATCCTCATTTTTGGTAAAGATGGCCAGCTAGGAAAGGCGTTTAAGGCCGCTTTTGACTTAAGTAAACTAGGTGAATTCCACCGCATCACCTATGTTGGCCGAGCACAATGTGATCTGAGTAATACCGAGGCAATTACTGTTCTCTTGGATGAGCTAAAGCCAAACTTAATTATCAATACAGCTGCTTATACAGCCGTTGATAAAGCCGAAACAGAAGTTAACTTAGCTTATGCGATTAATGCTAAAGCCCCAGAGGTGATGGCAATCCATGCAAAAAGTCATGGCGCTACTTTCCTGCATTACTCCACTGACTACGTATTCGATGGCAGTAAAAAAACCCCCTATGTAGAGAGTGATGTTCGCAATCCATTAGGCGTGTATGGCAAAAGCAAGGCAGCTGGAGAAGAGGCAATTGAGGCTATTTTTAAAATGAATCATCAGGGCAACATAGAAATACGTGACTCAGAAAAAAAGGTACAGTACGCCATCCTCCGTTCCAGTTGGGTCTATGGCGATGGAGGTAATTTCATTCGCACGATTTTGCGCTTAGCCAAAGAACGCGAAACCCTCAAGGTTATTGCCGATCAATATGGCGTACCAACCAGCGCCACTTGGTTGGCAGATGTCAGTTTGGCTCTAGTGTTGAATGAGCAGCATCAGTTACAGACATTTTCGTCGGGCATTTACCATGTAGTGCCGAACGGAGAGACTACTTGGCATGCCCTAGCGTGTTACGCAGTCAAGGTGGCGAGCGATGCTGGTGTGGCACTAAAGTTGCACCCAAATGCTATTCAGGCAATTCTCGCCATAGAGTACCCCTTACCAGCCTCTAGGCCCATGAACTCGCGCATGGCGAGGGGCGTAGATGCTCCCCTAGATAAAGCACTAGAGAAAGTACAAAAGGGTTCAGTCATTATGACAAAATCACAGCTATTAGAGCAATCGTGGGAGCCCCAAGTTGCTGCATATGTTCAAGACTTGGCTCTCAAAAAACTCATTTAAACTGATTAGATAGCATTCAAAAGGCATTCATCCATGGCAGTAAACCAAACGAATTTGATTCAAAGAAAAGGCATTATCTTAGCTGGGGGCTCGGGTACGCGCTTGTATCCAGTGACGCAAGCGGTCTCTAAACAGCTCATGCCGGTATACGACAAGCCCATGGTGTATTACCCACTAACAACATTAATGCTGGCGGGCATTCGGGATATTTTGCTCATCTCTACGCCGCACGATACTCCTCGTTTTACTGAGTTATTGGGCGATGGATCGCAGTGGGGTTTAAGTATTGAGTATTGCATGCAGCCGTCACCGGATGGTTTGGCGCAAGCTTTTACTTTAGGTAAATCCTTTGTGGGTAATAGTCCTAGCGCCTTGGTGCTGGGCGACAATATTTTTTATGGCCATGAGTTAGTGCAACAACTCAATAGTGCGAATAATCGAAGTAGTGGTGCAAGTGTGTTTGCCTATCACGTAACCGATCCGGAGCGCTACGGTGTGGTTGAATTCGACAAGGATTACAAAGCACTCTCCATCGAAGAAAAGCCCGCAAAGCCACGCAGTAACTATGCGGTAACGGGCCTCTATTTTTATGACAATCAGGTGTGTGATATTGCGGCATCACTTAAACCCAGTGCCCGGGGTGAGCTCGAGATTACCGACGTTAATCGGATTTATCTAGAGAAGAATGCCCTTAGCGTTGAGATTATGGGCCGTGGCTTTGCCTGGCTGGATACGGGAACGCACGACTCTTTACTCGATGCGGCAGGCTTTATTGCGACCCTGCAAAAGCGCCAAGGTTTGATGGTAGCTTGCCCTGAAGAGATTGCCTACCGCCAGGGCTGGATTAGCGCAGAAACAGTTCAGAAGGTCGCAAGCCAGTTTAGTAAAAACAACTATGGTCAGTACTTAAGAAAAATACTGAATGAACTCAATGCTAGTCCAGAGCCTATTGGCCTATCAAGCAGAAAGTAAAGCAATGACAGCCGATTCAAATCCTAAATTGCAGGTCACACCAACCGCGATTCCAGACGTTCTAATTGTGGAACCTAAGGTCTTTGGTGATAACCGCGGCTGGTTTACCGAATCCTTTAATGCCATTGATTTTGCCAAGGCAACTGGCCTTGATGTGGAGTTTGTCCAAGACAATCATTCTTGCTCTCAGCAGTGGACTTTGCGGGGAATGCATTACCAGCTTAAACACACCCAAGGGAAGCTAGTGCGTGTAACAGCCGGCTCTGTATTCGATGTGGTGGTAGATCTAAGAAAAGACTCAGGTACGTTTAGCAAATGGGTGGGTTTGGAGCTGAGTAGTGAAAACCACAAACAGCTCTGGGTGCCACCCGGTTTTGCGCATGGTTTCTTGGTTCTATCGGAAACGGCTGAGTTTTTATACAAAACCACCGACTATTACGACCCTAGTAGCGAAGTTTGTTTATCGTGGTGCGATCCGATGGTAAAAATAGATTGGCCAATCCCGCTGGGCAAGCAGGCCTTACTGAACGCCAAAGACGCTTCCGGGTTGGCGTGGGATCTAGCGCCAAAGTTCTAGTTTCTCTATGGCGCCAAATAGGCTACCAAGCACGGCGGTAAATAATACGATAATGCTGGCATGACTAGTCAGCAACATGATCCAGCTTCAGAGTTAACGCAAGCAACTCAATCACCAAAGATTTTATTGGTGAAGCTCTCCTCCTTGGGTGATGTCTTACATAACCTCCCCATTGTCTGGGATTTGCGTAAGCGCTTACCTAATGCTCAAATCGATTGGATTGTGGAAGAGGGCTACGTGCATTTGTTGGAGCCTTTGAAAACAACAGATACATTTAGAGGCATCGATCGCATTATTCCAGTAGCCTTTCGGCGCTGGCGTAAGAATCTACTCAGTCTTCGAACGTGGCGTGAGTTTTTTGCGATGCGCAAGTCATTTCAGACTACTGCTTACGATGTTGTTTTGGAGACGCAAGGCCTGTTGAAGTCAGCCTTGGTGTGCGCTCTTGCAAAAAAATCAAATCATACAATCGTCAGCGGCTTAGGTAATGCTACCGAGCATTCGGGATATGAGCCCGTGGCCAGAATGTTTTATAACCAATTAGTACATGTGCCCGGTAAATGTCATGCGATCGATCGCTCACGCTGGGTAATGTGCTCTGCCTTTGATTGGCCATCTCTTGACAGGCGCAGTGAACCTCCTATTTTTTATCCCTCTAATTTTGTAGATCAGCTAGTACCATTACCAATCGAAGGCTTAAGAAAGCAGCCCAATGGCTTGTTTACTCCTTATGTGGTGTGTTTTCATTCAACGGCTAGGGCAGCGAAGCGCTGGCCTAGTGAAAATTGGGTTGAGTTGGGTAAGATCTTATCGAGCCAAGGCTACCAAGTTCTTATTCCATGGGGCAGCCCAGAAGAAAAGAAAATCAGTGCGCTCAT
>Ga0214921_10008575_pt1 | contig 13203 bp, 12 predicted proteins | sample LL1505_MetaG_FD_177992 | JGI IMG/M metagenome (GOLD analysis project Ga0214921, IMG submission 177992) | Freshwater microbial communities from Lake Lanier, Atlanta, Georgia, United States - LL-1505 | ecosystem: Environmental > Aquatic > Freshwater > Lake | place: USA: Georgia | collected... | reverse complement strand
CTCTCTAACAGGCGGAATTCACCAAATCCATAAGTTCTGACAGACTAAAGACACCACACATAAAAGGAGAAATCGTGGCTGAGTTGTTCTATGAAGATGATGCAGACCTATCAATCATTCAGGGTCGTAAGGTAGCCGTTCTAGGTTACGGAAGCCAAGGACATGCACATGCGCTTAGCTTGCGCGACAGTGGCGTTGATGTTCGCGTTGGTTTGGCCGAAGGTTCAAGTAGCCGCGCCAAAGCCGAAGCAGAAGGTCTACGTGTAGTTGATCCAGCCACTGCAGTTGCTGAAGCCGACCTAATCATGGTCTTGGTTCCAGACCCAGTTCAGCGTGGTCTGTACGAATCAGCGATTGCACCTAACTTGAAGTCAGGCGATGCGCTGTTCTTCGCACACGGTTTCAACATCCGTTACGGCTACATCACTCCACCAGATGGCGTTGATGTTTGCATGGTCGCGCCAAAGGGTCCAGGCCACTTGGTTCGTCGTGAGTATGTCGCCGGTCGTGGCGTTCCAGCAATTGTTGCAGTTGAACAAGATGCAACCGGCAATGCTTGGCCACTAGCACTTTCTTACGCTGCCGCCATTGGCTCACTTCGCGCAGGTGGCATCAAGACCACATTCACCGAAGAAACCGAAACCGATCTATTCGGCGAGCAGGCTGTTCTTTGTGGCGGCGCATCAGCGCTTGTAATGGCTGGCTTTGAAACTTTAGTTGAAGCCGGCTACCAGCCAGAAGTTGCCTACTTCGAGTGCTTACACGAACTCAAGCTAATCGTTGATCTAATGTACGAAGGTGGCATTGCTAAGCAGCGTTGGAGCGTTTCAGATACTGCTGAATACGGCGACTATGTTTCAGGTCCACGCGTTATCGATCCACGCGTAAAAGAATCTATGAAGGCTGTTCTTACGGATATCCAAAATGGTGCGTTTGCAAAGCGCTTCATCGATGATCAGGATGCAGGAGCGCCAGAATTCAAGGCACTTCGCGCAGCTGGCGAAGTTCATCCAATTGAAGCAACTGGTCGCGAACTTCGTAAGTTGATGTCATGGGTTAAGACTTCTGACAGCGATTATGTTGAAGGCACTGCCACCCGCTAACTATGCCTGCAGCACTGGTAACGGGTACTTTCAATCCGCCACACATGGGCCATGTTCGGCTCATAAAAGCGGCGATTGAGAAGCGCGATCAGGTTGTTGTTGTAGTTCTTGCTCAACCACACGATCGTTTTAGTGCCGAGTTACGCGCGCGCGCTTTAGTGCAAGATTGTCTTGCTGAAGGCGTGGATGAAACGGCCATGACAGTTGTTCATGGTTACGAGTCCACGCCTTATCAGCCTGAAAATCCAGCAGTTCTTAAATCAAATGCTCGGGTAATTGAGGCACATCTGCGCCAAACTCCACCTGTTGATTTACTGGTTACTTCTGAAGCCAACGGCGCAACTTTTGCCCAGATGCTGGGGCTTCATCATCACATTCACGATGCCGATCGGGCTATCGTTCCAGTTTCTTCAACTCAGATTCGTAAAGACCTGATTGGGAATTGGCATCTGCTTGGCCCAGGCTCGCGTGAGCTGCTGGCAATCCGCGCAGTGTTCATTGGCGCCGAATCAACGGGCACCACAACAACGGCTCTTGCTGTTCAAGATGCCTTGAAGGCGCGCGGTGGTAACTTCAAACACACCAATTACATTCGCGAATATGGTCGCGACCTAACTATGCGTAAGCGGGAACAAGCTGAGACCTTGGGCATGCCTGAATATGCAGTGCCATGGACGGTAAATGACTTTGTTGAAATCGCAGTTGTGCAGCAGCAGCTAGAAGATGTGGCTGCCCGCACGGGTGGCCCGATTGTTTCTTGCGACACCGATGTGTTGGCGACTCTGGTTTGGGAACGTCGTTACCTTGGTGCGAAAGCCAGCTTGCCAATGCCTGCAAACAGCCCAAACCGCATTTACTTTGTTACTCAACCTGATGGCATTGCATTTGTGCAGGACAAGATTCGCGATAGCGCCGAAATGCGTGAATCTATGACTCGTGAGTTTGAAGATGTACTCGTTAGCACTGGTCGGGCTTGGGTTGCACTTGATGGAACAGTTGAGAGCCGAGTTGAATTGACGATGCAGGCACTCGATGCCGCAATGGCTACGGCTTTCGAATTCAACGAAGCGTAAGTATGTCCAAAAACATCTTGCTCGTTAGCGATGTTGACTTAGAACAAGTTGTTAAAGAGATTTCTGGTAAAGATAAAAAACTTGGTTTATTTATCAAACGAGTTGGTCCATGCACACTAGGTGGACCATCACGTAGTTCTCATTTTGAAAGCATCGTTTTTGCGGTGGTCTCACAGCAACTATCGACAAAAGCAGCCGACACCATTGGTGGGCGGTTAGTAGAACTAGTTGGAAGTCCACTTAAGCCAAATAAGCTACTGAAGTTCACCGATGAACAACTTCGAAGTGTGGGCCTCTCTGGGGCTAAAGTGCGAACAATTCGTGAGTTCTCGCAGGCAGTGCATTCTGGCGAACTTGACCTGGTGGAATTAGAAAACCATCCGGACGATCATGTGGTGGCCGAGCTTTCTAAATTGTGGGGGATTGGTCGCTGGACTGCCGAAATGTGCATGATGTTCCGCATGGGGCGCTTAGATGTTTGGCCATCTGGAGACTTAGGTGTGCGAAATGGGTTCGCCCGAATTTACGGCCTGGATACTTCGCCGACGCAGCAAGAGATTGAGGGCTTGGCTGATCACTTGCGGCCGTACCGAAGTGTGGTGGCTTGGTATTGCTGGCGCGCAGTTGATGAAGCGAAGAAATCTTAGGGATAAAGTTTCCAAGCCAAGAATTCCTATACTTTAGTATGTTTCAGGATTTGCACGACTTTGCGACTTAGCACGATCCAATCCACGCCCATAGTGCCTGCCAGCACTACAAAAGTCGGACCTCGTGAAGCGTTTCACAAGCACCTCAGATAGCCTAGAGGCATGACTAAACCTGTTGTTTTAATTGCTGAAGAACTGTCCCCAGCCACAATTGCTGTACTTGGCGATGACTTTGAAGTCCGCCATTGTAATGGTGCTGATCGCACTGAATTGCTGGCTGCAATTGGCGAAGCACACGCCATTTTGGTTCGCTCTGCAACCAAAGTAGATGCCGAAGCTATTGCTGCTGCGCCGAACCTAAAAATTGTGGCTCGCGCAGGCGTTGGCCTCGATAACGTTGATGTTCCGGCAGCAACTGCAGCCAATGTGCTTGTTGTGAACGCGCCAACAAGCAACATCGTTTCAGCTGCTGAACTTGCCGTTGCATTGCTTCTGGCAAATGCTCGTAACGTTGTGCCGGCAAACATCACACTAAAGAATGGCGAATGGAAGCGTTCGAAGTTCGGCGGTATTGAACTTCAGGATAAGACAATCGGCATTGTTGGTCTTGGCAAGATTGGCCAGTTAGTGGCTAAGCGTCTTGCTGGCTTCGATGTAAAGTTTGTTGCTTACGATCCATACGTAACCGTGGCACCTACAGGTGGACCAGAAATCAAACTTGTAACACTTGATGAACTACTTGCAGTTTCAGACTTCATCACAATTCATATTCCAAAGACTCCAGAGACGGTTGGTCTTATCGGCGCAGAGGCACTAACTAAGGTGAAGCCATCTGTTCGTATTATCAACGCTGCTCGCGGTGGCGTTCTTGATGAAGCAGCGCTTTACGATGCAATTGTTGAAGGTCGCGTTGGTGGCGCTGGACTTGATGTTTACGCAACCGAGCCATGCACCGACTCACCACTATTTGGTCTAGAGCAAGTTACTGCCACACCACACCTTGGTGCTTCAACTGAAGAAGCTCAGGAAAAAGCTGGTGTAGCAGTTGCTGAATCAGTTGTTGCTTTGTTCGCTGGTAATGATGTGCCAGGTGCGGTGAACGCAGACAAGATCACAATCACTTTGTAAATATCTTTTACTAAGTAATGCCCGGCCAATTATGGTCGGGCATTACTCATTTTAGAAAAGTGGCATTACGGTTCTTGCTGCCTCTAGTCATGGCAACCGTGCTTTCCCGGCAACATTTTCTCGGTTTGTTTCCTCTGCAGACGAGATGTGTGCCGTAAGGTAAGTTCTTAACACCCAACGGAAAGTGGCTCCAATGAATCTTTCACATGAATTCGGCTTCGTACTGCCAAGACTGCTGCTAGATCTGTCTGCCATTGTTTTGCTTCTTGGAATATTTTTTCGAAACCATCATCGTCCTGATCTTGTGTCGGTGTATTTCGCTTGTAATGTTGGACTCTTTTCAGTTCTCACGGTCTTATCATTTAGTCCACTTTCGTCGGCAGTAGGTTTTGCCCTCTTCGCCGTTCTTTCAATTATTCGATTACGAAGCTTTGAGTTTGAGCCACATGAGATTGCGTATTTCTTTATTTCGCTAGCCGTGGCACTGTTAAGTGCGATTGATTCAAAATCGCTTGTTTTGCCAGCAGTGCTAAACGCGGTCTTAATTCTGGGAATCTTGATTGTTGATTCAAATCGCCTTCGTAACAGCACTCAAACAACGATTATAATTTTGGACAGCCTGATTACAGACCACGCAACGATTCAGGAGAAACTACAGCAATTCCTATCTGCTGAAATCCTTAATTATTCAATCAAGTCAGTAAATACTCTCCAGGAGACAACGACCGTTTCTGTGGTTTACCGCTCGGCTAAATAATTATGAGCCTAAGCAACGCACTGCAATCGTTACCAAGAATCTCGCTAAGCGAGCTAGATAACCATTGGAATCAAGCCTCGCGTCATGACTTCAAATTTATTCTGAGTTTTTCCGAGCTAGAAAGTCTGATTACTTCTATTGCAGATGATCTCCAGATTCTCGAGATCGATGGGCGAACCCAATTTCAGTATGAAACAACTTATTTTGACACCGGTGACTACCAGATGTACCGGCAGCATTTCCAAGCTAAGGCAAAGCGGTTAAAGATCCGGGAACGCACTTATGTTGATGTGGGACGTAGTCAGTTGGAAATTAAGCGCCGCCTTAGTAGTTCAAAAAGTGAGAAATGCCTCCTGGCTAATTCACAGGGGCTGAACTCTCGGGCCGAACAATTTCTGGTTGATAATGCCGAACTTGAGGTGATTAGCAATAGGTCTGAGAAAAATGGGACTTTTGATAGTCGAATACCAATCGAAGAGCTAAAAGTTAGCGCAGTAACAGATTTCTCCCGAACAACATTGCTCAACATTGGCGAAACAGAGAAACTGACCATCGATTTTAATTTGTTACTAAAGACACAAACTAGCCAAATTGAAGCGCTGGAAGATGTCGCGCTTGTCGAGATTAAAGCCCAGAATGCTCGATCGAATACTGTAATGGCCTTGCGTGAAGGCGGAGTACGAGCGACAAATTTCAGCAAGTATGCCAGCGCCATCGATCTTTTGGTGAGTAGCAGACCTAAGGTGCATTCAACTCGTGCATTAAGAAAAGTTTTTGGTCCGGCAATTTAGACCAGTTAACTCACTCGAACCTTGATTAACACATCCGTCTGGCCAATTAGATTTATAAGCTTAACCGGGATTAAAAAAGAACCTCGCGAATGTGGATTGAATTTGAGCAAACCAGAAGTTGCAAGAACTACGGATGTGCTTTTTTTGCCTAGCTTAAATTTACTAACATTCATTCCACTTAGCGAAAACTTACATTCCTTATTTATAGGGCACTTTAAATTCTTGTTTCCTAGGTATTTGGGCAAGGCAGAAATATTCTTTTTGCCTTTTGTTGACGTGGTGAATTGAAAGCTTCCGGTTACATCGGGAATTCGACCGTAGGTTGTATGTTTTGGAATTTTTGGGATCGGTATTCGACTAACAAGTTCAAATGGGCCTGGCACAACTGGACGAAGTAAAGATACGGATTGCCCGCCTGCGCATGGAAATCCGAAGGGCAACTTTCGTTCCCCAACCCCTTTTTGTTCAATAACTAGATTTCCTTTTGGCGCGATAAAAGTGCCGTTTGGGAATACATACAGGTGCGCGCCAGATGCATTCCCCAGTTTTTTATCGGTTAACCCCCACCCAGATAATTCAAATCGGTTCAGCGACGGGTTCTTCAACTCGACCCAATCATTGCCATGACATTGAACTTCGTTGATTATGGGGACAGCGGTTTCTGCAGCGGCAACTTTAGGAACACAGATTGACATGGCTACAGATAAAAGCAGCGATAACCCAAGTATTTTTCGCATTGCAGCCATTAACCTAGTGTCAGGCACTAAGTGGTGGAATGCAATTCACTTCCGAAATCAAATGAAAGCCAGTTACCATGAGTAAAGCCGATTAAGGGGAAGCTCTAAGTGAAAATCCGAGCTGGAAAAGTAGCAGTAGCCTGGCTTTGCAGCGTAATGCTGGTAGCCGTGGGAATTGCCACGGGAACTCCAGTTCAAGCAGGCTCGACACAAGTACCCTCGGGATTAGTAATAAATGAAGTGCGTTGCGATGGTGTCCAGCCAGACTTTATTGAAATCTACAATTCAGGCGCGATTCCAATAGCGCTATCTAAGTGGGTTGTTTCCGACAACTTGACCAACCTGAGTGATGCGTATCATGTCAAGGCGCTGGGAAAAAGTACCCTAAACCCCAAAAAATATACTCGAGTGACTGCTGGATATAAGCGCAATAATTTTATGTTCAACATTTCTTGCGGCAAAGACACGATTAAGCTTGCAAAAATTATCGGCAAGAGCGCACAAGTTGCTGACAGCGTGAGACTACCCCCAATTGCTAATCGCTACTCATGGGGACGCCTGGGCTCATCGCCAAATGGCTGGGGAGCGAATAAACCAACGCCGGGTCAAAAAAATATAGCGGCGCGGGCAGGTAGCAATTTTGATCCAGCTTCGTGGATTTTTGATCCAATTATTAGTAAGCGAATTGACTTAACCTTGCCAACAGAAACTCTGACAGATTTTCAAAATGGGAATACGGATCGCAAGTACAAGCCAGGAAGCTTCACCATGACAAACCTGTCAAAGCCCTCGGCAAGTCCAGTTCCGATTTCAGTTGGGGTGCGCCTGAAGAAGGGATACGGTTCTTACCGACCATTTGGCAGCCTGAGCAGCCCAAGCAAATCTTCATTTAAGATCCGATTTGATACCACGATAAAAGGCCAAAGATTTTTCGGTCTGAACAAATTGACTTTGAATAACATGGTGCAGGATCCATCTTTGGTTCATGAATGGGCCAGTTATTCAATTTTCCGAGCTATGGGAGTGCCTTGTCCAAGGGTTGGATATTCGGCTGTATATGTAAATGACGTCTACTGGGGTTTTTATTTAACCCTTGAGCCATATGATTCCGTATCGCTCTCATGGCATTACCCAAATACGCAGCATCTGTATGAAGGTCTTTGGACCGATAGACCCCCAGATGTGAATCTAGGGCGTGAGGTGCTGGCCTACAATGCTGATGAAGGTTCGGATACAGATCGTACAGATTTGCTTAATCTGATTTCGGCCTTGAAGTCTTATGAAATTTCCTCGCCTCAAGTGCGCCAAATTTTGAATGTTGATGAAGTCGCCAAAGAAATGGCGATCGAACAATTCCTCGACCACTGGGATGGCTATGCCAGCACTAGGCCTTGGACGCCTAATAACTACTATCTGCACAGCGATAAATCTGGATTCTTTGAATTATTGCCATGGGGTACCGACCAGACATTTGGTGGCAGCGCGCCAGATTTTGCACTGGCGATTGGGACGCTTTTTAACTCGTGTAAGCGAGACGATTATTGCAATAGTCGGTACCTCGTTGAGCTGGCAAATGTGGCAACAGTTTCAAATTCGTTGGGACTTCCAGAGTCGATTACTTCGATTTTGACAGCGCAGCAGGATGCAATTACTGCCGATACAGCCCGTGGAATGAGTTTCACCGACACTGTGTCCGCATCTGGGGGAGTTGCTGCGCACATTACAAACGCCAATAATCAAGTCAAAACTTACTTGAAGAACAATGCATCGGGTTTAGTTCGTTGGGATGCGCCTGTGAAGTTAAAAGCTGGAACACGATTGCCAGTTTCGTTGTTCAACGCGTATTCGGACATCCCTGGAACATTTAAATACTCAGTCAAGCCAGGCAAACTAGTAAATGCTGGAACTTTAACTTTCAAAATTTATTTCACACCTAGTGATCTCACTAGTTACCAACCCCGAACATCGGTAACTAAAATAAAAGTGGTTAGATAGCGCAGTGCGTTGCCGATGTTCCAGCGCGTTTTTATTTGCGCTGTGTTACACGTGCGCTGGTGGAATTACACCCATGCGGCCGGCCTGAAAATCTTCAACGGCCTGTACAAGTTCTGCGTGTGTGTTCATCACAAATGGTCCATAGTGCGCAACTGGTTCACCGATTGGTTTGCCACCAAGCACAAGTACATCAAGTTTCTTGGCTGCGCCTAGTTGCGCTACGTCGGCTTGCAACACGACAGTGTCGCCAGCGCCAAAGATTGCCAAGGTTGATTCAGCTAGTGGTGCTTTTTCGATACCTACAGTGCCACTGCCATTTAGTGAATAAACCATTGCGTTAAATTCTGGATTCCACGGCAATTCAACTTTTGCACCTGGCTCAAGAGTTATGTGGGCATAAGTAATTGGGGTGAAGGTGCTACCTGGGCCTTCATGTCCGGCTAGGTCACCAGCAATCAGGCGAATGACTGCGCCACCATCGCTACTTGTAAGTAGTTTTACGCTCTGCGCTTCGATGCCCTGATATTTAGGATCAGACATTTTGTGTTCGGCAGGCAAGTTAACCCATAGCTGAACACCATGCATCATGCCACCATGGCGCAAAAGGTATTCACTTGGTTGTTCGATGTGAAGAATGCCTGAACCAGCTGTCATCCACTGGGTAGAACCGTCGGTAATCATGCCACCGCCACCAGATGTGTCTTGGTGTTGCAATTGACCATCAAGCATGTAAGTAACAGTTTCAAAACCACGATGTGGATGCCATGGTGTGCCTTTAGCTTCTTCTGGCTCTAATTCAAAGCCACCCATTTGATCCAAGAGTAAAAACGGATCAACATCGCGCATGCTTATTCCGCCAGGGAAGGGGCGACGCACCATAAAACCTTCGCCTTCGAAGGTGGTCTGGGCTTTAACAAGTTTGGTAACAGGACGAGCAACCGCTAGTGGGTTTTCGGAGGTAACCCGAGGTAATGTCAAAACATTGTCTGGTTGTATTGCTGGCATTTTCGCTCCCTTGGTCAGTTTAAGTTTAATTCAACTTTCAACTATCGGCACATTGATTACAACCGACCACACATCGGGCGTATTCCGTAATTGAACGATATAGTGAAAAGCGTTATGACTATTGTGCTTTTGCCACCTTCGGAATCTAAGGTATCTCCTGAATCTGGCCCAAAGCTAAACCTAGATGATATCGCATTTGCCGAACTATCTGGCAAACGCTCAGAGACAATTGCGGGTCTAATCAAGTTAAGTTCTGGTTCGAAGACGAAGGCGTTGTCAGCACTAGGGATCAGCAAAAAACAAGAGTTTGAATTGGTTCGAAATCAAAATCTTCAAGACGCCCCAACGGCGCCGGCTTGGCAAATCTATAGCGGAGTGCTTTTTGAAGCACTGGATGCAGGGTCTCTGACTGCAGCGCAGCTTAAAAATTTATGCGCTCTAACTTATGTGCAATCTGCATTATTCGGATTGGTTTCGTTTGCCGATCTAATTCCGGCCTATCGACTCTCTGGAGATTCGGTGTTGCCAAAAATTGGTTCGCTGCCAAAGTTTTGGGGATCGGCATGTACCGAACTTCTAACGCAGGAGCATGGTTTGATAATCGATCTGCGCTCTGGAACTTATGTGAAGTTAGGTCCGCTTCCAGTTGAATCAAATTCTGTTGTTCCCAAGATTTTGCAGCGGATGAAATCTGGTCCACCCAAAGTTGTCTCACATCACAACAAAGCCACTAAAGGCAGAATTCTTCGGGCGATTGCCCAGAGTAAATCCAAATTGAAATCTATTGATGATTTGGCCAGAATCATCACCGAACTCGGGGCCGATGTCGAGATTAAAACTCCGGCAAAAGTTGCTGGCCATGTCGTTCTTGAAGTTGTCGTAGACGTTCTTTAAGCGAAACGAAGTTCATTGATTCAAAACAAATTTAGAATCAATCAAGTTCGGAAGGTTTAGCCTCCTGTGAAACTCTTTTTCCCGGGCTCAAAACGGAAATGAACAGCAAACAAAGAATCAAGAACAGTCCAATTAATACATAGCGATTTAACGAGACTATTGGGACAATACTGGCTGGTATCTGGCTAACTACAACAGGAACTTCTGACGAAGTTATTGTTAACTTCCACGGATCCATAACTGAATTTGCATCGCCTTTGGTCTGCACTTGAACATATTTTCCCTTTGGCTCCACGCTGATGATTCGATGCGCATACTGATTTCCTGGTTCTTTGATCAAGGGCAAAACAGCAATGTCGCCCGTACGCAGTGAATGCGTCGGAACTGGTTTTACCAGCAAAACGTCTCCGCGCTTGTAAACGGGGATCATGCTGTCAGAAAGCACACGTTCGAAGTGAATATGGCGAACCAGAATGAAGGTCGCGGATGCAACACTGACGAGTGCTAGTGCCATCAACACAAACAGCGAGACAGTTGCAAGGGCTCGACTTGTTCGCTTGATAGGGCTATCTGTCGAAATTATGGGGCTTTCAGCGGGAATGTTTGGGTTGAGCTCAGAGGTATGCATAATTTTTCCTTCAGTTAAGAGTTACTAGTTGCACCGATAACTCCCATAAGAGCTAATCGAAGCGAGCGCTTGTTGCGCATACGTTCTTTCTGCATTCTGCGTTCTCCTTATTATGTTTCGCGAATTTGCGACTTGTTATCCAGAACACCAGTGCTAACTAGCAAGGCAGTCACAGATTGCTCACAAGTTCCTTAAGAATTTGAAATCATGTAGCACCCAGTTAGTAGTGAGTGCTCGCATTTATGCAGAAAAATTCAATGTCCTGCTGCTTATCCGCAGTTACCCAGGTGTCTAGCCAAAGTGCTAACCCCAGTTAATGTGAACTTCTCGCAACACGACTGCAAGTTATTCCTAATGTGGTTATTAGAAATCGATCAGTAAAAAATTGGTCGAGTAAATCGCAAACTAAATATGAAAGGCATAACTGTGCTTCCCCAAATACTCATAGTTAACGACGACAAAGAATTAAGTGCGCTTGTCGCATCCACACTGCAAAAAGAAGGGTTTAGAACTTTAGAAGCCGATAGTGGATTTGCTGCATTGGAGTTATTTCATGCACATCAGCCAGCTTTAGTAATTCTGGGTGCGCGTCACGTCGACATGGATGGACTAGACCTGTGTCGGCGCTTAAAAGCCTTCAAACAAGTACTGATTTTGTTCTTGACTTCACATACAGAAGAAATTGACCAGCTTTCTGGATTTGCAGCCGGCGCCGATGAATACATGGCTAAGCCGTTTTATCCGCGAGTACTTGCAGCTCGGGTCAAGTCCATGCTGCGCCGCCATTTAGATGCGATCGAGTCCGTTTCTGTCCTCACCGTTGGCCCAATTGTTCTGGATCAAGATTGCCGCACTGTTCAGGTTTATGAAACTGAACTCTCGTTAACTCGAATTGAGTTCGACTTACTAGCAGTGCTGATGGAAAAGCCAAAGCGGGTATTTTCTCGCGAAGAATTGATGATGCGCGTATGGGATGGTTGGCACTGCGGCGGCCATGTACTCGAATCTCACCTATCGAGACTGCGCAGCAAATTCCGCGATGTTGGCGCGCCAACAGTTGCCGTAGCAGTGCGGGGGTTCGGTTATAAACTCGGTGTTGACATCCAGGCTGATGTTAATGAACTAGCTAGGGCGAGTTAGATGGCAAGCCCGTTTGGTGATTTCTCGTTAACGTTGCCCGCTAACACTTCAACTTTGTCCGGGCCGTTAGTCAACATAGCGTCGACTAATTCGGCCACGTTAACTGTTGCGATGCGAGTGCCAAAATCACTAAATCCGTATGGCAGAAAAATGGTTCCATTGTGTATTAATCCGCCACAGGAATACACAACATTAGGCACATACCCATTGCGTTCATCAGCATTAGCAGATAGCAGCGGCTGAGATAGTCGCCCAATAACTTTGGTTGGATCTTGTAAATCCAGCAGAATCGCGCCAAGGCAGTATTCGCGCATTGGTCCTGTGCCGTGGGTTATAACTATCCACCCGTATTCAGTTTCAAGCGGCGAGCCACAGTTTCCGATATGCACTATTTCCCAGGGTTGGTTCGCCACCTGAATTGTCGTGGCTTTATCCCAGTGGTAGCCGTCGTCAGAGAAGGCAATTGAATTTGACTCACGATCCCATCTAGACATAGCCAGATACTTTCCATCGATAGTGCGCGGGAACAGGGCAACGCCTTTATTTGTTATCGCACTGCCAGTTAGATTGGTTGAGGTGTAGTTGCGAAAATTTTGTGTCTCAAAAACTCTGGTAGTTACTGCCTGGCCGTCATAGGCCGTATAGGTTGCCACATATGAAGTGCTTCCATCTGGTTTAGTGAAATGTACCCATCTGGCATCTTCAATTCCGCCACGTTCGTCGGGGGATGTCGGCCACAACACCTGTTCACTCATCGGGGTTTTATCAGAGAAGTTGATCTCGTAGCCACTTTGCCCGATGCTCTGCAGAACAGCTCGTACTGGATCAGGCTCTGAATCTGGTTGTGACATTGGTATTACCTCCGACATGGCCACTTCTAAATCTGCTGGCGTAAATTTACTTGGTAGCAGTCCTAAAACAAGATCCAAGCGCTCGTCGTCACAGCCACTTGCCAGCGCAGTTTGTTTCACAACATGGGTGTTTAGCACCGAATTACGTTTAGCGTGCGCAGTTGCATAATGTGGACTTGAGTCAATCAAAATTTCACCTATTGGGTTGATGATGCCACTGCGAAAGACCAAACTCGAGATATGTCCTTCGCCAACCGCGCGAACACTCATGATGATGCGCAAATATCCGGAACTCAGTCCAGATTGATCGGGGTGCGCAACCATTGAAGGATTGAAGTAAGCCGCAGACTCAAACGAGTATTCCTGCGTGAAGTAGGCGCCAATTAACATTTTTCGTTCGCGAGAAAGTTCAGGCTCACTTGGGTCTACCAGATTTTCAACGGCGCAGAAATGG